>Ga0307471_100000212_pt1 | contig 29640 bp, 35 predicted proteins | sample atmos_gasesAM3C__2_FD_204566 | JGI IMG/M metagenome (GOLD analysis project Ga0307471, IMG submission 204566) | Hardwood forest soil microbial communities from Morgan-Monroe State Forest, Indiana, United States - atmos_gasesAM3C_515 | ecosystem: Environmental > Terrestrial > Soil > Temperate... | reverse complement strand
AAATACTTGCATCAACCAAAGACCTATCGTGTTAGTGGACGATCAGGTGAAAGCTGGCGACGTTATTGCCGACGGCCCTTCCACGGAAATGGGTGAATTGGCCCTGGGCCGCAACGTGCTGGTGGCCCTCATGCCATGGGGTGGGTACAACTTCGAAGATTCGATTCTGATCAGCGAACGGGTCGTGAAAGAGGATATCTATACTTCGATTCACATCGAAGAATTCGAATGTGTGTCCCGTGATACCAAGCTCGGGCCTGAAGAAATCACCCGGGACATTCCCAACGTCGGCGATGAAGCGTTAACGGATCTGGACGATAGCGGGATTATCCGCATTGGAGCCGAGGTTAAACCCAGCGATATCCTGGTGGGGAAAATCACGCCCAAAGGCGAAACCCAACTGTCACCCGAAGAAAAACTCCTGCGGGCGATTTTTGGTGAAAAAGCCGGAGAAGTTCGGGATACTTCGCTCCGGGTTCCGCCGGGGGTTGAAGGAACGGTTATCAACGTAAGAATTTTCTCGCGCAAGGGCTTGGGGAAGGATGAGCGCAGCAAGGTCATCGAAGACGAAGAAATCACGCGTCTCAGAAAAGACCAGCATGACGAAGTTCGTATTCTTCAGGAAGGAGCGCTCAGGCGGTTAAAGAAACTTCTCGTCGGCCGGCGTCTGGCGGCCCGTCTAGCGGACGATGGCCGTAAAGTTCTTCTCAACAAGGGCCAGGAGATTACTGAGGAAGACTTGGAACAGCTGCAGATGCCCTATTGGCGAGAGATTCGGATTGACAACGAATCGGTTGAAGCCGAGCTCAATCGCATCGTCGAAAGCACCACGGAGCAGGTCAATCTCATCAAAGACATGTTTGAAGATAAGATCGACAAGCTCAGAGGGGGAGATGAGCTGCCGCCCGGCGTCATCAAAATGGTCAAAGTTTTCGTCGCCATCAAACGTAAACTCCAGGTGGGTGATAAAATGGCGGGCCGGCACGGCAATAAAGGCGTTATCTCGCGGATCTTGCCTGAAGAGGACATGCCGTATCTGGAAGACGGCACTCCGGTGGATGTCGTGCTTAATCCTTTGGGTGTGCCGTCTCGAATGAACGTGGGGCAGATTCTCGAAGCCCACCTTGGGTGGGCAGCGCGCAGCCTAGGACAGCAAATCGACGAACTGTTGCGTGTTCACCGTCAGGATGGCGACGGCTTGCGGCGCCGGTTGAAGGAATACTTGAATACGAAAGAAGCGAATGATCTCGTTGACAGCGCGAAAGACACTGACTTGCTAAAGCTTGCCGAGAAATACCGGGACGGGGTGCGCATCGCGTCTCCGGTGTTTGACGGCGCGGCGGAAGAGGAAATCTTTAACCTGCTTAGAAAAGCAGGGCTGCCGGTCACCGGTCAGGTGACGCTCTATGATGGCCGAACCGGTCGACCCTTTGACGGCAAAGTGACCGTGGGCGTCATGTACATTATGAAGCTGCATCACTTGGTCGATGACAAAATTCACGCGCGCTCTACGGGGCCCTACTCGCTGGTCACGCAGCAGCCGCTAGGCGGAAAAGCGCAGTTCGGCGGTCAACGGCTCGGCGAGATGGAAGTCTGGGCCTTGGAGGCTTATGGGGCGGCTTACACACTGCAAGAAATGTTGACCGTCAAATCCGACGATGTCATCGGCCGGACCCGAATGTACGAGGCGATCGTCAAGGGCGACAATCTTCTTGAGCCCGGACTGCCGGAGTCCTTCAACGTCATGGTGAAAGAGCTCCAGAGTCTGGGTCTAGACGTGGATCTGGTTGAGGAAAAATAGGTAACTCCTAGGGTGTAAAACCGGAGGTGATTCCTTATGGAAGATCTGTTTAATTTATTTGAAAAACCGAAGAATCCGCTAAGCTTTAACGCCATCAAAGTTTCTGTTGCTTCGCCTGACAAGATTCGTTCTTGGTCCCACGGCGAAGTGAAGAAACCCGAAACCATCAACTATCGAACTTTTAAGCCGGAACGGGACGGACTTTTCTGCGCAAAAATTTTCGGGCCCACCAAAGACTATGAATGTAACTGCGGAAAGTACAAAAGGATGCGTCATCGGGGGGTCGTGTGCGAAAAGTGCGGCGTCGAAGTCATTCAGTCGAAGGTGCGCCGCGAACGGATGGGCCACATCGAGTTGGCCACGCCCGTCGTGCACATTTGGTTTCTGAAGAGTCTTCCGAGTCGCATCGGTGCGCTGCTTGACATGTCGTTGAAGGACATCGAAAAAGTCCTCTACTTCGAGTCTTATATTGTTGTCGATCCGGGAGAAACGACGCTGCAATACAAGGAGTTGTTAAGCGAAACGCGTTACCGTAAGGCGGTGGAAGAGCACGGGGGAAAATTTATCGCGGAGATGGGCGCCGAGGCGATTCGAAAACTGCTCAAGGCTATTGACGTAACCAAACTCTCCGAAGACTTGCGTCAAGAAATGCGCGATGCCAATTCCGAAGTCCGGCGCAAGAAAATGGCTAAGCGGTTGAAGGTGATGAGTGCCTTCAAAACTTCTGGCAATCGACCCGAGTGGATGGTGATGGAAGTCATTCCCGTCATTCCGCCGGATCTCCGTCCGTTGGTGCCGTTAGACGGCGGGCGCTTCGCGACCTCCGATCTGAACGATCTTTACCGCCGCGTGATCAACCGGAACAACCGGCTGAAAAGGCTAATGGAACTCAGCGCCCCAGACATGATCATCCGTAATGAGAAGCGGATGTTGCAAGAGGCCGTGGACGCCCTGTTCGACAACGGACGCCGTGGCCGGGCCATCACCGGTCAAAATCGGCGCCCGCTCAAATCGTTGAGCGACATGCTCAAGGGAAAGACCGGACGCTTCCGGCAGAATCTGCTGGGAAAGAGAGTCGACTATTCCGGCCGTTCGGTTATCGTGGTGGGACCCGAGCTCCGCCTCCATCAGTGCGGGCTCCCCAAGAAGATGGCGCTGGAGCTTTTCAAGCCGTTTATCTACAACAAGCTCGAAGAACGCGGCCATGTGACCACCATCAAAAGCGCCAAAAAGATGGTGGAGAAGGAACGCCCCGAAGTTTGGGATATTCTCGACGAAGTGATTCGCGAGCATCCGGTTCTGCTGAATCGCGCGCCTACGCTGCACCGGTTGGGGATTCAGGCTTTCGAGCCGATCCTGATCGAGGGCAAGGCTATCCAACTTCATCCGCTAGTGTGTGCGGCTTATAACGCCGACTTCGACGGCGATCAGATGGCGGTTCACGTTCCGCTCTCGGTGGAAGCCCAGGTCGAAGCGCGGGCGCTCATGATGTCCACCAATAACATTCTCTCGCCGGCCAACGGTAAACCCATCATCGTGCCGACGCAAGACATCGTATTGGGGCTCTATTACATGACCCGTGATCGGTTGCACGCCAAAGGCAGCGGCCGTCTTTTCAGCAGTCCCACCGAAGTGGCCATCGCCTACGATCAGGACGAAGTCGATCTGCAGGCGCCGGTCACGGTGAGAATCAACGGGGAGCGTTTCGATACCACCGTCGGCCGAGTTCTCCTCTACGAGATCGTTCCGCCGGTAATTCCTTTCAAAGAAGTCAACCGGGTAATGAAAAAAAAGGAGCTGGCTAACCTCATCGACCTGAGTTATCGACTGGCGGGCAACAAAGCCACCGTGATTCTTGCCGACCGGCTCAAAGACATCGGATACCAAAATGCCACGCGAGCAGGGATATCGATTTCCATCAAGGATATGGTAATTCCCCCCTCCAAAGAGGAGTTGCTCAAAAAGGCGCATGATGACGTGCGCGAGATCGAGGAGCAATACAAGAACGGTCTCATCACAGATGGCGAACGGTACAATAAAGTAGTGGATATATGGGCGGAGGTGACGGACCGCATTGCCGATGAGATGTTACGTGATCTGGGCTCTGAAAAAATCACCGACGATACGGGCAAGGAAATCTCGGTGCCGAGCTTCAATCCGATTTTCATGATGGCCGACTCCGGCGCTCGCGGCAGCGCCCAGCAGATTCGCCAGCTAGCGGGAATGCGCGGATTGATGGCGAAACCTTCCGGTGAAATCATCGAGACTCCGATCACGGCGAATTTCCGCGAGGGACTCACGGTGTTGCAGTATTTCATCTCGACCCACGGTGCGCGCAAAGGTCTCGCCGACACCGCGCTCAAAACCGCGAACTCCGGTTATCTCACGCGCCGGCTCGTCGACGTCGCTCAGGATTCGGTCATTTCAGAAGACGATTGCGGCACCATGGATGGCATCGAGATGACACCGCTCATGGAAGGGGGAGAGATCATCGAGCCGTTGGGCGATCGCGTTCTTGGCAGGGTGGCACTGGATGACGTGAAAGATCCGTTCACCGGCGAAGTGATTGTGGGGGCCAATCAAGAGATCGATGAGGAGTTGGTTCAGCGCATCGAAGAGTCGGGCCTGGAACGGATCAAGATCCGCTCTGTGCTGACCTGCGCATCCAGGCGGGGCGTTTGTATTATGTGCTATGGCCGCGACCTCGGGCGCGGCCACATGATCAATCTCGGCGAAGCCGTTGGCGTCATCGCCGCCCAGTCGATCGGTGAGCCCGGAACTCAGCTCACCATGCGGACCTTTCATATCGGCGGCACGGCTAGCCGTAGGGCTGAACAGACGACCTTGGAATCACGCAACGATGGTACTTTAAAGTTCATTAATGTCAGCACAGTCGTCAACAAAGAGGGCGATCTCGTCGTCATGAACCGAAACGGTGAAATCGCGATCGTCGACTATCCGGAGGGTGAAAAGGGGCGGGAGCGAGAAAGGGAACGTTATCCCGTCGTGTACGGCGCCAAGCTTAAGAAGAAAGACGGCACCAAGATCAAAGGTGGTGAGTTACTGGCGGAGTGGGATCCCTACACTATCCCGATCCTTACTGAAGTGGGGGGAGTGGTGAAGTTCGGTGATGTGCTTGAGGCCGTTACGATGGAAGAAAAGGTCGACGAGCGCACCGGTCTATCGACCAAAGTCATCATTGATTCGAAGGACTTAGGCAAACGCCCGCGCATCTCGATTAAGGACGTGCAGGGACAAACGGCCCGGCTGTCGGCGACTTCAGAGGCGCGCTACCTTTTGCCGGTGGGGGCGCATATCAACGTTCAAGAAGGGCAGGCGGTTTACGCCGGCGATGCGATAGCGAAGATTCCGCGCGAAACCACCAAAACCAAAGACATCACGGGAGGGTTGCCGCGTGTCGCCGAACTCTTCGAGGCGCGCAAGCCGAAAGAGTTTGCCGTTATTAGTGAAATTGATGGCGTGGTCTCCTTCGGCAAGGACACCAAAGGCAAACGGAAAGTTATTGTTACCCCTGAAGTGGGGGAGCCGAGGGAATACCTCATTCCGAAAGGCAAACACATCAGCGTGCATGAAACTGATCGCATTCGGGCCGGCGAGTCATTGATGGACGGCTCCTCCAACCCGCACGATATCCTGAATATTTTGGGCGAGAAGGCGCTAGCCAAGTATCTGGTGGACGAAGTGCAAGAGATCTACCGGCTGCAAGGGGTGCGGATCAACGACAAGCATATTGAAGTCATCGTGCGACAAATGCTGCGGCGTGTGAGGATCAAAGAGGTCGGCGATACCGACTTCTTAGTCGGAGATCAAGTCGAGAAGTGGCGCTTTGACGAAGAAAACCAGCGCGCTATTGTTCAAAATGGAAAACCGGCGGTGGCCGAACCTCTTCTGCTAGGAATTACCAAGGCATCGCTCTCCACCGAGAGCTTCATCTCCGCTGCTTCTTTTCAGGAAACCACCAAGGTTCTCACCGAGGCAGCGATTCACGGCAAGATCGATGTGCTCAACGGTCTGAAGGAGAATGTCATTATGGGGCGATTGATTCCAGCGGGCACTGGCTTGGCGAGATACTCCAAGGCGGAGATTGAATTGGAAGAGCCTGGGGATCTCGATGGCCAAGTCCCCGAAGCAGCCGAGGCCTAGAGATTTTGACAATGGTGAGTATATTTGTTATTAAGAAAAATTTTACAGGCGTTAAAGTTCGATAATTCGTTTTTCTTTTGAGACTGCGAGCAACGAAGTCCTATGCCTACGATTAGTCAGCTGATCCGAGAAAGTCGAGAGAAACAGCGGCGCAAGAATACCGCCCCCGCGCTCCAGTCTTGTCCGCAGAAGCGCGGGGTCTGCACGCGTGTTTACACCTCGACTCCGAAAAAGCCGAATTCGGCGCTGCGTAAAGTCGCGCGTGTTCGCTTGACCAACGGGATTGAAGTGACGTCGTATATTCCGGGGGTAGGTCATAATTTGCAGGAGCACTCTGTGGTACTGATCCGCGGCGGGCGCGTGAAAGATCTTCCGGGTGTGCGCTACCACATCATTCGTGGCACCTTGGATTCCATCGGGGTTCAAGAAAGGCGACAAGGGCGTTCTAAATACGGGGCAAAAAGACCCAAGTAAAATCTTATGCCGCGTAAAGGTGAAGTTAGAAGAAGAGAAATCTTGCCTGACCCAAAGTATGGGGACAAGCTGGTGGCGAAGTTTGTCAATACGATCATGGGCCGCGGCAAGAAGAGTGTGGCGGAAAGTGTTTTTTATAGCTCTCTAGACATCGTCACCGCTAAAACCAAGGAAGACTCGCTGGGGGTTTTTAAAAGGGCGATTGAAAATACCCGACCGACGGTGGAAGTCCGCTCCCGGCGGGTTGGAGGAGCGACCTATCAAGTGCCCGTTGAAGTGCGACCTCAAAGACGTCTTTCGCTCAGCATGCGTTGGCTGATCGAGTCGGCACGGGGTCGCGCAGAAAAATCCATGGAAGAGAAATTGGCCGCTGAACTGATCGATGCGGCCAACAATCGCGGCACGGCCATAAAGAAGAAGGAAGATACCCATCGTATGGCAGAGGCCAATCGCGCCTTTGCTCATTATCGATGGTAAAGCGCTAGCAAATAGGATGTTGGAAAAAGGAGGCGGTTCGACCGCCTCCTTTTTTTCCGCTGTAGATAAACATGGCAAGAACTGTTCCACTAGAAAAAACCCGGAACATCGGCATCATGGCCCACATCGATGCCGGCAAGACGACCACCACAGAGCGGATCCTCTATTACACCGGGATTAACTACAAGATCGGCGAGGTGCACGAGGGCACAGCGACCATGGATTGGATGGTCCAGGAGCAGGAGCGGGGGATCACCATCACGTCAGCGGCAACGACATGTTTGTGGCGGGATCACAGGGTGAATATTATCGATACACCCGGTCACGTCGACTTTACTATTGAAGTGGAACGCTCGTTGCGCGTGTTGGACGGCGCTGTAGCGGTTTTTTGCTCCGTGGGCGGCGTTGAGCCTCAGACGGAAACGGTGTGGCGCCAGGCCGATAAGTACGGCGTGCCGCGGATCGCCTTCGTCAACAAGATGGACAGATTAGGAGCCGACTTTTTCCGTGTGGTACAGATGATTCGGGATCGCTTAGGAGCGCGTCCCGCTATTATCGAACTGCCCATTGGAGCGGAGGAAAAGTTCGCCGGGGTGATTGATTTGGTTTCCATGAAGGCGGTGGTTTGGGAGGACGAGAGCTTGGGCGCGAAGTTTCGCACGGAGCCAATTCCCGAGAGTCTCATCGCGCAAGCCAACGAATACCGTGAGAAGCTTCTCGAAACAGCCGCGGATTGCGATGAAGCCATCATGGAGAAATATCTGGAAGGAAAAGAGATCGGCGAAAACGAGCTCCGGGCAGCTATTCGCCGTGGGGCACTCTCGCTCAAGATCGTGCCGACCTTGTGCGGCTCTGCGTTTCGCAACAAAGGGGTTCAGCCGTTGCTGGACGCGGTGGTGGACTACCTACCATCGCCTCTCGACATTCCGCCGGTAAAGGGCGTTAATCCGTCGTCGCAACAACCCGAAGAGCGTCCGGCAAAGGATGACGCTCCATTTTCGGCGCTTGCTTTCAAAATCATGACTGACCCATTCGTGGGGACGTTGAGTTTTTTTCGAGTCTACTCCGGGGCGCTGACTTCGGGCTCCAGCGTCTATAACTCAACCAGGGGAAAAAGAGAGCGAATTGGTCGCCTGCTTAAAATGCACGCCAATAAACGCGAGGAAATTAAGGAAGTCTATGCCGGTGATATTGCCGCAGCGGTGGGGCTCAAGACTGCCACGACGGGCGACACGCTGTGCGACGAAGATGATCCGATTATTTTGGAATCCATCGATTTTCCCGACCCGGTCATCTCCATTGCCATCGAACCGAAGAGCAAGGCGGACCAGGAAAGACTCGGGCTCTCGCTGCAGAAATTAGCCACGGAAGATCCCTCATTCAGAGTACGCACGGACGAGGAAACGGGCCAGACGATTATTTCCGGAATGGGCGAACTGCATTTGGAAATCATCGTCGATCGCTTGCTGCGCGAATTCAATGTCGGAGCTAACGTAGGCAAACCCCAGGTCGCCTATAAGGAGACCATCCGCAAATCGGTCGAGCAACAAGGAAAATTCATCCGCCAGACGGGCGGACGCGGGCAGTACGGTGACGTGTGGATTAAAGTTGAACCGCAAAAGCCGGGTTCAGGATTTGAGTTCGTCGATGCTGTTAAGGGCGGCTCGATTCCGCGCGAATACATACCGGCCGTAGAGAAGGGCGTGCGGGAAGCGACGGAAAACGGGGCATTGGCGGGGTATCCGATGGTAGACGTCAAAGTCACGCTGTTCGATGGCAGTTACCACGATGTCGATTCGTCTGAAATCGCTTTCAAAATCGCCGGCTCCATGGCTTTCAAAGAAGCCACACGTAAGGCTAACCCCGTGCTCCTGGAGCCTATCATGTCCGTAGAGGTGGTTGTGCCTGAAGAGTTTATGGGCGACGTGATCGGCGATATCAGTTCCCGCCGCGGAAAAGTGTTGGGCATGGATACGCGACCTGCGGCGCAGGCGATCGACGCGCGTGTGCCCCTGGCGCAGATGTTCGGTTATGCAACGGATCTCCGATCAATGACTCAAGGCCGAGCGACTTACACGATGCAGTTCTCCCATTATGAGCCCGTGCCGGCAACCGTTGCTGAAGGAATCATCGCCAAGTTTGACGGCAAGTCGGATAGTGACGCATGAACGAAAAAATTAGGATTCGCTTGAAAGCATACGACCACCGGGTGCTGGACCAGTCGGTGGGAGAAATCGTCGAGACAGTGCGGCGCACCGGTGGAAGAGTAGCCGGGCCTATCCCCCTTCCGACAAGGATCGAACGCTTTACAGTGAATCGCTCCCCGCACGTGGACAAGAAATCCAGGGACCAGTTTGAGATTCGGACACACAAGCGTCTTCTCGATATATTGGAGCCGACTCAACAGACCATTGATGCATTGGGCAAGCTTGACATTGCGGCGGGAGTGGATGTCGAGATCAAGCTGCAATAGTCAAGCATTCACCGATTGAGAGAAACTTTTATGACAGGGCTGATCGGCAGAAAAGTTGGCATGACCCAGTTCTATAATGCGGAAGGGAATGTGATTCCCGTTACGGTCATCGAAACCGGTCCGTGTGTGGTGGTGCAAAAGAAAGAAACCGCTAAAGATGGTTACAACGCGCTGCAAGTCGGTTTTGGCAGCAAAAAGGCCCAACGGGTGAACAAGCCGATGCAAGGACATATGGCTAAAGCCGGCAAAGGCGCTTTCGAAGTTGTGAAAGAATTTCGCCTCGCCGACGTGTCACAGTACGAGGTCGGCCAGGAAATCAAAGTGGCTGATTTGTTCAAGGCCGGCGACCGCATCGCGGTATCTGGCACTTCGAAAGGTCACGGATTTTCAGGGGTGATCAAACGATGGTCGTTCGCGGGATTTCCGGGCTCCCACGGCACCCACGAATATTTCCGTCACGGCGGTTCCATCGGCAATCGTTCCTACCCGGGTCGCGTCCGGAAGGGGAAGAAAATGGCCGGCCATTGGGGGAATGAGCAGGTGTCGATTCAGAACCTGGAAGTGGTTGATATTCGACCCGAGGAAAACTTGATGCTCGTTAAAGGCGCGGTCCCCGGCGCTAAACGTGGAGTTGTCATTGTGCGGTCTGCGGCTATGAGGTAGCCAGTATGGAAGTCCATATTATACACCCCAACCTTCAAGACGAGATATTCGGGGTAAGACCTCGTCCGCTCCTACTGCACCAAACAGTTGTCATGCAGTTGGCTAATCGTCGAGCCGGCAGCGCCGCCACCAAATCCAAAGGCTTTGTCAGCGGTGGCGGGAAGAAACCGTGGCGTCAAAAGGGAACGGGTCGAGCGCGGGCTGGCAGTATACGTTCCCCGATCTGGGTCGGGGGTGGGACTACTTTCGGACCTCACCCGCGTGACTATTCGTACCGCATGCCACGAAAGGCGCGCAGGGAGGCTTTATTATCGGCGCTCAGTCTCAAGAACCGGGAAAACAAGATCATTGTCGTGGACAAACTTGAGCTTGAGGAACCCAAGACTAAAATCATGGCGCAGGCGTTAAACGAGCTTAAGGTGACGAGCGCGCTGATCGTTATTGCGCAGTCGGACAAGAAGATCGAACGCTCGGCCCGCAATCTTCCCCGGGTCAAAGTGCTAAGAGTCGAAGGCTTAAATGTGTATGATCTGTTGTGCTATGAACATTTGATATTAACCGATAGCGCGCTTAAGCTCCTCGAGGAAAGGTTGGCCGCATGAGAGGTCCTGAGCAAATCATCCGGGCACCTTTGATCTCGGAAAAAGGGTCTTTTTTAGCCGAACACAGCCAGGTTCTATTCAAGGTTCGACCGGATGCTAACAAGATAGAAGTGAAGAAAGCTGTCGAAACACTATTTAAAGTGAAGGTTGTCAAGGTCCGAATAGCTCGTTATCTGGGGAAACTACGCCGCGTTGGCAAAAACATGGGGCGTAGACCAGAGTGGAAAAAGGCCTACGTAACGCTCAGAGAAGGCGACAAGATCGACTTTTTTGGTGGCGCCTAGAGAGAATAAATATGGGGATAAGAAGCTATCGACCCACATCAGCGGGAATGCGCTTTAGGACGGGTCTAACCTTTGATGAGGTCACGCACAAAGGGTCGCGGAAAAATCTGCGCGAACCTCTCAAGCACAGCGGCGGGCGCAATAACACCGGCCGTGTCACCGCGGATCATCGCGGCGGCGGTCACAAGCGCCTTTATCGGTTGATCGATTTTAAACGCGACAAGAAGAATGTTCCGGCCAAAGTGGAAGCCATCGAATACGACCCCAACCGATCGGCGCGCATCGCGCTGCTCTGTTACGCCGATGGGGAACGGCGCTATATCTTGGCCCCAGACAGACTGGGCGTGGGACAGTCGGTGATTGCCGGAGACGACAACGTCGATATTCAGTCGGGTAACTGCTTGCCCCTGAAGTTCATTCCTGTCGGAACCACAGTTCATAATGTGGAGTTGAGAATTGGCAAAGGCGCCCAGCTGGTGCGGAGCGCGGGGGCGGGAGCGCAGCTCATGGCCAAGGAAGGCTCCTATGCACTGGTGAAACTTCCTTCCGGCGAGCTGCGCCGCGTGCTCGCCGAGTGCCGAGCCACGGTGGGGCAAGTGGGGAATGCGGATCAGGAGAATTTGACTTGGGGGAAAGCGGGGAGAATGCGCTGGTTCGGCAGACGGCCGACGACTCGCGGCATCGCCAAAAACCCCGTAGATCATCCGCATGGCGGCGGCGAGGGCCGTTCAAAAGGTAATCACCCCATGACCCCGTGGGGCAAACCGACCAAAGGATACAAGACGCGGAAAAACCAGGTGTCGGATAAATATATCGTGCAGAGAAGAAAGGCTAGATAGCCATGGCGCGCTCGGTCAAAAAAGGGCCCTTTGTGGATGAACATCTGGCCAAGAAAATTATGGCTATGAATCAGGGGCGCCAACGACAGGTGATTCGTACCTGGTCTCGACGCTCGACTGTTACGCCCGAGATGGTCGGCCACACCATCGGCGTGCACAACGGCCGCAAGTTCATTCCCGTGTTTGTTACTGAAAATATGGTGGGTCACAAGCTGGGGGAATTTTCCCCGACGCGGACTTTTTTCGTTCATTCGGGAGATCGCAAAGCGGAGGCGAAAGAAACCGTGCCGGCAGGCGCTCCGGGGGCTGCACCGGCGGCGGCGCCAGGAGCTGCGCCTCCGAGACCAGCGGCACCGACGCCGAAAACGTAGAACGATGAGAGCAAAGAGCATGGAGCAAGGAGCGATATAAGCTCTATCTAGAAGTCAGCGGTTATGGAAGCACGCGCGATCACAAAATATGTCCGACTCTCCCCGCGAAAGGTGCGGCTCGTGGTGGATCAGATTCGCGGTAAAGGGGTTGAGGAAGCTTTGAACGTTCTTAAATTCGTTCCCAAGCGCTCCGCGGGCATTGTCGCCAAAACCTTGCGCACCGCCGTGGCCAATGCGGAAAACACCCAGAGTGTCGATGTGGATCGCCTGTATGTAAAGCGAGTGAAGGTGGATGAGGCAGGGATGTGGAAACGATTCACTCCCCGGGCCCAGGGACGCGCGACCCGCATCCGCAAGCGGCTGAGTCACATTACCATTGTCCTCGACGAAGCGAGCGAGAGGAGTTAAGGCCTGATGGGTCAGAAAACGCATCCGAAAGTTTTTCGTCTCGGGGTGATCGAATCGTGGGACTCCAAATGGTTCGCCCGGCATGATTACACGAAGCTGCTGCATGAAGATTTTCGCGTGAAGAAATTCTTGAAGAGCCGACTCTATCACGCGGGCATCTCCAAGATAGAGATCGAAAGAGCGGCGAACAAGGCGAAGATCAACATCTATACCGCGCGGCCGGGCATCGTCATCGGTAAGAAGGGCGCCGAGATCGAGAAGCTGAAGGAAGAAATCACCAAGCTTACAGGCCGAGAGAGCTATATCAATATTCACGAGGTCAGGCGTCCGGATCTAGACGCGCAACTAGTTTCCGAAAACGTCGCGCTACAACTCGAGCGGCGGGTTGCCTTCCGGCGCGCCATGAAAGAAAGCGTGTCCCGGGCAATGCGCATGGGCGCGCAAGGCGTAAAGATACAGTGCGCCGGCCGGTTGGGCGGGTCGGAAATCGCACGCACCGAGTGGTATCGCGAAGGACGTGTGCCCCTTCATACCCTGCGGGCGGACATCAGTTATGGATTTGCCGAGGCACGCACGACCTACGGCATCATCGGAGTGAAGGCTTGGATTTTTAGAGGCGAGGTATTGACCGAAGAGGAAGAGCAACAGAAAGCGATGCTGGGGGGATGAGGGCGGCGTGAAGCCTGTCCCAGGCCAATCGAGGTCGAATTAGTAAAGCCAGAAGATCTTTACCATGCTTGAACCGAAAAAAGTAAAATATCGCAAGCTACAAAAAGGGCGCCGTCGTGGCACCGCCCAGCGGGGCTCAACCCTGGCGTTCGGCGAATTTGGTCTCAAGGCCATCGGACGCGGGTGGATGAGCGCGCGTGAGATCGAAGCGGCCCGGGTGGCGCTCACCCGCTATCTTAAACGCGGCGGCAAAGTGTGGATTCGGATCTTTCCCGACAAGCCGCTAACCAAGAAGCCTCTGGAAACTCGTATGGGAAAAGGCAAAGGTTCGCCCGAGATGTGGGTTGCGGTAGTCCAGCCGGGAAGAATATTGTTTGAGATGGAAGGGGTTGACGGGCCTCTGGCGCGGGAAGCATTCCGGCTAGCGGCGCACAAGCTTTCCATCCCGACCATCACGGTGGAGCGGAGGGGATTAGTGCATGGAAGCTAAAGAGCTGCGCGAAATGGGCCCCGACGAACTCACGCAGAAGCGCGCTGAGCTGCGCGAGGAGATCGGTCACCTGAGGCTAAAAAAGGCCACAAGCCGATTGGAAAACCCGATGAAATTACGCGAGACCAAACGGGACCTCGCTCGGGTAGAGACGGTGCTTCGAGAAATGGCCCGGCAAAACGAGAAAGGCGCCGCATGAACGCAAGAGGACTGAGAAAAGAGCGCCAGGGAGTGGTGGTGAGCGACCGCATGCAGAAAACTGTCGTGGTTTCTCTGGAGCGCACCGTCATGCATCCCAAATACAAGAAATTTCTCAAGCGTCGAACCAAGGTCAAAGTTCATGACGAGGGCGAGCAGTGCCACGTGGGTGATCGGGTTCTGATTGTAGAGTCCCGGCCTCTGAGCCGCGACAAGCGCTGGCGGGTGAGCCGGGTCTTGGAGCGAGCCAAAATGATCGAAAACGAGCCTGCGGGAGAGGCCGATGCCTAGTCATTTTACGGCTTGGTGGATCGAGGTTGATTAATGATCCAGATGCGAACGGTGTTGGATGTGGCGGATAATTCCGGCGCGCGCAAAGTCCAGTGCATCAAGGTGCTGGGCGGCAGCAAGCGGAAGTATGCTTCGATCGGCGACATCATCGTGGTATCCGTCAAAGAAGCGATCCCTAACGCCAAGGTAAAAAAGGGTGAAGTAACCAAGGCAGTGGTAGTTCGAACGGCAAAGGAGATAGGGCGTCCGGACGGAACCTATATCCGCTTCGACAATAACTCCGCCGTTTTGATCGACAATCAAAAAGAACCCATTGGAACGCGCATTTTCGGCCCGGTAGCGCGCGAGCTGCGGGCGAAAAAATTCTTAAAAATTATTTCTCTCGCGCCGGAAGTGCTCTAAAAAGCTCCTGGAGAAAAGAGGCCGTGCAAATTCGCAAGAACGATAGCGTCATGGTGATTACCGGAAAAGAGCGCGGCAAAACCGGCAAGGTGCTCCGCGTGCTCCCGGATAAAGACGCGATCATCATCGAACGAATCAATTTGGTCAAAAGGCATAGTAAGCCGAGAGGGCCGCAGCAACCCGGCGGCATCGTGGAAAAAGAAGCTTCTATTCACGTGTCGAACCTCATGATCATGTGCGACAAGTGCAACGCGCCGGTGCGGATGGGGACAAAAATCTTGTCCGACGGAAAAAAGATCCGGATTTGCCGCCGGTGCGGTGAAGCTCTAGATTAGCAGAAATCCATGGCACGACTAAAGAATAAGTATCAGGATGAAGTGATCCCCGCCATGATGAAAGAGTTCGGCTACAGGAACGTCATGCAAGCGCCGAAACTAGAAAAGATCACGGTCAACGTCGGAGTCGGCGAAGCGACGCAAAATATTAAAGCACTCGACAACACCGTGGCGGAAATCACCATTATCACCGGACAGAAGCCAGTCGTCACGCGAGCGAAAAAAGCCATCGCCAATTTCAAACTGCGGGAAGGAGTTCCCATCGGTTGTATGGTGACGCTCCGGGGAGATCGGATGTATGAATTTCTCGACCGGCTTATTCACGTGGCGTTGCCCCGGGTGCGTGATTTCAAGGGAATCTCCGATCGCGCGTTCGACGGCCGGGGAAATTACTCGTTAGGATTGAGGGAGCAACTTATTTTCCCCGAAATCCAGTCCGACAAAGTGGAAAAACCGAGAGGGATGACGATATCGATAACAACTACGGCGAAGACAGACCCAGAAGGCAGGGCCTTGCTTAGGTTCATGGGGATGCCGTTCGCGAGTTCGTCGATAAGGGAGAATGCCATTGGCCAAGAAGTGTCTGCGAATTAAGGCGGAGAGACCTAATAAGTTCAAGGTGAGGGAATACAACCGGTGTCCCCTGTGCGGCCGGGCTCGGGCGTTTTATCGCCGCTTTCGCATGTGCCGGCTTTGCCTGCGAGATCATGCGCGCAAAGGACACATACCCGGTCTGATCAAGGCCAGTTGGTAGGCGCGGAGAGCATCATGGGAATGACGGATCCAATCGCGGATATGCTGACGAGAATACGCAATGCTGCTCGGGCGCGACACCAGAAGGTTTCGGTCCCCTGGTCGCGGCTCAAGGAAAGCATAGTCAAAGTGCTGATTGAAGAAGGCTACTTGAAGGAACAAAAGAAAGTTAGGGCTTCCCAAGGTTGGGGAGATGACTTGGTGATCCAGCTCAAGTTCGATAGGGACAACCGGCCGATTATTACGGGAATGAAACGGGTCAGCAGCCCGGGACGAAGAGTTTACGTGGGTGCCAACGAGGCGACGCCGATTCGCAAGGGACTGGGGATTCATGTATTGTCCACATCGAAAGGTATTTTGGTGGATCGGGAAGCGCACAAGGCAAAGGTCGGGGGCGAGCTAATCTGCTCGGTTTGGTAATTCAAGACGAGGTAGGTAAAAAGTGTCGCGCATTGGCAAGCTGCCCATCACGATTCCGAATGGAGTTAAGGTCGCCGTGGAAACGAGCGCGGTCCGACTGGAGGGGCCGAAGGGAAAACTCCAAACGTCGATTCCCGCCGGAGTCCAAGTCAAAGTTGACGGGAATGTCGTCCGCGTCGAACGCGAAACCGATGAGCGCAAAATGCGTGCGCTGCACGGGCTCACGCGCAAACTCATCGCTAACATGGCGCAAGGCGTGAGCCAAGGGTTCACTCGCGTGCTCGAAATTACCGGGGTGGGTTATCGCGCTGAAGTCAAAGGACAGGAAATCCATATGACCTTGGGGTATTCACACCCGGTGGTCTTCCCGTTGCCTGCCGGAGTTAGCGCGTCAGTGGAGAGGCAGGTCGTGATCACGCTTGCCTCCGCCGATCGTCAGGTGCTCGGAGAAATGGCCGCTAAAATTCGTAGCCTGAGGCCTCCTGAACCGTACAAGGGAAAGGGGATCAAGTATCGCGAAGAGGTGATCCGCCGCAAGGCCGGAAAAGCGGTGGGCTCGGCGGCCGGTTCTTAAACATTGGGGTATAGAGATGGCGGGCAATCAAAAAGCAAGAGGACGAACGCGGCGGCAGGAGCGAGTGCGCAAGAAAGTGCTCGGAACCGATACCCGGCCTCGAGTCTGTGTCTATCGGAGCAACAAGCATATCTATGCCCAGGTTATCTCCGATGATAAAGGAATGACCCTAGCAGCGGTTTCTACTCTGTCCGCTGATCTGGCGGACGCGGTCAAACAAAGCAAAGGGGTAGAAGTCGCCAAGCAGGTTGGACGAGCTTTGGCGAAAGTCTGCAAGGAAAAAAATATCACTCGCGTGGTCTTCGATCGCAATGGATTTTTATTTCACGGGCGCATCAAGGCGGTGGCCGAGGGAGCTCGTGAGGGCGGCTTAGAGTTTTAACCGATAAAGCAAAGAGAGGTTTTCTTGGAACGAATTGACCCCCAAGGGTTGGAGCTAAAGGAGAAAGTGGTTCACATTAGCCGTGTGGCCAAAGTTGTGAAGGGGGGACGCCGTTTCAGCTTTAGCGCGCTGGTGGTTGTGGGTGACAACCGGGCGGTGGTCGGTTATGGAATGGGAAAGGCCAACGAGGTGCCCGAAGCGATCCGCAAAGGGCTGGAGCAGGCGAAGAAGAATCTAATTCGCGTTCCGGTGACTGACGGAACCATTCCTTTCGAGATAAGCGGAAAGTTCGGCGCAGGATATGTTATGCTGAAGCCGGCCTCGGATGGAACCGGCGTGATCGCGGGGGGAGGAGTCCGCGCCGTCGTGGAAGCGGCGGGCATCCAAAATGTTTTGACCAAATGCATCGGTTCGAACAACCCGCACAACATGGTCAAGGCAACGTTCGAAGCGCTCAGGGATTTGCGCGCGCCGGAAGAAATCGCTGACCGCCGAGGAAAAGCCTTGGCCGAGATTCGGTAACTCTATGAAACTGAGCGATTTGAAACCGGCTGCCGGGTCGAACAAGAAGCGCAAACGGGTGGGCCGCGGAGATGGTTCAGGGCACGGAAAAACCTCGTGCCGGGGTCATAAAGGTCAAGGAGCTCGATCGGGCGGCGGAACGAAGCCCGGGTTCGAAGGAGGCCAGATGCCCCTTCAGCGCCGGTTGCCCAAACGTGGTTTTCATAATCCATTTAGAATTGAAATGGCGGTCGTCAATATCGATCAATTAGAGCCTTTTCCGTCGGGGAGCGAAGTAACTCCCGAGTTGTTGGCTCAGCATGGTTTAGTGAGCGGCAAGGGCAAGCGGGTCAAGATTCTGGGCGATGGCTCATTGTCTAAACCCTTGACCGTCAAAGCCCATGGGTTTTCTGCTAAAGCCAGAGAGAAGATCGAAGCGTCCGGCGGAAAGGTTGAATTGGTAACAGGTCATGCTTAGCGGTTTCCAAAACGCCTCCAGAGTTCCTGAGCTCCGACGGCGAGTATTGTTCACGCTGGCGATGCTCGCCGTGTATCGTCTGGGCGTGCATGTGCCGACTCCTGGCATCGATCGCCACGCCATGGCGGCATTTTTTGAACAGCAGAAGGGAACTCTTTTTGGTTTTCTTAATCTTTTTTCCGGCGGCGCCTTAGAGCAGTTCTCGGTTTTTTCGTTGGGCATTATGCCTTACATCAGCGCGTCTATTATATTGCAGCTCCTCACAGTGGTTTTTCCCTATCTCGAAAGACTTTCCAAAGAGGGTGAAGTGGGCCGGCGCAAAATCACGCAATACACGCGTTACGGCACCGTCGTGTTGTCGATCATTCAGGGCATCATGATCAGCATCGGTTTGGAAGGAACGCGAGGCCCGGGAGGGTACGGTCTGGTGTTGAATCCCGGCTGGGGATTTAGATTTATGACCGTCATTACCTTGACCTCGGGGACCGCGTTCATCATGTGGTTAGGAGAGCAAATCACCGAACGTGGCATCGGTAATGGGATATCGCTCATCATTTTTGCCGGCATTGTGGCACGGTTGCCGTCGGCTGTGTCGACGACGTTTCAGTTTGTTCGCGAAGGAGAACTAGGGCTGCTGGTGGCTTTGATCATTCTCGTGTTGAGCGTTGTCGTTGTGGGCGCGATCATTTTCGTTGAGCGCGGTCAACGACGGATTCCGGTTCAATATGCCAAGCGTGTCGTGGGACGAAAGATGTATGGTGGTCAAAGCTCGCATTTGCCGCTGAAAATCAACACGGCCAATGTCATTCCGCCGATTTTTGCCTCATCGATACTTATTTTCCCGGCCACGTTGGCGCAGTTTGCCAACTATCCGTGGGTCCAGTCGGTCTCCAGCGCGCTGGCTCCTGGCGCGTGGTTGCATGATGTGGTGTACGTTGCGCTGATTATCTTCTTTGCCTTTTTCTATACCGCGGTGGTTTTCAATCCGACGGATGTCGCTGAGAACATGAAAAAATTCGGCGGCTATATTCCAGGCATACGGCCCGGACAGAAAACTGCGGAGTTCATCGAGCGCGTGCTTTCACGCATTACGTTAAGTGGTGCCATTTACCTCTGTATCGTCTCGCTGCTGCCGACGATTCTGGTGAGACAATTCAACGTCCCTTTCTATTTCGGCGGCACGGCGCTTTTAATCGTCGTCGGTGTAGCCTTGGACACCGTCGCGCAAATGGAGACCCATTTGATTACCCGCAACTACGAGGGATTCATGAAGCGAGGACGGTTGCGGGGGAGAAGGGGTTAGAGGTTGGCCGTCGGACTACGCGTTGTTTTGCTCGGGCCTCCGGGAGCCGGGAAGGGAACCCAAGCAAAATTTCTGCAGGAGCAATATGGAGGCTGCCAAGTATCGACCGGAGACATCCTGAGAAAGGCGGTGGCTGAACAGACTCCTTTGGGCAAAGAGGCGTCTGGCTATATCAGCCGCGGAGCCTTGGTGCCGGATGATTTGATCGTCGACTTGGTGGCAGAGCGACTAAAAGAAAAAGACTGTGCGCAGGGGTTCATTCTGGATGGCTTTCCGAGGACGATTCCACAAGCGCAAAGTCTCGATGAAATCCTAAAAAAAATGGGAATAGCGCTGAACGGAGTTTTGTCCGTTCAGGTGCCCCAGAAAGTGATTGTTGAAAGACTAGCAGGACGGCGGACCTGCAGGGGGTGCGGCGCTCTATACCATTTAGCTTTTGATCCACCGAAGACGGAAGCGATCTGTGACCGGTGCGGCAGTGAGCTGGTCCAAAGAGATGATGACCGCGAAGAGACCATTGTAGCTCGGCTCAAGGTCTACGATACGCAGACGGCGCCCCTGGCAAATTACTACCGGGAGCGCAACCTGCTGAGGAATGTCGACGGCGTTGGAACGGTGGATGATATCCGCACTCGAATCATCCAAGCGCTCGGGGACGTAAAGTGATTGCGCTGAAGTCGCCCCGAGAAATCGAGATTATGAGACGGGCCAACGTTATCGTTGCGGAGGTCCTGCAGGAACTGAAACATAGAGCCGTTTCGGGGATCACGACGTTAGAACTGGATGCCATCGCGGAGGAGCTGACGTTAAAAAAAAAGGCCATACCAGCTTTCAAAGGATACTCCGTGGCCGGTCGCATTTTCCCCCGCTGTCTCTGCGTGTCAATTAACGAAGAGATCGTGCATGGAATTCCGTCTGCTAGAGAGCTGCGAGAAGGCGATATTGTCGGTTTGGATTACGGCGTGATCTATGAAGGCTTTTACGGCGACTCGGCAATCACCGTAGGCGTTGGCCAAGTGAGCGAAGAGGCCAAACGCTTGATGGAAGTCACGGAGCTGGCGTTGCACAAAGGCATCGAGCAACTTCACGAGGGCAAGCGGTTAGGGGATTTGGGCGCTGTTGTGCAACAAACCGCTGAGAATGCCGGATATTCCGTTGTCCGGGCGTTTGTCGGCCACGGCATCGGCAAGAAATTGCACGAAGAACCACCGGTGCCCAACTATGGCGAGCCTGACCGCGGCCTGCGCTTGAAAGAAGGAATGGTTTTGGCCATTGAACCGATGGTTAATGCGGGCGGGTATGAGGTCGAAATCAAAGACGACGGATGGACGGCCGTGACGAAGGATGGCAGCCTGGCGGCTCATTTCGAACATTCAGTAGCCGTCACGAAGAACGGCCCCTATATTTTGAGCCAACTATAGTTTGAGCGGCGAGAAATTCGGCGCAGGCAATTTATATGCCCAAAGAAGACGCCATTGAAGTCACCGGCACGGTTTTGGAGACGCTTCCAAACGCGATGTTTCGAGTCGAGTTGGATAACGGTCACAAGGTGCTTGCTCATATATCGGGAAAGATGCGGATGCACTATATTAAGATACTTCCAGGTGACAAAGTTAAAATCGAGTTGTCCCCTTACGATTTGGCGAGAGGCAGAATCGTCTTCCGGGAGCGGTAAAAAATAGGAGCGATAGTGAAGGTTAGAGCCTCAGTCAAAAAAATATGCAACAAATGTAAAATTATCCGGCGCAGGGGAGTGGTGCGGGTACTGTGCGTCAATACCAAGCATAAGCAACGCCAAGGGTAAAAACGTGGGGTTTGACAATCGAGAGGTTGCAAAGCTTTTTCAACTTGAGCGCGTGAACGGAGTAAGGATATGGCACGTATAGCAGGTGTGGATCTTCCAAAAAGCAAACGAATGGAAGTGGCGTTAACCTATATTTACGGCATCGGGCGCAGCGCATCGAGGAAAATACTCGGGCAGGCGGGAATTTCTTTGGATTTGAAAAGCGATGATCTGTCCGACGATGACGTCGTCAAGATCCGCCAAATCATCGATCAGGGACAAAAGGTCGAAGGGGATCTCAGGCGTGAAGTAACCGCCAACATTAAGCGTCATCTGGACATGGGATCCTACCGCGGCTTGCGACATCGCAAGAATTTGCCTGTGCGAGGTCAGCGCACGCATACTAACGCCCGAACGCGCAAGGGGCCGCGGAAGACCGTCGCGGGCAAGAAGCAGGCGCCGTCGAAAGGTTAGCGCACTGTAGGAGAGCATCATATGGCAAAAGCGGACGACGCAGCAGAAGAAAAACAGGAAAAAGCTGAAAGCCAGGCGGACCAAAAGTCCGGCGAAAAGGCTGCCGCACGCAAAAGACGAGGACGAAAAAATATCGCCGAGGGCGTGGTGCACATTCATTCGACGTTTAACAACACGATTGTCACGATTACTGACTATCAGGGAAACGTGATCTCGTGGTCGAGCGCCGGGGCCATGGGCTTCAAGGGCTCCCGGAAAGGAACTCCCTTCGCGGCGCAGCAAGCGGCAGACAGCGCGGCAAAGAAGGCGATGGATCACGGCCTACGAAGTGTACAGATTTTTGTTCGAGGCCCGGGAGCGGGTCGAGAATCGGCGCTGCGCGCTCTACAATCCGCCGGCATCAACATTAGCCTGATCAAGGATGTTACACCGATTCCACATAATGGATGCCGCCCGCCGAAACGAAGACGGGTTTAACAAGGAGGAGAAGGGATTGGCTAGATACACACAATCGGTGTGCCGGCTTTGCAGACGAGAAAACCTTAAGCTCTTTCTCAAGGGAGAGCGCTGTTATACAGACAAATGCGCCATCGAACGCCGCAACTATCCGCCGGGGCAACACGGCCAAGGGAGGCAGAAGTTCTCCGAGTACAGCATCCAGCTGCGCGAGAAGCAAAAGGTCAAACGCATGTATGGCCTTTTGGAAAATCAATTTCGCCGAACTTTCGCTCGAGCGGCGCGAACCAAGGGCATCACCGGCGAGGCCTTATTGGTACTCCTGGAGTGTCGGCTCGATAATGTCGTCTATCGGCTTGGATTTGCCAGCTCTCGGGCTGAATCGAGAACCCTTGTCCGGCATGGCCACATTCTCGTCAATGACAAAAAACTGAACATTCCCTCAGCCGTCGTTCGCGCGGGCGACGTAGTATCCGTAAAGGAGCAGAGCCGTCAAATGACGCGGGTGCTGACAGCCATGGAAGGGGCGCAGCGGCGCGGCGTGCCCGAATGGGCGGAGCTGGACCGAGAAACTTGGAGTGGTCGCATCAAAATACTGCCCACTCGTAGCGACATTACGATGCCCATAAACGAGAAGCTCATCGTAGAACTATATTCGAAGTAACTTCGAATAGCGGGAGAAACTATGTCTACTATGTATAGGCATTGGACGGATCTAATCAGACCGAAGCAATTGGAGTTGGAAGAAAAAACTCTAACCCCTACCTATGGAAAATTTTATGCGGAGCCCTTCGAGCGTGGGTTTGGCCAAACCATCGGCAATTCTCTGCGCAGGATTCTACTCTCTTCGCTCATGGGAGCGTCCTTTGTGGCGGTCCGGATAAAAGGGATTCTGCATGAATTTTCTACCATTCCTGGGGTAACGGAAGATGTCGCCGACATCATATTGAATCTCAAAGAGGTACGTCTGCGGTTCAACGATAGCGAACCACAGACCCTAAAAATCGAAGCGAAGGGTCCTGGAATCGTTCAAGCGAAGGACATTATCGCGCCGAGTCTGGTGGAGATTTTGAACCCGGAACACAAAATTGCCACGCTCTCCCGGGATGCTAAGTTGGAGATGGAAATGATCGCCAAAATGGGCCGAGGATATGTGCCTGCGGAGAGAAACAGGGAGGAAGGAGCGCCGGTGGATACGATTTTCATCGACGCGGTCTTCTCTCCGGTTCGCAAAGTTAACTTTACCGTGAGCAATGCCCGCGTAGGTCAAAGAACCGACTACGATCGGGTGGTTTTTGAGGTTCATACGGACGGAAGTATTAAACCGGACGATGCCATGGCGTATGCAGCAAAAATTCTCCAAGATCAAGTTGGCATTTTCGTGAATTTCCAGGATGAACCCCACCCGGAAAGGCGGGAAGACGGACCGACGATCCCGTTGAACGATAATCTCTTCCGCAGTGTGGACGAACTGGAGTTTTCCGTGCGATCACAAAACTGTTTGCAGAATGCGGATATTAAATACATCGGCGAGCTGGTCCAAAAAACCGAGCAGGAAATGCTGAAAACGAAGAATTTTGGTCATAAATCGCTCAACGAGATCAAGGAAATTCTTCGCGAAATGGGGCTCGAACTCGGCATGAAAGTGGAGCACTTTCCATCCCGACAGGAAATCGAAGCACGTAAACGCGCCCATGATAAGGAGCCGGCTTAAAACCATGCGCCACCTCAAATCGGGCCGGAAACTGAGCCGCAGCTCCAGCCATCGCTGGGCCCTGATGCGCAACCTCATTACATCGCTGCTGCGCGAGGAAAAGATTCGAACCACGGACCCTAAAGCCAAAGAGCTACGGCGCTGGGCCGAGCGTGTTATTACTTTAGGCAAACAAGGGAGCCTGCACGCGAGGCGCCAGGCCCTGGGGATCGTCCAGGATAAATCCGTGGTGCGCAAGCTGTTTGACACCCTTGCGCCGCGTTTCAAGGATCGTCCGGGCGGTTACACTCGTATCATTAAAATCGGCTGGCGACGCGGCGATGCGGCGCCGGTTTCATTGATCGAGCTCGTGGGAGGGGATGGCGCGCAGGGCGAAGGATCGTCGGGCGGCCAAAAGAAAGGCAGAAGGGCGAGGCGCAAGAAAGCAGAAAAGGAAAACGCGGCATAAGCCGCGTTTTCCTAGTTTCCTAAGTAGAGAAAAGGCCGGAGCTTGGCGGTATCGCACAAGCTCCGGCCTTTTTATTGGCCGGCATCCGCCGCAGGAATTTATCGTTGAGGAAGGGCAAAAAGCTAACTTGCTTTCTCTGGACAAAGTTTGTCACGGCTCGATGTCAGAGATCGCCGGCAGTCGTTCACTGTGATGATCAGTGTAATGCTGCGATGGAGGAACAACGGGCAGTGTTAGAGTAAAGGTTGATCCTTTTTTAGGCTCGCTCTCAACGGTGATCGTACCACCGAGCATTTCAGCGAATCTTTTAACGATAAACAAACCAAGCCCTACTCCGCCATAGGTGCGAGTGTTGGAAGCATCAAGCTGTCGAAACCTCTCGAAGATTGACGCAAGGAGCTGCCTTGGGATTCCGATGCCTGTGTCCGCTACCTTGAATTCGACGATTTTTTTGTCCGCGAGGTGCCGGGCCGCAATGGTGACGGAACCTTCCGGAGTGAATTTGATCGCGTTGGCGATCAGGTTTTGCAGAATGTGTTTCAGCTTGTCCCGATCCGTCCGAGTGGGTGGAAGGTCGTGTTGGTAGTTCCAAATCAGCGTAAGCTCTTTGGCGGTGGGATTGTCGCAAGAAGTTCTTAGATCATCGAGGAATGCGGATAAATTAACGTCTTCAACGACGGCTCGAGCGGCGCCAGCTTCAATGCGGGTAGCTTGTAGTATTTCGTCTACCATATGCAACAAATCTTTGGAGTGAATTAAAATCTTGTTTACCGCTTCTTCAGGTTTGAGCCCGATGGCGCCTAAGATGTCAGCTCGAGCCAATTCGGCATAGCCCATGATCACATTTAGAGGTGTCTTTAGCTCGTGGGACATGATGCTTAAAAACTCGTCTTTGGCTTTGTTCGCCTTTAGCAGTTCGCTGTTACTGTACTGGAGGTCGGCATTGGACTGTTGTATTCTTCGCGCTTGGTCGATCTCTTTTTCTCTCAGTTCCTTGAGGTTTTTAACCATCCCCGCAAAGGCCTCGGCCAATTGACCGAGTTCGTCGGTGCGATGAATAGGAATGGCAAAATCATATTCGCCTCGGCCCACTTTGTCCGTTAACGACGACAGTACCTGGATCGGTTTGCTCCAGGTACGACCCAAAAAAACCGACATGATGAACCCAATGAGGGAAAAAAAGACAGCGCCCGCTAACATTACGCCTAGGACCTTTTGGGAATCTCGTTCGGCTACGAATGAAAAATACCTCTTTCTCGCCTGAATGGCAGATTTGATGGTATCCTGAGAAAACCCGACACTCACCCCGCCGAGAAATTCCTCTTGGATCGCGATGGGTACATCGATTCTGATGCTGTTTCCGGCGGTTTCTAGAACTAAGCGTTTGTCCGCCAGCAGTTTTTTTGTTGAGCTGTTTTGAAGTACCGTGCCGTAGAGGGAAAGTTGGTGCGTTCCGTCGTGGATGATCCGACCTTCCCTGTCATAAACGTGAACAAATTGCACATCGTAATGTTCTTTGACACTGCGAATAAGATCCTCGATGCGCACCATGTCCAATTGGTATACGGGGTTCGTGAGCGCCGTGGCGAGAACGCGAACGAGAAGTTTTTGTTTCTCCTCCAACTCGCTGAACATGGCATCCTCAACGGCCAGAGAAGTCTGTTTGTTGAGGTCGCTGAAAGTTATCCTTGCTTGCCAGAAAATGACGCCGGTGAATGCGACGACCACGCAGAGAATCAGCGACAAGATCGTCAGCGAATATTTGGTTTGAAGTTTCAAGACCAGCAGTCTGGGTCGCTAGAATGAAGGTCAGCTTGCCCAAGCTAAGGTTTCTACGCTACGCCCGGCTCTTTCTTCCATGCCTTCCTTCAATTCGAAACCTATTCAAACGTATGTTCTGTTCGACAAGTTCCTCGCATCCGACTCCAAACGGTTATTTTTTAAGACTAGTTCTGAGGGCGAGCAATGATTATGCCACATACACATTCCAACGGTTCTTTGATCACGCATCCCTGGAGATGTGGAGTTTAGTGGGGTTAAGTGAAGAAAGTCAACTACCTAGCGATCTCAAAGAACTCCTATGGGCCAAAAGAGAATTTAGGTACGCGGGGTGGCAACCAGTCAACATTTTCAAACGATTTCGTACTTTTTACACAATTTTGGTCGTCACGCTACAGCAACGATTTCCGCAGAACGCTGGATTATCAAAGGACCGGGCAAACGCCTTGGTGGTGCGGCGAGAACCGCAGGGGAATTCAAAGCTATGGAATGTCTCTAGCTGAAAGATACTTAAGCAGTTCTCGTGCCTCATCGAGCTCGGCAAGGGCCTCTCCTTTGAACTCATCAAATCTAGCGGTTTTGTTATAAGCCTTTAGCGCTTCTTGCGCCGCGGGGTCTTCGTGGGCTTTCAAGAGAAGTTCTTTAAGACGGCTTTTTATCCTTGGATCGATGTTTCTTCTCACCACTTCGACCATCCTGGGGAAGGGTTTGGATTGGTAAACGATCTTCAAATCATTTTTCATCCCCTCGGGATTGCTTTCGGAGCTTTCCCAATTCTGATTATGATACGCGCCTGTATCAACCAAATGCCTATGCACCCAGGTTGTGATGCTAAGTTCGTTGCCGGCAAACGTGTAGCCGACTTTATTGGCTGGAGCCTTCTCTCTCGGTGAGGATAGCTCTGACAGATCAAGACCCGCTTTGAGGAGAGTAGCCACGGGGATGTAAAACGAGCTAGTTGAGCCTGGGTTCTCGAACGCGATCTTCTTACCTTTAAGATCCTTAAACGAGTTTATACCGCTGTCTTTTCGTGCGAACATGACGCTATAGTAAGAAGGAACTCCTGCGGCCCATCTCCTTAGCAAGATATCCGCTCCACCTCTGTCAGCGTAAATGAGACTGGAAATTACGCTGTCCGTGGTCCAATCCACTTTGCCCTCTTTTAGAAATCTGATCATTTCCAGCCGGTTTTTGGCGACCACCACCGCACCCTCTGTAATTCCCAAATCTGCCAGGGAGTTTGCCGCATAATCGACAATCGGTTTGACCTCGTGGTAGGCCTTGTTAGGGGTTGCATGAACTCGTCCGATGACAAGAGGACCAGCATTCGCGTTTGTCCACGATAAAAGCGCGCCAACGCAGGCAAGAAGAGTACCGATTTTGACTAGCATGCAGTTACTCCTGTCACGGTGACTTTGGCAATCGAGATCGAATCAAAACACCCTTCTGCAGATCATAACATGCCAGGGATTGATGTGGTAGGATAATTTCTGTGACAGAACAGTGCGTCAGAACTTTTATGTTAACCGGCCTCGCTACATCGACTCTCCACCGGTTTGGGTGAATACTATCCCTTTTGAGGGGTAATCGATGTGTCTTTCCTTGGAGTGGTCGAAGGCTCGTCTTCAAAACGAGTCAGATGAAGATCAACCGGGTTTAGCTGCAATAATATGGCGTTGATCATATTAAAAAACGCGAGGGAGTGTTTCATGAGATGATCTAGGGCCTTTTCTTGATCCGGGTTAATCGCCCCAAGAACCCGATCCTTCAGCATTGCAGCATAGCCCATTATCAAATTAAGTGGTGTTCGTAACTCACGCGTCATTGTCTTAACAAACTCTGAGCTAACATAGTTTGAAGAATCCATCGCGAATTGTAGATTTCTCAATTTCTCAAAGAGTTGGAGATTCTGTTCCGCGGTCAGACTTTGCTCTTCGGCATGCGACTTACCAAGTCTATGACCGACCAGGATCAAGCGCATGACCCGCTCTGCAGCACGAGTCAGTAGTTCCGGGGCGTTGTTTAGCGCGTCGGGGAGGGTTGTCGGGGATTCCATTATACTGACAAAGGAGTCTATCCCGTGGAGAAGGTTTTGCTCAGCGTCTTTCCCAATCATTCCCGTGATGGCAACTACCGGTAGATTGTAGGACTTAGCCAGCCGTGCGATTTCCGTAGGGATCTTACCCTCGGGTGTTTGGCCGTCAATGCATCCCTCGGCTGTGACGACCAAATCGGCCTCGCGAATCGGCCAGTCTACTTTGAGGTATTCTGAAACAATCTTGTAGCATGGGTGAGCCATCGCGTTGAGAAACGCATGGAGTCCGGCAACTCCTCCACCCGACCCGCCACCACCTGGCATGGTTCTGACATTTATTCCCAGGTCCCTTTCAATTACGTCAGCATAGCGGTCAAGCGCCGCAACTAGGCGCTCCACGACCCCCGGAGACGCTCCTTTTTGCGGGCCGAAAACACGAGCAGCTCCATTGGGTCCACACAGGATATGGTGAAAGTTGCATGCAACATCGATTTGAACTTGAGCGATGCGGGGGTCGCGGCAAGACATATCAATTCGGTCGAGCTTGAGGAGTTCATCTGCGCCGGGTCCTATCTCGACTCCCGCCTCGTCAAGGAGGCGAACGCCGAGAGCTTGAGCTATTCCGGCTCCGCCGTCGGAAGTGCCGGAATCACCGGAGCCGATCAGAATACGTTGAGCGCCAGCGTCTAAAGCTTTTTTGATAAGCATCCCAACGCCGTACGTGGTCGTTTTCAAAGGATCGCGCGCATCGCGGGGGACGAGCCGCAAGCCGGCGGCCGAAGCGATTTCTAGCACCGCTGTCTTAGGACCTTCGCCACCCAAAAAACCATAGTGCGCCTCGACATCCTCGCCTGCGGGTCCGGTTACCTTGACCGCGTGCAAGGTGCCATTTGTGACGCGCACCAGAGCTTTTGCAAAACCCTCTCCTCCATCCACAAGCGGTGCTTTGTGAACCGTAGCCTGGGGCATGACGTGCAAGATACCGGCGGCGATACAATCGGCGACCTCTTCGGGACCTAAACTCTCTTTGAAACCGGAAGGAGCAATCAGGATATTGATACCGGGGTGCGCCGCCGTTGTGGTCTGGCCGGCACTGATCTCCAGCACAGCTTTCTGCAAAGATGGATGGATTTCAGCATATTGTTTGACTACGTCGTACCCAGAGCGCAGTGTGGCCTTTAGGAATACGCGCAGCGCTGCGCCTAAGCCGCCGCCGGCGCCACTTCCGGGCATCCTGCGCACATCAATGCCTAGATCCCGCTGAATCACGTCCGCGTAGTTTTCAAGCGCGGCGGTAAGTAATTGCACGGCTTCAGGTGGAATTCCGTTCTGGGGACCAAATATCTTTGAGATTCCTCTGGGACCGCAGAGAACCGAATTCCAATTGCACGCGACATCGATCTTAACCTTGTGCACGCGGGCGTCGACCTTCGACATATCGATACGGGCAAGTTTGGCGAGTGCTTGGCCGCCCCAGGAAATTTGACGCCCACCGGCATCGAGTAAATCGATGCCCAGCGCCTGCGCCATACCCGCGCCGCCGTCCGTCGTGCAAGAATCTCCACACCCGATAACAAGCGTATCAGCGCCAGCGTCCAA
>Ga0307471_100000211_pt1 | contig 29642 bp, 34 predicted proteins | sample atmos_gasesAM3C__2_FD_204566 | JGI IMG/M metagenome (GOLD analysis project Ga0307471, IMG submission 204566) | Hardwood forest soil microbial communities from Morgan-Monroe State Forest, Indiana, United States - atmos_gasesAM3C_515 | ecosystem: Environmental > Terrestrial > Soil > Temperate... | reverse complement strand
AACGATCATTCCCGTTGCGAACAGGGCGAAGCCGAGGCGTGACAATAAAGCTGAACGCATGATGGCCCTCGACTTCGGCTAGACGCGGGAAGGTCTTTCCGATCCCGTTATCTTTAAGGTGTAGGGCTGGGACGGACATCGACCTCGGTCGCATCTATATTTTTCCCCAGCAGACCCTTGCCGGCATAACCTATGACCGTAACCCGCGCGCCCTTGTTAAGAGATGCAGATTCGCCGGACTTGATGTTGACATCAACCGAGCCGGTCGAATCCTTGAGTGTGAATTTCTTCTCGCTCGAGACGCTATCAACCGTGCCGGTGACTTTGACCAGACCCGACGGCGGCAGGGACTGGATATTGACTTCTTTCGCCGCGGCGGCCGCATCCTGGCCGGTGGCCGAATCGATGGCTTCGCCGATCTGTTGGCCGACGCCCTTTTCTTCTTTCACGCTCTGGGCGGCCACTTGGGTCCCGAGCACGCCCTTGTTGATGGTGCCGGTAACGCTAACCGTCTCGCCATTCTTAAGGACGATCGATTTGGTTTTGCTGAGATCGACTTTCATGGTGCCGGTGTTGTCGCGCAGCGTGAAGGAATGCTCGCTGTTAAAATCTTCCACCGTGCCGCTGAGCGAGATGGAACCTCCGTCGGGCATGTTCTTAACCGCCGCGGTTGTAGCCGCCAGCGCCGTGGTCGAAAGCAGGGCTGCCGTACCTGCGATCATTATTATTTTTGCGAATTTCATGTGATCCTCCCATGGTGAAGCCGAAACGGCTCTTGTTACGCTATTTTGAGGGGCCATAAATTTCGATGAGGAGAGGGGGAACAAAGTATAAGGAAAGGATAAAAATGCCCGTCGTTAGGGGAAAAGCGGCAGGCCGGAAAGACCTGCCGCCTTCATTTTTCCCGTTAAAATTTATAGTTCAAGCCGAGGCGCACCGCATTGTTGGCCGAACCGCCGCCAACCGTCGTGCCCCCGATTGTCGAAGTCTCTTTGGGAACGCCGGTATAGAGATATTCGACCCGTGCGAACCAGTTGTTGGCCAGCATGGCGTCCACACCGCCGCCAGCCGCAGGGCCGGGCTCGACGCGCTCGCTCGACCCGACGCCGGATACTTTCGATACGGTGTCCGTCAAGGCCAGACCACCGGTCACATAGGGCAGAAAGCGGCCAATGGCGAAGCCGGCGCGGCCGCGCACCGTCGTCATCCAGTCTTCGGTGTATTTTATGCCCGTTCCCGTGCCCGAATGGTTATTAAGCTTGGAGAAGTCGCCCTCGACGCCGAGAACGGCACGGTTGAACTGCCAGTTGGTGCCGACGTCGCCGCCGCCCATAAAACTGGACGTGGAACCGGATGGTCCTGTCAAAGGCGTGTTGTTGGCGAAATCCGCGAAACTGCCGCCGACGAAACCGCCGACATAGGGACCGGTCCAATTGCGCGGGACGCTGGAAGATGTGCTGCTTCCCGTCGCATAATCGTCGGCCAGCGCCGGTCCGGCGAGTAAGCCGCCGGCCGCGATGCCTAAACACAAGAGACGTTTGAATGAATCCATATTACGCATGGCACACCTCCTATCTGGCTAGTCTTCGGTTTACAGAATGGCGGTTCTAACTATTGACCGCTTGTCGTGCCGGCGGCCCGGACAATGATATTGTCCTGAACCGATTTCACGCCTTTGACCTGTTGGGCGAGGCGCACGGCTCTTTTTTCATTCGCCGTTGAGTCGACAAAGCCGCTCAACTGTACGACGCCTTGCATGGTTTCCACATTGATCTGCAAGGCGCTTACATGCGGATCGGCAACATAAGCCTGCTTGATCTTGGCCGTAATGGCGGTGTCATCGACATATTGGCCGGTCGTTTCGCGGCCTTCGAACATCGCGCAGGCGGCAAGCGATAAAACGAGCGCCGGAACGGCGAGGATTTTAGTGAAATTGCGGAAACCGGACATGGTTTTTTCTCCTTTTTGTTTTTTTAGATCCGCACTCATCCGGGCCGCGAGGCCCGGATGAAATACGGCGTGAAATTACTCGGCCTGCGTGGCTGAGCTCTTGACGTTCAGAAGATCCTTCACCGATTTGACGCCTTCGATCTTGTTGGCGTCATTGATGGCTTGGGATTCCTGGCTCTTGCTGTCGACCGAACCGCTCAACTGCACGATCCCCTGACTCGTTTGGACGCTGACCTTGGTCGCCTTGAGCTGGGAATCGGCCAGCAACGCGGCCTTTACTTTGGCTGTGATGGCGGCGTCATCGATATATTGGCCGGCGCCTTGCGCGGATGCCAAAGACGAGGCACCGAGTGCCAGGGCGAAAGCCGAGATGGCAAGCAATCCGGCGGTGGAATGGTTTTTACGCCTAACAAGCATGATAAGCCTCCTTCAGAGTTGGTAGGGGAACGAGGCGCATGTAACGCCTCGCTTGCCGCGCATGATATGGGACAGAGTTTGGCATTCCTGTGGCAGCGGGTGGTTGAAAGAAAGGATTTTATGAATTCTTTATGGTGCGGGAAAACGACTCATGCGCACTTTTTATTCCGCGACAAAAAACGGTAACCACCAGCCTTTTATATCTTCATTATAAAAAATCTCGGCCTTTCCTACGGCAATCTGATGTGGGTTGGAATGAAGTTCGACTAGACGCCTATTTGCCAAGGGGAGGCTATCATGAAACGCCAACTGATAACGATAACGTTGCTCGGCATGTTCGGAGGCGTATCCACGTTTGCCGCGTCGCCTGCTTATGCCAACAATCGCAGCGTCGAAAGCGCGCTTGCTAACTATTCGGATGCTTCCCTGTTTTATGCAGCGCTTTTGAACACCGGCGTGCTGAACGAGCTCGATCCCAACGCGCGCTATACGGTGTTCGCGCCGACCAACGAGGCCTTCGCCGAAATCCGGCCTAGCCTTTATCCCTGCTTCTATGCGGTACAATGCCGCGCACAGGTCGCCGATGTTTTGCGCGACCACATTGTGGTAGGTCGTCGGACGCTCAAGGAATTGGTCCATGAAGCGGAGATCCCGACCCTCGGCCACTATCAGGTCTATGCGGAATCGCCCTATATCGGCGATTACGCCATCGGCAACCAGAAAGTGCTAAGCGGCGCCGAAGTCCACGGCAACATGATCTACCGCATCAACGGGGTTATCATAAACAATCAGCAATTGGCGCAATTTACGGCCCTGCCGCCGGTCGCCGATGCCCGGGTGCAAAAAACGATTACGACCTATCGTACGCCGGCTGCCTATCCGGTTCCCGGTGGCGGCTACCCGGTCGGCAAGATCGAAACCGTTACAGAAAAAACCTATGTAACGCCTCCGGCTTCAACCACCATCGTCTATCCGGATGGAACCCAGACCACGACAACCGGGCGCGCCTATGTCGTTCCCGGCGAATATCCGGCCGACCGGGACGAAACGACAACCATAACGCGTACCATCATCACGCAACCTTAAGCGGAGTCCCATCATGCAAACCGCCAGCCTGGCTTTTCCTCATGACTTAAACTTGCTCATTCCCCTCCTGGATGATGAATTCGACGAGGTTGGCGCCGAGAATGATCTTGAGGCGCAGCCGGTTGCGGCACCGGTTTTCCAGAACGATACGACCGATTGGTTCGATTAATGAACGAAACAAAAACCTATCGCCGAAGACACAGGTGTGATAAATATAGGAAAATAGCGATTTAATACGGAGTTACGAAAACGGCCTTTCTTTATGGTTTTTTTATAAGGCGAAGGTCATTATAAATTATATCTGCCGGAATGCGGTTGGGTGGCACCGTGCAGTTGAAAATCCCGAAACTCACATTTTAATGAATGCGGCATATAATCAATGTCCGTTTCTGCAAAGCTTGATGACAATTCTCCTCCCGCTGCCTTTATGGATCAGGAGCGCGAACGGCTGCACCGGCAGATGCTGTCTTCCGTTTCGCACGATCTGAAAACGCCACTGGCTTCCATTATTGGCTCTCTCGAAATTTACGAGCGGATGAACGACCGTCTCTCGGACGAGCAGCGGCAGAGCCTGATCACTGTCGCGCTGCACGAGGCTTACCGGCTGGACAATTTCGTCACCAACATCCTCGATATGGCCAAGCTTGAAAATGGCCTGGTCCGGCTGAGGCAGGAAACGTTCATGGTGGGCGGCTTGCTTGAGGATTGCTTCACGCGTCTTGATCACCGGCTCAAAGGCAGCGAGGTACGCCTGGAAACGCCTGCCGAGTTGGTTCAGATCACAACGGATGCCACCCTGCTGGCACGGGCTATATGCTTGCTTCTGGATAATGCCGTCAAATACGGCGGCGCGCCGCCGCTTATCCTCATCGCGTTTGGGGAAGAGAGGGGTAAGGAAGGATTTATTCGCGTTACCGACAATGGCCCCGGTATTCCCGAAGCGCATATGGAGGCGATCTTTTCCAAATACACGCGCTTCGCGCGCGGCGATCAGCAAAATGCCGGCACCGGTCTCGGCCTTGCCATCTGCCGGGAAATTATGCGTCTGTTGCATGGCGGCATAACGGCGGAAAACGGCACCCAAGGGGGCGCCGTTTTCACGCTTCATTTTCCGCTGGCGATGGCCTGATAGGGAATTGCCGGTTTAGGAAACCGTAGGCGGATTGCGCCCCGAAAGCAGGCTATAGATCAGGCTGATCACGAAAAGCACGACGAATAGAACCGCCAAAAATTTGGCGATTTCGACAAAAGTTCCTGCCAGCCCGCCAAACCCAAAAACGGCGGCGATGACGGCCAGCAGGAAGAACGTAATGACCCAGTTCATCATGGCAATCGCCCTCCTTGTAAAGTCGCCGCTTGAAAGCTTTTGTGTGTACTTAGCGGCTTAAATCGATCTGATTAGGGCTGGTAAAGGCGCCCGTGGCCGCGCCGGCTGCGCCGCCAACCAAGGCACCCGCCGCCGGATTGCCCATCAGGGCACCGGCCGCCGCGCCGCCGCCGGCACCGATGGCCGCACCGCTCAGGGCGCGCTCGCCCTGGGTTTGGCCGCATGCCGAAAGCGCCAGCATGCTGCCGAGAAGAATGATCGTGGTCGGAATTTTCATGGGATCCTCCCTTATTTTCGCTGGAAGGAACTGTGCGCCCAATCCATATAAAGTTGCAGTTGGAAGTCGCGCGCGTCGCGTAAAAAACCTATCAACGGTTTTAAGCTGTCAATCAGGCGGCGACCGGAAGCTTGGCGGGCAAAACTTCCATCCGATACCCGATGCCGGGTTCGGTGATGATGACTTGGGGATCGGCCGGATTCTTTTCCAGCTTCTCGCGCAGCTGGCCGATATAGACGCGCACATATTGCGTGTCGTCGCCATGCGCCGGGCCCCAAATTTCCTTGAGGATTTGCTTGTGCGTGAGCATCTTGCCGCGATTGATCATGAAATAGCGCAAAAGCTCGTATTCTTTCGGCGTCAAAGAAACTTTTTGTTCGTCGATGAAAACTTCGTGCCGGATCAGATCCATCCGGATTCCGCCATTGATGATTTCCGGTTCACCGGCTTCCCGCACGGCTGCCTTGCGCAGATTGGCGTTGATGCGCGCCATCAGCACTTCGGCATTGAAAGGCTTGACGACGTAATCGTCGGCACCGACGTCGAGTGCCGTCACAACTTCCTCGTCGGCGGAACGCACCGAGAGAACCACGATCGGCACATGCGACCAGGTGCGGATTTCGGCAATCACATCCTTGCCGTCCATATCCGGCAGGCCCAGATCGAGCAGAACGAGATCGGGTTTGATCGAGGCGCACATGCGTACCGCCTGCCTGCCGCAATCGCTTTCCTCGATCTTGAAGTTGGAGACGTCGAGAAAAATGCCGAGCATTTTGCGGATTTGCACTTCATCGTCGACAATCAGGATGGTGTTTTTTTTCTCAAGCATGGGAACCGCCGCCGTTAAAGGGATAAAATGTGTGTTGCAATAAGTATAGTTGAAAGGGGTATTCCAATCAACCAAGGCAAAACCACATCCATCGAAAGAACGTACCGCATGATTACCACCGGAAATAGAGGGAAGAGGATTTTTTATCCCAGACCGTAACTTTCCTTTCTTCGGAACGCCCGTCACTCATGGCTTGGACCTTATAAGTGCCGGCGGGAAGATCGACGTAGAACAAGGGGCCAGCGCTGACATTCAGCAGCGACTGACCCTGAAGATTGGAAATGCTGATTTGCGTGTCGCCGTTGAATTCGCCGCTATTGCTCGCGCTGGTGATATGAAGATTGTAATCATTTTTTACGGCCTCGAGCATGGCGCGTTCTTCATCGCCGATTCCGCCCGTGATGTAGCGGACCGATCCGGCCTGCACCATCTGCGGCATGTTGTTGGCGTCTTGTGCAGGCGTTGCGGGCGTGGAAGGCGCCCCCGGCTGATTCTCGATGCGGTTGCCTTGCCATACATAGACCGGCTCGCGGGCCGGCGGAGCCGGCTGCGTATAATCTTCAGCAATGGCAATAGCAGGAATGGTAAACAGGGCGGCCAGCAGGCTGGCGGTCATAAAAATTTGCGCGGATTCTATTTTGCTCATTTTTTACCTCCATGGTCGCGCTTGGGCGAAAGACTAGGAGTTGCGGTCATCAAAAAAGGATGCGGGTTGTATAAAGAAACCATAAAAAATCCATAAAAATCCCAAGCCAAGTATTTGATTTACAACTTTTTTATGCGCGATGCAAGTCTTGCACATCGTTTCCTGACATGGGGGCGGGCACTTTGGCTTTCCAATCATCACTTCACTTCCGGAGATTCTTTCATGACCTCTGCGACACGCCAACGCATTTTGCTGACGGTAGCGCTCGTTGCTACCTATTGCCTCGTGCTCGTCGTGCAGGCGAGCGCGGAGACGAACGATCATGCCGTCGTGCATGACCGGGCCAGCGGCCAGCCGGCCCTCACTCAATCCAGCGGCACTTGCGTGCGCACAAAATGGATCGACAATCAGGATCAGTGCGGCATCGGCATCACCGAAACCACGATTCAGAATCAGACTCACCGTACGGTCATATCGCAAAATGAGCGCACGGTTTATTTTCCATTTAATGTCGCCAGTTTGTCGGCGGACGGCATGAGCCACCTTGATACGCTGACGACCGATATCAAATCGCGCAACGATATCAAGGGTGCCCGTGTCGTGGGATTTGCCGATCGTATCGGCACGCCGTCCTATAACGAAAAGCTTTCGAAAAAACGGGCCGAAGCCGTGAAAAATTATTTGGTCGCGAAAGGCATCGTCAATGCCAGCGTCGCGGAAACGCGCTGGTTCGGTGCGTCCATGCCCGCCACCGATTGCCCGGCCAACGTGCCGCGGCCCCAATTGATCGATTGCCTACAAAAAGACCGGCGGGTTGAAGTTGAAGTCGACTACACATCTGAAGTCGTAGCCGGCCGCTAATTCTCGAGCCCATCTTGAAACAATGACATCACAAGGAGGTTAACATGCTTAGTTCGTCAGCCAAGGAACACGATAAAGAACGTTTGAAGGCAACGATAAATCACGCCCAGGAAGGTGGCCGGCGCCTGAAAAAGGACGCGCAGGACACCGTCGATCAATTGCATGGCGATCTCAATTCCATGGCGCATTCGCTCGGCGAGCATGTGCGTGATTTCGTCGAGAACGCGAGCGAGGGCCTGACCCACGCGAAGGAATCTATTGTGGGTGCCGGCGATACCGGTGTTGCCCAAATTCGCCAGAATCCGCTTTTGGCTACGGCCATCGCGCTCGGCACGGGCTTCTTGCTGGGAGCGTTTCTTTGGCGCCGTTAAGCAAATCCCGTCTTCACCGCCATCAAGGAAAAAAGTGATCATGTCTTACGTGGACAAACTGCTTGGGATCGCCGGCATGAGCAGCACTATTGCTCATGTATCGATGCTTAAACGGTTTTTGTCGGGCGTGACGGTCGTGATTGCGTTGACAGCCGTGAGCAGCACGATGGCCGGCATGATCCTAATCGTAGCGCTCTATGCTCTCTATTTGAGCCTCGTGCACCATGGCCTTGATCAGCAGACGGCCGTTCTCACCGTCACCGGTCTTGCGGTGATTGCCACGGGTGCGCTCGCGGCTCTTGCCGTCTTCCGCTGGCGCCAGCTTCGGAACATGCCGCATCTGATGCCTTCGTCGCCGGTCCTTGGCCATGTGAGCAAACTGGCCGATGCTTTCGTCGCCGGCCTTTTGGCCGAACGGCGGCGTAACCGTTAAGACTTTAAGGAACGTGCAAAAAATTAACTATCGCGCGGTATCGCCCTTCCTGCTTTACGGACGCGCCGGCAAGGTTCTATTATTATCGTATGCCGGTCGAACTGAAAACCCTGACGCCGACGAAAAAATATTTCGTCTTCATGTTTCTTATATCATGCGTGCTGTTGGCTGTTTTTACGCTCGTCATCTACCAGCAGTCCCGCTTGAATGAGCATTCCAACAACTGGGTGATCCATAGCTATGAGGTCATGCGCAACGCGCGCAATGCCTTGCTTCATGTGTATGACGGCGATATGGCCGAACGCAATTATTTGGAGACCGGCACGCCCGCATTTCTCCGGTCTTATAACGAAAATATCCGTAAAGCCGATGCCGATGTCAGTGCCTTGATGGCGCTTGTGGCCGATAATTCAACGCAGCAAGCCAATTCGACTTCTATCCGCACCGCTCTCGACCAGTTTAAAAGAAATGCCAATGCCGAAATCGGCATGCTGCGTAAGCGCAAAATTACCACCTACAGTCTCGCCGCCCATTTGATCCTGCAAGAAAAAATCATCGGCGAAATACGCACGAAAATTTTCAAATTCAATGAAGCGGAATCCGATATTCTAAACGCGCGCGTGGCAGAATCTCAAACGCAGCGGCGCAATTTTATGCTGACGCTTTTCATCGGCGCCATACTGGATCTTGGCGCTTTCATCATCGCCAATATGCTGATTTTCTCGCTCGCCGCCCGCAGCACGCGCGCGGAGGAGAAAATTCGCGAAAGCGAGCAGCTTTTCGTCACTATTCTCGATGCCATCAACGACGGCATCTACGATTACAACGTTTTGCGGGGAACCATCTATTATTCCCCTTCTTATTTATCCATTCTCGGTTATTCGGAGAAGGAGCTGGAGTTCCTGAGCAGCAGCCATGACAATTGCTACGCCTATATTCATCCCGACGATGTGGAGATGGTTAAGGAATATATGCGCCGTTATTTTGCCCGCGAAATCCCTTCTTATTGCATGGCTTTCCGCATGCGCCACGGCGATGGCCATTGGGTATGGCTTCTGTCGCGTGCCGTCGGCCTGTGGGACGAGCATGGCAAAATAAGGCGATTGATCGGCACGCATATGGATATCACCGCGCAAAAACAGCGCGAGGAAGAGCTTAAATATTTCATCGCCGAGAACGAGCGCCAAAAGAAAGAGTTGGAAGAAGCCAAGGAAAGAGCCGAAACCGCCAGTCAGGCAAAGAGCGATTTCCTTGCCACCATGAGCCACGAAATCCGCACGCCGCTCAACGTCGTGATCGGACTGTCGCGCCTTTTGATGGATAAGGTACAGACGCCCCAAAAGCGCGAAATGGCGGAAACGCTGTATGCAAATGCCGACATTCTTTTGAAGTTGGTCAACGATCTGCTCGATCTGACCCGTATCGAATCCGCGCAGATCGAGCTGGATTCGCGTTCCTTCTCCTTTGGTTCCCTTTTAAAGTCGCTGCGCGCCATGTTCGACAATCAAATCACTGGCAAAGGATTGAGTTTTTCACTCATCGATTATTCGGACGACCAGACATTGATCGGCGATTCCGTGCGCATACAGCAAATTCTGGTCAATCTGGTAAGCAACGCGCTCAAATTCACCGCCCATGGCGGGATCACCGTTACCAGCGACTGCGTCCTGCGCGACGGCGGCGTGGCCGATGTGACGCTCACGGTCGCCGATACCGGCATCGGCATTCCGCCCGAAAAACTCGAGAATATTTTCGAGAAATTCGTGCAGGCCGATCAGACAATTTCCCGCCGCTTTGGCGGCTCGGGCCTTGGCCTCGCTATCAGTAAATCGCTGGCCCAACTGATGGGTGGTGATATTTCGGTTGTCAGCAAATCGGGCGAAGGCTCGGTCTTTACCGTTACGCTCCGTTTGAAAGCGGGCCGGGCGCAGGAGATAGTCTCTGCACCCAAACTCCCAACCGTCAAAACGCCTAGGGGACGCGGCACCGTCCTGGTGGTCGAGGATTATGCCGCCAATGTGATGGTCGCCACCATGATGCTTGAGAATCTCGGCTATGCAGTCGAGGCCGTATCGTCAGGCACCGAAGCGGTCGAGAAAATCAAAAACCGGCGAGCGCCATACACGGCCATTCTCATGGATGTGCAAATGCAGGATATGGACGGTTTCGAAACCACACGCCGCATCCGTGCGCTGGAAAAGGAAAAGGGATTCCGCCATTTCATCATCGGCGTAACCGCGCATGCCTTGGCCGGCGATCGCGACAAATGCATCGAAGCCGGCATGGACGATTACATGAGCAAGCCCGTGCATCCCGATTTACTGGCGCGGAAGCTGGGCAGCGTGTCGAAAAAGGCGGCTTGATGCGATTTAATCCTATTTTACCAGCGGGTAAATATGTTGAGCCACCCCTTGGGGATGCCGGTGATAATCTCGCGGCAATCTAAGTGGCTCACCCGGGGATTTATCCGGGGGAGGATTAGGAAGCATTCTCCATTTAGATAGATGATCTCTCCGCCGAGTTTCTTCTTTGTATTTATCCGACTGTAACCCCACTATAGGCTCTGCCGGGACGGGAGAAAACTGGGGAAAGGATTGTTGTTTGATCCTCGCTGCTTCGGCGGTTAGTGCTGGGTCTACAAATTCCAGATCGGGATGATTTTTGGGAACAAGAGCGATAATATTTCTGGTTCGTGGTCCTTCTCGTTCCACATAGCTTCGGGCATAGAATTTATTTAAATCTAGTCCGCTCAAGTGGGCATTGGAACAGGTGTCGTCAAGTCCGGCTTTAAGCCAGGGTAGAAACATCGGAGTATCATAGGCAGGCCCGTTAGGCACGCACAGGGAAGCGGGCATCGTGATAACATTGCCATTCTGGACGATTACGGAATCATCCATTCCAAGCTCGGTGGGATCGAGGGTGGTGCCTGTTGTGTCATCAAATTCAGCATAGACAATATCGCCCGTATATTCCCAGCGACCCGTCGAAGAGTTTTTGACCCATTCTCCTTCACGCATTTTATCATACAACAGATCGAAATGATCAAGGACGCCCAACTCTTTGGAATTAGGGCGGGCACTGCGAAGTTCTTCATCGCCATAAACAACACCTAGTGCCGTGATGGTAAGAGGATTATCGCCCTTTCTCATCTTGTTCCAATTCTCATCGCTAAAAAATGGGCGCTCCATGAAATTATATTCGTATCCAAAAAAAGGAATGCCTCGCAACTGCATGCCATCTCTAAACCATTCCAAATATTCTTTGGATATATCGGCCGCTATTATTTTGTCGGGAACTTCGCCTGTGACCTCCATCATTCGCATCTCACCGCGCCCCATGCCTGCGCCGAATGCCATAAGATCTCTGCCGGCCAGATGAATGCGATGAGGATTGGCATCAATAATTGTGTTCCCAACGTTGCGAACGTAATAGGGATTTCTAATGCCCATCCATCTTGCCACGTCTTCGAATAACTGAGGACCGCTTTTGTGGATGAGATTTCCTGCAGCATCCTTTTTTATTTTTGTATTATAAAAAGACCGTAGAGGAATCCGGCGTATGGCAATCGCGTGTGCGGCTTCCCGCCACACCATTCTGCGAGGACCTGATTTTCCAAAACGAATATAGGCGTTTCTAAACCATTCCGGAGGCGGATATGAGGAATCTCTAAAAATTTCAGCGATCTCTTCGTCAGTAATGTTAATATCGCTGGCTCGATTCGTTGCGCGCGCCATGCGTATGGCTTTCTGCATAAGGATTAGATCAAATAGCCGATTAATTTATGCCGACCGGTCAAGTTTTGTCAAAGTAAAGACGTTTGTTATTACTGATTAATTTAACATTCTGGACATCACCGGCAAAATTCCACGTCGGCGTTAAGATCGAGCTTTTTCTTGAGGGAATCGAAGTGCATCCGCTTGGCCTGCGAGCAAAACTGACTGGTCGGTATATTGTACTCGATATTAAAAACAGGTTTCTTTTGGTTAACGAAGGACGTCAGCTCCTCGCATTCGCCGATTTTGAAACATTGCTCGTTCACGGCAAAATCGAAATGGCCGATAAGATCGCCGATCTGATCGAGGTCGTTCTTGAGCCCGACCGCGAGCCCATCGGCATGCGCGAGATCGGCGATCATGGTGTTGTAAGCGATCTGGTTGGCGGCCGTGAGAGGGAAGCCGCTTTTATTTGAATAACCGTCCACATTGTCGGGATCGACGGCGTCGCATCCCTTGCGCGCCGCCAAATTGATGCGTGCCGCCATAATCGGCTTCAGGATATCGATCCGCCTGATATCCAGCCAGCGTTCATCTTTCCAGCCGTTGGATTTGCCGAGTATCGATGCGGGAAAGCGCCCGGCGTCCGAGCGCCATTTTTCGTAACTGCCGGCGTTGAAATAGCAGATGACCTTGATGCCGCGCCCATGCAGCGCCTGAATGACCGATTCATCCGTATCGACGAGATCGATGTCATAGGCATTCACGTCGAAAGACGTATCGAGCTTGCCGGCATATTGAATCTGCCAGCTGGTGCCGGGATGCGGATGCCACCAGCTGCCGCTTTTTCCTGCGGGCAAAGCTGGGGCCTCGGTTTCAGACGAATTTTTATCTGCTTCTTTCATCGCGGCTTTGGGCGGAACGCGGCCACGCTTCGGCTGGGTTGCGTGAACAGGATTGTCGGAATCATCCGTGCCGGAATCGTCCGTTGCATCGCGGGAACCGGCATCGATTTCTAGGGCGCCGTCATCCGGGCGCGACATGGCCTGAGCCGGCTGCGGCCAGAAATGGGCACCGACCAACGCGAGAGCGATCAGAGCCACGTTCAGGCAGACAAGTTTTTTAAACATCGAAACTCCCGATTGATTGCTTATTTCACGTTGGTCTTTCATTCAAGCGCTATTTCCAACTGCCCGAATCCGGCAGTTGCCGGGGGATTTCCGGCTGCTTGCCTCCCCGGCCGATCCCGGCTAAAAAAATCACATGCAAGCCATCAACGCCTTTCTCACGGCCGGTTTCGAAGTCGCCGAAATCGTCCTTGGCCTTTACATCAAAATCATCTTCCTTGGCGTGATCTTAAGCTGGCTGGTCAGTTTCAATATCATCAACGGGAACAACCGCTTCGTGCAGATGGTGAGCGATTTTATCTACCGCATCACGGAGCCTTTGCTGCGCCCCATACGGCGCATTTTGCCCCCCATGGGCGGCCTGGATTTTTCGCCTTTCGTGCTCATGCTTATCATCTATTTCGTTCAGCGCTTCATGGAAAATCTGGCTGTGCAGTATGTCCTCAGCGCGCATCCTTGACGGCGCCGCGATTGCCAATTGCTTGCGGCAAGATGTCGCCGCGCAGATCGCCGCCAAGCGCCTGACGCCGGGATTGGCGGTGGTGCTGGTCGGCGAGGACCCGGCGAGCCAGGTCTATGTGCGCAACAAGGGCCGCGCGGCCGAAGAAGCCGGGATGAAATCCTGGACCCATCGCCTGCCGGCCGATGCTTCGCAAAAACAACTGCTCGATCTGATCGCAAAGCTCAACGCCGATAAAGACGTGCACGGCATTCTTGTGCAATTACCTTTGCCCAAGCAAATCGATACGCAAGTGGTGATCGCCGCGGTCAATCCCGCCAAGGATGTCGATTGTTTTCATCCGCTCAATGTCGGCAAGCTGGCACTTGGCCTGCTATGCCTCGAGCCTTGTACGCCGCAAGGCTGCATGATCCTGATCCGCGAGGCTTTGGCCGATCTCAAAGGACGCAAGGCACTTGTACTGGGGCGCTCAAACATCGTCGGCAAGCCGATGATGCAATTGCTGCTGCGGGCCGATTGCACGGTCACGGTCGCGCATTCGAAAACGAATGATTTGGCCGGCGAGTGCCGCGCCGCCGATATTCTGGTCGCCGCCATCGGCAAGCCTGCATTCGTGAAAGGCGATTGGATCAAGCAAGGAGCGGTCGTGATCGATGTTGGCATCAACCGCGTGGACAATCCTGCAGCAGCTGGGAAAACACAACTGGTTGGCGATGTGGATTTTGCCGGTGCCAGCCAACGCGCCGCCGCTATCACGCCCGTTCCCGGCGGCGTCGGGCCGATGACAATTGCCTGTTTGTTGCGGAATACTTTGAAGGCGGCCGAAGGCACTGATTCGGGGCTAAAACAGAAAGCGTAAGTTATTGATTTGGATATACTAAGTGGCGATGTAGATAATTTATTCAGTATATCGAATTAAAATAGAGACATATTTGATCTATTTCGCGATCAGCATTTTAGGCTGAGACCATATTTTAAAAGGCATTTTTAAAATGCGCGTATTATCCGATCTGCGCCTTTCTGTTGAGGCTTATGGCTATCATCTGCTGACGGGCGGATTAATCGCCTTGACCCTCGTCATTGGCCTGCAAGCGGCTAAGCAGCATTCTCTCGATCCGCAGCTGCTACTGCGCGCGCCATCGGCCGCCATGGATAATCTAACCATAGAAGCGAGCCAAAAAATCAATGCGCTGATGATCGCGGCACAGCGGGCGCAAGCCCCCATCAGCAAACCGACCGTCGCCCAAATCTCGATTCAGCGCGCGGCAAACGGCGGCTTTTTGCCGGTCATGAACTGGGTGTGCACGGCCAAGCAAGTGCCGTGCGAGATGCTGCTGGCGCTGGCGCAGCTCGAGAGCAGCACCGGTTTGCAGCAAACCACGAAATCCTCCGCCAAGGGCATCTGGCAAATTACAAATGCGCAATTCATAGCGCGCGCGAAAAAATACGGTCCTGCCAATCTCGATCTGATTGCAAGCTATGTGCGCGGCTTCGACCCCACCAGCGATGAAGGTCGCCGCGCCGGCCTTGCCTATGCTCTGTTGGCTCGGGGGCTTCTGGAGACAAAAGACCCGCGCTATATCACCAACAAATATTTCGCCCAGCGTGCAGACAACGAGATTTTGTTGGCGCGAGATGATAATCTCATCGTGCCGGCGGTTCTGGTGGTGGCATGCCTTACGGACGAACTGCGTATCACGGCTGAAAAAACCGGCCTGCCGCCCGACGACACATTCAAATATGCCTATCTGACCCATGTCTATGGCGGCCCGGCTACCCGCGCGGTGCTGGGCGCGCGCAAGGACGCACGCAAGCCGGTGGTAGCAATTTTGGCTGCGCATTATGCGCATCGTTATCAGGAAGGCGCACGGCTCACGCCGACCGAGCGCCGTAAGGCCGAAATCTACGCCAAAAAAATTCTGGTCGATAATGGCAACCGGCCCGATGTACGCGTTGGCGCTTTCGTCGATAATTACATTCAAAAATACACCGGCCTCGCCCGCGCGATTAAAGCGCAGCTCGAGAGTCCCTCCGCAACTCCATAACGAGCCGGTGCGGATACAGCCGTTGCCGGCGTTCAGTAGCGGCAGCTGGCGATTGCGCGCTTGCTGGGGAATACATTAAAGGTGGCAGGTAATGTGAATTAAGTATTTGATTTTTATTCGAAAATAAGAAAATAATTGTGGCTGAAATGTTGTGATAATATGCTACCACTTTAAAGCAATAAATTTGGAGATATGGATATGGGAAGTCGAATTTCTGAGACGGTTACGCCCGCTTCTTTCCGCATAATTGGCCACAATCCTCGCGGTGACAGACGGTTTTCTGGCCGTGCATGGGGAGCGATTATTGCCTTCGCTGCGGGCGCTGCGCTTGTCACTGCATCTTGGCAAAATTCGACTGTGGAAACTACGCAACCGGCTAAAGTTTCTGAAGCCCCCTTTAATGCGACGAATTTCTTGACGAATTTCTTGACGAAAGTTGATGACCCGGCCGCCGCTCATATAAACGATTTATTTGTTCGCTTAGCAGCTGCTTATACTGACTATGCCGCAGATGATTTTTCGAAAGAAAGCTTATCTGATCCTGAAGATTTTATTAAGTCGGTTTTTGATACGGGTGCTATCGAGGGCGTGATACGACAGTATGGTTCCGACGATCTTGTAGCGTTAGCGAAAGTGGTAAACGCCGACGTCGATCAAGGACAGCCTCTGCAGACGGCTTTAATTGATCGTCTGAGTCAGCTCGCTTTGGAAAAACCGGAGGAAGCCGCAGCCATTGCCCGGGCCCTTGAATCTCGGGATTGTTCTAATGGTCAACGTTGCGACGGCAAAGAGCTGTATGCGGATCTGGAAGCTCTTGCCAAATCTTTGGTTGGTAGCAATCTGCCGGATAGAGTGCTGGGGAAATCAACCTACCAGTTTCTTCCTATATTGCACGCTTCAATATCGTCTCCATCCGGCGGCTGAAAGCATCTGCATCGCTAACGCTATCGCCGTCCAGCAATCGCGCCTGATCAAATAACAGCCACGCGATATCCTTGAGTTCATCGGCCGCGCCGCTGGCTTTGGCCTTTTCCGCCATTTTGCGGATGAGGGCATGTTTCGGGTTAAGCTCTAGAATGCGCTTGCTTGGCGTGCGGATCTGGTTGTGCTGTTTCAGAAAACGCTCGAGATGAATATCGAGATCGCCTTCGTCGGCGACCAAGCATACCGGGCTTGAGGTGAGGCGTGCCGAACTGCGCACGTCTTTCACCGCTTCGCCCAGCGTCAATTTCATCAGCGCGACCAGCGAAGCAAGCTCGCCCTCTGGCGTGGCTTCCTCTGATTTGTCTTTTTTCTCTGCCTCATCCGGCTTGATTTTATCAAGCTCCGCGCTGGCGCGCGTGACGGATTTGAAAGGCTTGCTTTCGTACTCGCCGACCGCCGTCGGCCAGAAATCATCGACCTGATCACTCAGCAGCAGCACTTCGATGCCGCGCGCCCTGAAACCTTCCAGATGCGGGTTTTTGGCGAGTTTCTCGGCATTGTCGCCGCAGATGTAAAAGATCGCATCCTGCCCTTCTTTCATGCGCTTTTTGTAATCTTTCAGCGATACGAGGCCATCGGCGGCGGAGCTGCGGCAGCGCAGAAGCTTGAGCAGATCCTCGCGATAATCGGCATCTTCATACAGCCCTTCCTTGAGCACGGTGCCGAAATCGTCCCAGAATTTCGCGTAAGATTCCTTGTTCTCGGAAAATTTCAACAGATCGCCGAGCACGCGCCGCGTCACGCCCTGGCGGATTTTGGCAATCATCGGATTGTTCTGCAGCATCTCACGGCTGACATTGAGCGGTAAATCCTCGCTATCCACCACGCCACGCAAAAAGCGCAGCCACGGCGGCACCAGTCCTTCGGCATGGTCGGTGATGAAAACGCGCTTGACGTAAAGCTTCACGCCGTGCTGCCGCTTGGGATCGAACAAATCGAACGGCTTCATGCCCGGCACGAATAAAAGACCCGTATATTCGATCTTGCCTTCCGCGCGCCAATGGATAGTCAGCGCCGCCTCATCGAACGCATGTGCGGCGTGATGATAGAATTCTTTATATTGTTCGGGCTTGATTTCGTTTTTGGGCCGCAGCCACAAGGCGGCGGCACGATTGGCCGGCTTATCGCTATCATCGATGAAAATCGGAATGGCAATATGGTCCGAGTATTTGCCGATAATGAAGCGCAAACGTTCGGCATCGATAAATTCATCTTCGCCTTGCTTCAGATAAATCGTCACATCGGTGCCGCGATGGGATTTTTCGTCTTCCTCAAGCGCGAATTCGCCCTTGCCTTCGGAGCGCCAGCACCAGGCCTCGTCGCTGCCGGCCTTGCGGGAAACGACCTCTACTTCCTGCGCGACCATAAAGGCTGAATAAAAGCCAACCCCGAACTGGCCGATCAGATTGATATCGGCCTTTTTGTCTTTGAGCTGTTCCAGAAACGCCGTAGTGCCAGAGCGCGCGATGGTGCCGAGATTTTCGGCCAATTCGTCGCGTGTCATGCCGATGCCATTGTCGGAGACCGTTATCGTACGGGCTTTCTTGTCGATAGCGATCTTGATCTTGAAATCCGTATCGCCGCCGGTCAGCTCCGGCTGCGTGATCGCCTCGTAGCGCAATTTGTCGCAGGCATCGGAGGCGTTCGAGATCAATTCGCGCAGGAAAATTTCTTTTTCGCTGTAAAGCGAATGCACGACGATATCGAGCAAACGGCTCACTTCGGCGCGAAACGGCTGGCGGGATTCGGTCATGATCAGGGGCCCTTGCTGATTTCTCTTATATGGAGCCGAAACCAGGCCCTTGCAAGGGAGTACGGCCTTATTATATCTGCATAAAATGCCGGCTCGATCCGCCAAAGCGCCCCTTGTCCCCGATCTCTTGCGGCCCAACCTCAAGCTCGTGTTTTGCGGCACGGCGCCGGGGCGCATGTCGGCGCTGCACAAGCATTATTACGCGCATCCGCAAAACAAATTCTGGCGCACGCTGTTTGCCGTCGGCCTCACGCCGCATCTCCTCAATCCGGCGGAATATGAAAATTTGCTGCAATTCGGCATTGGTCTGACCGACCTCGCCAAATATGTTTCGGGCCAGGATAATCAATTGCCGCGCGGAAGTTTGGGGCCGCGCGCTGCGAAAGCGCTGCGGGAACGTATCGAAAAATTTCAGCCGCGCACGCTCGCTTTCACCAGCCTCACCGGCGGCCGCAGTTTTCTCGGCAGTAAGGCGAATTTCGGCGTGCAAGAGCCGACAATCGGCAAAACCCGCATCTGGATTTTGCCGTCGCCTTCGCCCAAAGCGCATTGGAACTGGGACGAGAAAATGTGGCGAGAGTTGGCGAAAGAGGTACAAAAGCATCGCGGAAAAAACGGAGGAAAAAATATTTTTCCAAATAAATTTCAATAAATTAATCCCCCTACTTATTGTAAAACTTTATCTCATTACTTGTAAAATCTGCACTCCTCACCCACATACCCGGGATTGTGCAGCAATCCTGTTGCACAATGTTCATAAAAAAAGAGGAGAGAACAATGTCAAGTCGTGCGCAAGCAAGTGGTCATGTTCTGACCGAACAAGATGCAGCAATCGCAAAGGGCATGTTGATTCGTGGTGATAGGCAACATGATATAGCTGCTTATTTTGGCGTAAATGGTGGCCGTATCGCCGAGATTTCAACCGGACATCAATTTGCAACGGTGCAGCCAGCGTCTCCAGCGGCGTTGCCTCCTCCTGGACCGTACCCACGACCGCATGAATTAATTAATGAGGTTGAAATTTTGAGAAGAAAAATCACAGAGATCGAGAACTCATAAAAGGCTTGAGCTCTCAAATCCGTTTTTTAAAAAACGCCGCCGAAAAAATCTGGCGGCGTTTTTTTAATCACTCAGGTTTAATTAATCACAGGATGCCCGCGCTGCTGCATGCAGTGGATGTAGGCGCTTTTGTATTTGGCATTGGCGCTCATCGTGCCGCCGCCAAGTCCGAGGCCGGTGCCGGTCACGGCGCCAATCGCGGCACCTGTCGCCGCGCTGCCGGTGATGGCGCCGAGCAGGGCACCGCCCGCCGCGCCACCGACCGCGCCGATGCCGGTATCTTCGGCCACCGTGCCGTTGGAATCGGAAGCCTGATCGGCCAGTTGCTTGCATTCGTAAAGATCTTGGCCGATTCTTTTGGCATGTTTGTCATTGGCGGTGTCGATCGTCGGCTGCCAGTTTTGCTGCGAGGCGCAACCCGCGAGCGTGGCGGCGAGAATGAAGGGCAAGATTATTTTTGCGGAGAGTTTCATGCGAGGCTCCCTTAAGTTATTTTACTTGTGAGAATCTTAAACCGCCGGCTTCCAAGCGTCAATGTGTCGAATCTTTAATTGGTAACTATCGAAGCAAGCCACAAAGGAGCGATCCTCCCGGCGCATACGCATTTGGTCCGTCCTTTTTGGGCGTGCGCGGTTGGACAAAGGCACCTTGCCAAGGAATGGCGGCCATATGTTCTATCATCTGTTCGGGAGAATGCAGGTTGTACATTGGGTTAAACGCTGATGCTGTTATCTGCGGTTCGGGCATTGGTACACGTGGCTGCTTTTCATACGTGCGAGTAAGTCCGCGTGCCTTGTGCCAACCGTTTTGAATCGACGTTGAACTAATCACGAAAATCTCCGTCGGTAAGATTTTTCTCATGACCGGACCAGCGGCCTATACTTAATTCTGTGCGGCTGATCCGCCTCTGCACCCAATCGCCGTTTGCGGTCGGCTTCGTAATCCTGATAATTGCCTTCGAACCACACCACGCGGCTGTCGCCTTCGAAGGCGAGCATGTGGGTGGCGATGCGATCCAGAAACCAGCGGTCGTGGCTGATGCAAACGACGCAGCCGGGGAAGTCCACCAGCGCATCTTCCAGCGCGCGCAGCGTATCGACATCAAGATCGTTGCTGGGCTCGTCCAGCAGCAATACGTTCGCGCCCGATTTGAGCATTTTCGCCATATGCACGCGGTTGCGCTCACCGCCCGACAGAATGCCGACTTTCTTTTGCTGATCGGGCCCTTTGAAACCGAAGGCGCCGACATAGGCGCGGCTCGGCATCTGCCGCTTGCCGAGATCGATCACATCCAGCCCGTCGGAAATTTCCTCCCACACGGTTTTGTCGGCCTTCAGACTGTCGCGGCTTTGATCGACATAGCCGAGCTTCACCGTATCGGAGATCTTGATCGCGCCACCATCCGGCTTTTCCACGCCGGTGATCATGCGGAACAAGGTGGTTTTGCCCGCGCCATTGGGCCCGATCACGCCGACAATGCCGCCCGGCGGCAATTTGAAAGTCAGATCGTCGATCAGCAAACGGTCGCCATAAGCCTTCTTCAAATGATCGGTGTCGATCACATTCTGGCCGAGGCGCGGCGGGGTGGGGATGACGATTTGCGCGGTTTCGGTCGTATTCTCGCCGCTTTGTGCCAGCAGATTTTCATAAGCCGTGTAGCGCGCCTTGCTTTTGGCCTGCCGCGCCTTAGGCGAAGCACTGATCCATTCCAATTCGCGCGCCAGCGTTTTCTGCCGGCCGGTTTCCTCACGCGCTTCCTGCTCGAGGCGTTTTTGCTTCTGCTTGAGCCACGCGGTGTAATTGCCTTCGTAGGGCATGCCCTTGCCGCGGTCGAGCTCGAGTATCCAGCCCGTTACATTGTCGAGGAAGTAACGATCGTGCGTAACCATCACCACCGCACCGGGATAAACGAGCAAATGCTTTTGCAGCCACTCGACCGATTCCGCATCCAGATGGTTGGTCGGCTCGTCCAGCAGCAGCAGATCGGGCTTTTGCAGCAACAGCCGGCACAGCGCCACGCGCCGCCGCTCGCCGCCGGAAAGCTTGGTTACATCGGCATCGGCCGGCGGGCAACGCAGGGCGTCGAGCGCGACCTCGATCGTGCGGCTCAAATCCCACAGGTTTTTGGCGTCGATCTGTTCTTGCAATTCCGCTTGCCGGTCGATGAGCTTTTGCATCTCGTCGGGATCGGTTACTTCACCGAGTTTGGCACTCACTTGCTCAAATTCATCCAGCAATTTTTTATCTTCGTCCAGACCGGCCAGCACATTCTGCTCGACCGTGAGCTTGGGATCGAGCTGCGGTTCCTGTTCCAGATAGCCGACCGTGGCACCCTCGGCACTCCATGCCTCGCCGCCGAAATCCGTGTCGAGCCCGGCCATGATTTTAAGCAGCGTCGATTTGCCCGCTCCATTCGGCCCCAGCACGCCGATCTTGGCGGTCGGATAAAAAGACAGCCACACATCCTCCAAAACCTTTTTCCCGCTGGGCCAGGCTTTGGAGAGGCCTTTCATCACATAGATATATTGGTAGGCAGGCGCGCCCTTTTTCACCGGATTTGCCATTGTTTAAACCCGAAGTTTGCCGTTTAAAAACAAGATAGAAATATCAGCTTTTGGCCGTGCGATGCAAATAAAGCTTTAGGGCTTCGCTGTGCTCTTGGTTGCGGCGATCAGCCCTTCAATATCCGATTTCGATAAAGCCTTCAGCACGCCGAAAGTCGATTTGGTGGCTTCGCGGTCGCCGCGCCCTTCGCCGTGCAGGTGATAACGCCCGTCGCTTTGGAAAAATTTGAAATAGAACGGCTTGGCCGGATTGTCATTCGCGGCGATGATGATGAGGGTGCTATTATCGTCGCAGCTATAGACCAGCCATGCGCTGTCGCCAAAATTTTTGGTGACGGGGCCGATGTTGCAGGTTTTTTGTGGGGGCGTCGCCGGCGCCGATGAAGCTGCCGGTTCCTCGCCGCGTGCGGGGAGCGGGAGGGCGGCAACGGCCCACAGGGCGGCCATAAGGAACAGGAAAGCCTTCATGCCTACGATATACAAGAGCAAGCTCCGGCGCGAAAGAGGGCCCGAAAATGCTTGGTTGCAGCGCATCGCGGGCTTGGCTAAAACCATGCGCCTTGCTTAAATGAATGCGGGTCCCCTTCGTCTAGTGGCCCAGGACATCGCCCTCTCACGGCGGTAACACGGGTTCAAATCCCGTAGGGGACGCCAGCAAAAATTCCATCTCTCGGGGCTTTGATGGTTCCCAAGGCAGCCAAAAACGAAAACCCGCATGCGGGCGAACAAATTTTCGCCGCGGCCCTGCAATATATTGCAGCCGGGCAAATAGAAGAGGCCGAGCGGCTTTGCCGGCAAATTCTGGCGGCTGAGCCCGCGCATGCGGATAGTTTGCATTTGCTCGGCGTGATCGCCCATCAGGCTGGGCGCACGAATGCCGCGCTTGAGCTCATCGAACGCGCCCTTGCGATCCGCGACGATAGCGCGCCCTATCACAATGATTGCGGCAACGTGCTGCGGCGTCTCGGTCGGTTGGATGAAGCGCTGGGGCATTATGGCCGCGCGCTGGTGCTGGCGCCGGATTATGCCGAGGCGCATAATAATCTCGGCATTGCGCTTAAGGAGCAAAGCGCGCTCGATCTCGCCGCCGCCCGCTTTCGCGAGGCGGTGCGGCTCAAACCCGATTACGCCATCGCGCATTATAATCTCGGCAATGTGCTGCAGGAACAGGATGCGCTTGAAGAATCCATCGCCGCTTACCGGCGCGCCCTTGCGCTGCAGCCAAGTTACGCCAAGGCGGAAATGAATTTGGGTAACGCGCTGTGGCGGTTAGGCCGTTTCGATGATGCCGCGGCTTGTTACCGCCGCGCCACCGCGATTAATCCGGAATATGCCGAGGCGCATGCAAACGAGGCGCTGGCCTTGCTGCTGGCGGGTGATTTTGCCAATGGCTGGCGCAAATATGAATGGCGCTGGCGCCTGCCGCATATGAAGATGCGGGATTTTACAGCGCCTTTGTGGGATGGCGGCGATCTTGCCGGCAAAACCATTCTTCTATGGAGCGAGCAGGGGCTCGGCGACAGCATTCAGTTCATTCGCTACGCGACATTGGTGAAACAGCGAGGTGCGCGCGTTCTTTTGTCGTGTCCTTCGTCGCTTGTGCGATTGTTTGAAAAATTGGACGGCATCGACCAGATTTTTGCCGAAGGAACGGCTCTGCCGGCTTTCGATTATCATGCGCCTTTGCTCAGCCTGCCAAGGATGTTCGGCACAAGGTTTGAAACCATTCCCGCCGAAATTCCTTACATTAATCCGCTACAGGAAGATGTCGCTAAATGGGCCGCCCGTTTGCCGCGGGGTTTCAAGGTCGGGTTGGTATGGGCGGGAAGCGCGCGGCCCGATCAGCCTAATGCCGATGCAATCGACCGCCGCCGCAGCCTGCATCTCGATCAATTGGCGCCGCTGGCGGAAATCGGCGGCGTGCAATTCGTCAGCCTGCAGAAAGGTCCCGCCGCCCTGCAGGCAAAAAATCCGCCACCGGGCCTCTTGCTGACCGATCTTATGGATGAGGTCGGGGATTTCGCCGATACGGCCGCACTGATCGCCAACCTCGATCTCGTCATCGGCGCGGACACATCCGTGGTGCATCTCGCCGGTGCCATGGGCAAGCCGGTCTGGGTCCTGTCGCGCTTCGACGGCTGTTGGCGCTGGTTGCTGAATCGCGAGGACAGTCCCTGGTACCCGTCCTTGCGGCTATTCAGGCAGCCGCAAGCGGGCGATTGGGCATCGGTGATCGGAAGAGTTGCCGCTGAATTACAGGGCGCCGTATCACCGGATTAGCGGGCATCGTCATCGGACGCCGGCACCATATGCATGGCTGACATCGCATGCACGCGCGGCGGCGCAGCTTCGTATTCGACATAACGCGAAATGCCGTTTTTCCAATCCTTGGCCCTCTGGAAACGGCTGGTCCAGATTCCGCGGCGGCTCTGGCGCGCGGAATCTTCATCCTTGGCGTAAAGATTGTCGCTCTCATCTGCCGCGTCGCGCGCCCATCCCTGCGCCACCAGATACTGCGCGATATCTTCTTCCTTGTTGCCGCTCTTGCGGAAACATTGCGCGCTCATCGGTCCGTTGTCGGGATAGGATTTGATCGCGCAGCGCACTGGATGGCCGGCCAGATAATGGCGTAGCGCGATAAGCGATTGCTCGCCGCAATCCCAGGCACGGTTTTCGTGCCAGCATTGCTGATCTGAGGCGAGCTCAGCGATGCCCCACAGCGTCAGATCATGGCCCTGGACCATGACCATGCCAGACGGCAGCACGGCAGGCATGCCGGTGAATCCATCCGCTTCGGCCGCCCGCAAAGCCGGACCGGGCAGGCATAAAAGGATGACGAAAACGGACGCCGGGAAGATGCGGGTCATGTGCAATGTATCCTTCGGTTCCAGCAGGCTGGCAGCCTATCGTGGCGAAAAAATGATGCTCGATTTTTCCCGCGATGCTATAGATACTGCTAAGGCGCTGATTCATAAGATCAAGAGGTTCGCAGATGCCCATCGCCGCACCCCCTGCACACATCCGCACCGAGAGCGATTCGTTCGGCCCGATCGACGTGCCGGCCGACCATTATTGGGGCGCGCAAACCCAGCGCAGCTTGCAGAATTTCAAGATCGGCGGCCAGACCATGCCGCTGCCTTTGGTGCACGCCTTCGGCGCGCTCAAGAAAGCGGCGGCGCTGGCGAATGTGAAGCTTGGCGTGCTGGATGCGAAAATGAGCGATGCCATCGTGAAGGCGGCCGACGAAGTCATTGCCGGCAAAATGGATAACGAATTTCCGCTGGTCGTATGGCAAACCGGCTCCGGCACCCAGACCAACATGAATGTCAATGAAGTGATCTCGAACCGCGCGATTGAAATTCTGGGCGGCGTCAGGGGCAGCAAGAAGCCCGTGCATCCCAACGATCACGTCAATATGAGCCAAAGCTCGAACGACAGTTTTCCGACAGCCATGCACATCGCCGCCGTCATGCAGATTACGGATTTCCTGATTCCGGCGCTGGAGCATTTTCATAAGGCGCTGGCGAAAAAATCCGATGAATTCCACGATATCGTCAAGATCGGCCGCACCCATTTGCAGGACGCCGTGCCGCTTACTCTGGGTCAGGAATTTTCCGGCTATGCCGAGCAGATAAAGCTCGGCATCGCGCGGGCGAAGGATGTTCTACCGCGCCTTTATCCGCTGGCGCAGGGCGGGACAGCCGTCGGCACCGGCCTCAATGCCAAAAAAGGCTTTGCCGAGGAATTCGCGCGCCAGATCGCCGCGATTACCAAAAAACCTTTCACCAGCGCGGCCAATAAATTCGAGGCGATGGCCGCACACGACGCAATGGTCGAAACCTCCGGCATGCTGAATGTGCTCGCCGTCAGCTTCATGAAAATCGCCAATGACATTCGCCTGATGGGTTCGGGGCCACGCTGCGGCTTCGGCGAGATCAGCCTGCCGGAGAACGAGCCCGGCTCATCCATCATGCCGGGCAAGGTTAATCCCACGCAAAGCGAGGCGATGACGATGGTCGCGGCGCAGGTGATGGGCAACAACGTCGCCGTCACGGTGGCGGGCTCGAACGGGCATTTCGAGCTCAATGTGTTCAAGCCCGTCATCATCCATAATGTGCTGCAATCGATCCGGCTGCTTGGGGATTCCGCGCGCAGCTTCACCGATAATTGCGTGACCGGCATTACGGCGAACAAGGAACGCATCAAGCAATTGGTCGGCGATTCTTTGATGCTGGTAACGGCGCTCAACCCGCATGTCGGCTACGACAATGCCGCCAAAATCGCCAAGAAAGCGCATGCCGAAGGCAAGAGCCTGAAACAGGCGGCGGTGGAACTCGGCATTTTGAAAGCCGAGGATTTCGACCGGCTGATCAAGCCGGAAGAGATGACGCGGCCGATGGATTAAATATCAGCAAGTGGCTGCTGGGGGATCGGCTGGTCTTTCCGAATTATTGGGACGGTCAGGCGTTAATGCTTTCGCGCGTTTTTCCTCGATATCCGGCGCCAACACAGGCGCCAGAGTAGCGAGCTTATCCAGCGCTACATTCATACAAGCGCTTTCGTCCGGATCTTTTGAATGATTGGCTGCGTCGATATAGGTATTAAGAAAATCCCCCATGCTTATATATGTATTTGCAGGCATACCTTCCATAAAACTTCGTGCCGTTTCATAAAGGTCATGAATTTCTAACCAGTCTTTGCCGCCAGTTGCATTTTGCTCCACATGAACACAAAGCCATTTCAATTGTGAACACGCACCAAGTTCTAAAAGAGTTTCGCGTAGAGCGCGTTGGAAATCTTCAGTTTTATCGCGCAGGCTTTCGACTGATTCCTTCAAATCTCTTAGCCGGATTTTAGTCTGACTTTGCGAGAAGATATACAACTCGTTGTAAATCTCATTATGAACCTGCCCCGTACGACAAAACATTCTTTCCCGCAGACGGTGCTCTTCTATGAATTTGCCGATTGGCAAATCTGAATCGTGACGAAGAATCTGTTCTTCATCTTCCGTAAGTCTTAGCAATAGAACCGGCCGTCTATCGCGTTGGCGATCTTTGCGCAGTTCCCATGCGGGATAACCGGAAATCTCGATTATGAGTTGGAGAATATCGTCGTCTATTTTTCTAACCATCGAGACCTCACTAATCGAATGGCTTTCTGATATGCTAAACTGGCAATAGGCAGGAAATGAACATGAGTCAACCCAACACAAAAATTAACCATATCGTTATTCACAAACGCTCCATTCGCATCGCGCGCCATAACACCAGCCTGTCGCTGGAGGCTGAGTTTTGGGATGAATTGAAGCGCCTCGCCAAGGCGCAAAAGCTTTCGCTAAATCAGCTGGTGACGAAGATCGATTCTGCCCGCAAGGGTAATCTTTCGAGCGCGCTTAGATTGTATGTGCTGCGGGAGTTGAAGTCAGCCTTTCGACGCGCCGAATAAAGATTCAATCCCGCTCTTGTGCGCTTCCTTTTTGCCGATCATCTCGCGGGTACGTTTGATTTCACCCTCGAGCGCGGCGATATAGTCCTTTAACTCGCCGACCGACATTTGCTGCAGATCGAGCGGCTTGAGCGTGGGGCGCGGCGGATCGAGTTCGTCGGGGTTCAGCATCATATTATTATTCCATTCATGTCATCCCCGCGCAAGCGGGGATCCAGCGACGCGCGTCCGCGCGTCATTAACCCATCACCATTTCCGTATGAAACATAGCTGTTTATTCGCTCGCTACCGCTCGCAGACGGATTCCCGCTTTCGCGGGAATGACAAATTGAGATAGGCTGCGCACATGAATCTTCCCACCATTAATCATGTCATCGAATGTCGCAGTCCCGGCGGGCCCGAAGTGATGCAATGGGCCGAACGGCCGATGCCAAAAGCGGGCGCGGGCGAAGTTCTGATCAAAGTCGCGGCGGCGGGCGTCAATCGCGCCGATATTCTGCAGCGCCAAGGCAATTATCCGCCGCCGGAAGGCGCCGGCGACATTCTCGGCATGGAAGTCGCCGGCGAAATCGCGGCGGTTGGCGCAAAGGCCAATCGCTGGAAGGTCGGCGATAAAATCTGCGCGCTGCTCGCGGGCGGCGGCTATGCGGAATATGCAACCGTGCCGGAAGGCCAATGTCTACCGGTGCCTGGAAATATTTCATTCATTGAGGCTGCCGCTTTGCCGGAAGCCGTCGTGACTGTCTGGGCCAATCTGTTCGAGGCGGGCGGCTTGCAAGCGGGGCAGACGGCATTGGTGCATGGCGGCTCATCCGGCATCGGCACCGTCGCCATTCAGATGGCGAAAGCCGCCGGCGCCAAAATTTTCGTCACGGCGGGCAGCGCGGAAAAATGCGAAGCCTGCCGCAAGCTTGGCGCCGATCTTGCGATCGACTACAAGACCGAAGATTTTGTCGTCGCCATCGAACGCAAAACCGGCAAACGCGGCGTCGATGTGGTGCTCGATATGGTCGGCGGCGACTATGTGGCGCGCAATTTATCCGCGCTCGCGCCGGGCGGCCGCCACGTCAGCATCGCAGTGCAGGGCGGCAAAACCGCCTCCATCGATCTGTGGCATATCATGCGCAAAAGGCTGGTGCTGACCGGTTCGACCCTGCGCCATCGGACGCCGGCGGAGAAGGCGCGTCTCATGCGGGAAGTGGAGGAAAAAGCGTGGCCATGGGTCGCAGAGGGTAAGGTTAAGCCATTGATTTATAAAGCATTTATTCTACAAAATGCTGCTCAGGCGCACAAAGTTATGGAATCCGGCGCACATATTGGTAAGATGGTTCTTGAAGTGTCGCCTGCGCATAACAAATAACAAGCGGCGGCTTTAATCGATCCCTGAAAAATCACTCGCGGATCGTTCGGTCGGGAAACCCGGCCGGATACGGACGAATTTTGCTTGGAGAAAACGCTCATGCCTCAGCAACCCTTGATGCCAAAAGCGACCGCCGTCTGGCTGGTCGAAAACACCACGCTCAGCTTCGAGCAGATCGGCGATTTTTGCGGTTTGCACAAGCTGGAAGTGCAGGCGATCGCCGACGGCGAAGTGGCTGCCGGCATCATCGGCCTCGATCCCGTGCTCAACGGCCAGCTAACGCAGGACGAAATCAAGCGCTGCGAGCAGGACCCGCGCGCGCGTCTTAAAATGATCAAAAGCGATCTGCCGCAGCCGGTGATGCGCAGCAAGGGGCCGCGCTACACGCCTGTCTCCAAACGCGCCGACAAGCCCGACGCCGTCGCCTATCTCATCAAGACGCATCCCGAATTGCTGGATGCGCAAGTGGCGCGCCTGCTCGGTACCACCAAGGAAACCATTGCCAAGGTGCGCGACCGCTCGCACTGGAACTCGGTCAACATCAAGCCGCGTAATCCGGTGCTGGCCGGGCTTTGCAAGCAATCCGATCTCGACGCCGCTCTGCGCCGCGCGCAGCGCCGCATCGCGCGCGAAGAGAAAAAAGCCGCCGCCGGCGAGACCCCGCAGCCCGATGTCGGCGCACCGCTGCCCGACCAGCAGCCCTTGCCCGCCGCCGAACCCGGCTCGGATCCCGGCGCGCAGGACCAGCCCGAAATCGACCCGGATGCGATGATCCGGGGGATGGGGTAATACCAATTAAGGTTAACTCCACCGCGCAAAATTTTATTTTCGTTTGTGGAACGAATTAACATTGATCGTTGACTGTCGTTTTTGCTTAAGTATGGTCAAATTTGTGATCTGGATTTAAGAAGTCGGTGAATTCTAATCGTCGACGA
>Ga0307471_100000210_pt1 | contig 29720 bp, 21 predicted proteins | sample atmos_gasesAM3C__2_FD_204566 | JGI IMG/M metagenome (GOLD analysis project Ga0307471, IMG submission 204566) | Hardwood forest soil microbial communities from Morgan-Monroe State Forest, Indiana, United States - atmos_gasesAM3C_515 | ecosystem: Environmental > Terrestrial > Soil > Temperate... | reverse complement strand
GCTAGCGACGAGCGGTCGCCGTTTCGCAGCGCGGCGACGTTTGGGGCAGCGGAAATGCTGCGGGCATTGGGACGACCCGATGAAGCGCTGAAAAGATTTACGCTTCTCAATCATGACAAGGAATGGGCGACGCGAACGCAATTGCGAGCGGCCGAATTGTACATTGAAACAGGCGATGCTGCCAGCGCGCGTCGTCTTCTTGAAGAGACGCGGTCCACATCGATCGCGGAACGAAGAGAACGCCGTGTATTGCGGGGGCGACTGGAGTTAATCCAGCGGCGACCTGAAAGAGCGGTCGGCGTTTTTCAGGGTCTCGTGAAAAGACCAGAAGGAGCAGCTCACTCCACGCTCATTGCGGCAGTGCTCGGTGTCTCGGAAGCGCAAATGCAACTCAAAACGCCGGAAGTCGCAGACGATGTCATTGAGCAGTTTATTGATCGTCATCCGGCGGACCCGGATCTTCCCGTTCTCTTCGCAAGACTCGATAAGTTGTATCGTGCGGAACACAAACCATCGCGCAACGAACTGGAGAGATGGGTGCGCAGTCCCGAACAGCCACGACGAACATTTGCGCGATGGTATCTCGCGCGGTTCGAAATTCGTGCAGGGCGCAGGGAGCGAGCGCTACAATTATTTACCGATCTTCGCCGCACCGGCGTAAAGTCCCAGGCGATTTCCCCTGCTTTGCTCGAGTTTGCACAATTCGAAGTCGAAGATAAACACTTCGATGAGGCGATTGCGATTTTGGACGATGCACGCTCGTTTAGTCCCGCGCCGTCTTTGCTGACCCAAATCGATTTCTTATCTGCCCAAGCGCAATATCTCGCGAGGCGATTTGATAGAGCTTCTGCGGACTTTGAACAAATCGCGCGTTCCCCTTCGCCGTGGACAAAGATTGCGCTTTTCAATGCGTCTACCGGCTGGCTCCAACTCGGTAACCACGCACGTTTTCTAGCTGATTACAGCGAACTGGAAAAGGTGAGTGGTGACGAAAAGGCTCGTGCCGACTTGCGATTAGAGGAAGGTCTGCTGCAAGCAGCAAAAGGCGACGAAAAAGCGGCAAAATCGCTGCAACAGTTCATTCATGATTTTCCTAAAAATCCTCGGACGTCGGAAGCTTTGGTCAGCCTGGCGGAACTGGCCTTTCATGCCTCGCCGCCGCGCCTCGACGAAGCGCGCAAGTATCTGACTCGCGCAGCCGAGTCACCAACGGCTGCAGCCGCGGAGCGCGGCGACTATCTCAACATCTGGATTGAGGAATCAGCCGACGGCAACGAAGCGAACGTTATTGAGCTCGCAAAGCGCTTCCTCGAACAACATGGAACCTCGCCGTTCGCTCCGGAAGTTCGAATGAAGTTGGCTGAACTTTATTACCAACGCCAGGATTTTGCGAACGCACAGACGCAGTTTGAACTTATTGCGCAACAGACTCCCGATAATTCGCTTGGTGAAAAAGCCCTCTTCTTCGCGGCAGAGTCGGCAATGTCCAGCATGGGTGAACATTCGCTGGATCGGGCGATTGTCCTGTTTGATCAGGTTGTGAGGCAGAACGGCCCGCTGCGATGGGCAGCACGTAATGAGCAGGCTGTGATCGAGCGCAAGCTTGGCAAACCCAAGGACGCTCTCGCCCTATACGATGAGGTATTAAAGAGCGATGCCGGTTCCCCCGAAAAACGCGAGGCGATGTGTGGCAAGGGCGACATTTTCTTTGAGATGGGTACAACCGATTCAAGCAATTATCAGCGCGCGATCGACATCTATGATCAACTCGCCTCTGATAAGGACGAGCCGATTCACTGGCGCAACCAAGCACTCTTTAAGAAGGGACTATGTTTGGAGAAGAAAAGCGAGCACGCTACTGCGCTTGCAACGTTTTACAAAATATTGGAGGAAGACGCGCGCCCGGATCGGCGGCGCGAACTGTTTTGGTATTACAAGGCTGGGTTTAACGCCGCGCGCCTGTTGGAGGAAGACTCGAAGTGGGAATCTGCTGCTGCTATCTATGAGAAACTCGCTGCAGCGGGAGGCAACCGGAGCGAAGAAGCAAAAGCGCGTCTTACCAATCTTCGCCTGGAGCATTTCCTCTGGACGGATTAATCGCAAGAAGTCTGTGGCCGAAAATCTCGGTTTTTTGTCTCAAAACAACTGTTAATAAGCTTGCGCGAAATTCGAAGCGGCATCACAATTAGGCCGTGAAAACAGTAGACAGACCAAGTCGCTTGGGCGGCTGGTCGGTCCGATGTGCAAGCGTCATGCTTGCGCTTGCGTTTTGCGCATCGGCATTTGCTGATCCGAGCAAGAACGTCGTGCTCCGGCCACAACCACAGCAGGTAGCTAAGACCACAAAGAAGATGTGCTACACTGTGACCGCAGGCTCCCGCATTCCGCAACCTTGCGATCGGCTAGCTGCAATTCCGACCACTCATGGCGCATTGGACATTTTAGGCCACCGCACGGGGCAATAACCAAAACTCCGACGGTTTCGCCGGTAATAGGCGTGCTGCCAGGCGGCAGCGCGGACGTAGATTTACATTTTCGCGCGCCAAGCCATTATTTCACGCAATCGCGCGCCCACCTTTTCGATTGGATGCTTTTCGGCGTCCAGGAGCAATTGCGCGTAGCGCGTGCGGGGAGGCTTCATTTCTCGAATAAATTCACGCGCGAATTGGCCAGAGCGGATTTTTTGCAGCACTGATTTCATCCGCTTTTGCACAGCTCGATCGATGATTTTCGGTCCAACCGTCAGCTCGCCCCACTTGGCGGTATCGGAGATCAATTTGCGCATACCTGAAATTCCCGCTTCGTGGATGAGATCGACGATGAACTTGAGTTCGTGGAGACATTCGAAGTAGGCAAGCTCAGGAGGATAGCCGGCATCAACGAGCGTGTCGAAACCGGCGCGAATGAGCGCGCTTGTTCCTCCGCAAAGGACTGCTTGCTCACCAAAAAGATCGGTCTCCGTCTCCTCACGAAAAGTTGTCTCGATTACGCCGGCGTGCGTGCAACCGATTCCCTTTGCCCAGGCCAGGGCGGTTTGCTTCGCATGCCTGCTGTGATTTTGATGAATTGCAATCAGACCGGGCGCACCGCGCCCTCTAAGAAACTCGCGACGTACCATTGGCCCGAGGCCTTTCGGCGCCACCATGATAACGTCCACATCTCTCCGGGGAACGATAGTGCGATAATGAATCGCGAAGCCATGGGCAAACAGCAGCGTTTGGCCAGATCGCAAATTCGGCGCGACCTGTTCCGCATAGATTCGCGGCATCTCGTTGTCTGGGAGCGCAAGAAAAATGACGTCTCCGCGCTGCGTAGCTCGGGATGTGTCCAGGACATCAAGACCGCTGCGCCTGGCACGGACCCGGGACTTGCTTCCCGGATACAGGCCGACAATCACATTAATCCCGCTGTCTCTGAGATTGAGAGCGTGTGCTCGACCTTGTGCGCCGAACCCAATCACTGCGCACGTTTTTCCCTTCAGCCAACGGAGATCGGCGTGTTTGTCGGTGTAAATACGCGCGGCCAAATTTTACTCGCGAATGCGTTCGGAGTTACTTGCCTGGCTTACCCAAGATGGAATTCGCTGTCGCAAGCACCGATTTATCGTCATTATCCGTCAGTTCAGCGAGGAATTGGCGAATCCGGCGGAATGACTGGCGCAAAAACAGATCGGCAGCGAACTGGTCCGGGGACGAAGAATTTCCATTTCGTTGCGCAAACTGAAGCTCGGCATCCTGACGGCTAAGCACGCAGGCTGACGCTAAAAGATCCATCGCCGCGTTTGCGACCCGCTCCTGGACAAGCTGCATATCAAGTATCGGCTCGCGGTAAGTGATCAGTGCGCGGTTTACGGCTACATTGAAACGGCGGATCAGATGCCCGAGTTGATTGGCGAACCAACGCAGTTCGGGGCTGCGTACCGGAATCTCGGGAACCCGCACGGTCGCGCCGAGCCGATGCTTGCCAGCTGTCCATGCTTTTGCGAAGCCCCGCTCGCGTGTCGGTTTCATCATCGTGTCGTAAATCTCCTTGAACTCCATGCCCGGCCCGCGCATCCCCACCAATGCGATAAACGAGGTAAGCACTTCGTTCGCGCCTTCGCCGATCTGGTTAATGCGCGCGTCGCGCATCATTCTTTCCAGCGGACGATCGACAAAATACGCAGAGCCGCCATAAATCTGAAATACATCGTTGACGCACTCCCAAAGCCGCTCGGTGGTGAACACTTTGAGCATCGCTGTCTCGAGCATGTAATCCTCAAGGCCGCGATCAATCAACGCCGCAGTGATCGTGGTCATCGCCTCCATGGCGTAAGCGTCCGCCGCGATGCGCGCGATTTTCTTTTGGACGAGATGAAAATTACCGAGCGTTTTGTTGAATTGTTTCCTCGTGTTTGCGTGTTCGATCGCCAAACGCAAACAAGTCTTGGCCGCGCCCGTGCAACACGCGCCGAATGTTGTGCGCCCGAAATCGAGAACCGTCAGCGCTACTTTCAAACCTTTGCCGTACGGGCCTAGAATATTTTCCTTCGGAACCTTGACGTCGCGCAACGCGAATCGCCCGGTTGCCGTGCCCCGGATTCCCATCTTCGGCATCCGCGCCTCGAGCATTTCGAAGCCGGGCATGTCGGGTGTAACCAGAAAAGCTGTGATCGCCGTCTTGTCGGATCCAGGCACCGGCGTTCGCGCCATGACGGTCAGCACGTCTGCGATTGCCGCGTTGGTGATGTAGCGCTTTTCACCGTTCAGAATGAAATGCGAGCCGTCTTCGCTCGGCCGCGCCTGCATCTGCACGTTTGCCGCATCTGATCCGGCCTCCTTTTCGGTTAGCGCAAACGCGCCGAGCTGTTCGCCGGTCGACAATTTTGGAAGCCATCGCTGTTTTTGCTCGTTCGTTCCAAAGAGCAATAACGCACGAATTCCAATCGAGTGGTGCGCATTCACGAAAACGGATGTCGATGCACAGCGGCAGCCGATCTCTTCCAGAATTTTGCAGTTAGCCATCTGCGAGAATCCACGCCCGCCATATTCCGTCGGCGCAGTCATACCGAGCACGCCAACTCGGCCAAGGCCATCAATCACACTGCGCGGTATGTCCGCTTTCCGATCGATCTCCGCAGGATCGAGATGCTCGTCCAGAAATTGGCGAAGCTCGGTGAGAGCTCCATCCAATTCTACCTGTTGCGTCGCCGGAATGCGCGGATAAGGCATCACCCAATCAGCAACGAAGTGCCCTTGGAAAAGGCCTTTGGCAAAACCGAGCGCCTGCGGACCTGCGAAAAGCAGTTCTTCGGCCTGCTGGATCTCTTTCTGTCGCTGCGCGTCGAGTTTATTCATTCAGGTTGTCTTTAGAAAAACGGGCGACGCATTGTAGCCATGCGCGCGCGTGTGTCCAATCACGCGCCGCATTGCTGCACATCGTCTTCAGAAATCCGCAAGATTCCGAGGCTCAGAATCTCAAGGCAGCGGCCCGGGGTTTCCAGCTGCGCAATCTGAAAATTTAGATGCTATACAGGCCCAGGGATTGGCGCTTCGCTCTCAGCTGCACCCCTGGCTGGTGCCGCATTCGGTGCATACGCCGCAGGCGCCGGCGCGGATGACTTTGTCGCTGCCGCAGACGGAACAGGTGATGCCCATGAAGATGCTGCCGAGCGCTACTGTTACGCGGTCCGGGTTTTTGTCGCCGTTCCCGTTCGCTTCGGCGGACGTGCCGCCGTTTGCGCGATTGGATGGATGACTCGTGATCACGTCGATCACTTCCTTTTCAGCAGTGCGCGCCAGATCCGTTACCGGTCGGTTCAGAGCTTTCTTTTCGATGTCAGCAATTTCTTTGAGCGGCAGGTCCGGCTGAGTCCGATTGGGCGAAGTGGCCTCCTTGTAACCTTTAATGAATTGGCATGCCAGCCAGCGAAATACGTAATCGGTAATACTGGTTGCGTGGCGAATATCGGGATTCTTCGTGAACCCGCTCGGTTCAAACCGTTGATAGGCGAATTTTTTCACGAGACTTTCGAGCGGGACGCCGTACTGCAGCGCGATCGAGGTGAGCGTGCCGACGGTGTCCATTAACCCGCCAATGGTGCTGCCTTCCTTCGACATGGTAATGAAGAGCTCACCTGGCTGGCCGTCCTCGTACAAACCGACGGTGATGTATCCTTCGTGACCCGCGATCTCGAACTTGTGGGTCAACGATATGCGCGTGTCTGGCATGCGATGCCGGACTGGTTGATCGAGCCGACACCGTAGCGCTGTGAGTTCTTGCTCCAGTTCAAGAACCCGTTTTTGAAGCGCGTCCGTGCCAGAATCCGCGGAGAGGCCGCTCTCGTCGCCAGCGGCTACAGTTCCCATGTCTTTTGTTTTTCGGGTGTTCAGAGGCGCAGAACGCTTCGAGGCGTCGCGATAAATCGCTACCGATTTCAACCCGAGCCGCCATCCTTCGACGTAGGTGTTCATAATGTCGTCGACCGTGGCGGCTTCCGGCATGTTGACCGTCTTCGAAATTGCGCCGCTAAGGAACGGCTGTGCTGCAGCCATCATTCGCAAGTGCGCCATGTAATTGAGACTGCGCTCGCCTTTGAACGGCTTGAACGCGCAATCGAATATCGGCAGGTGCTCCGGCTTTAATCCGGATGAAATTGTCGACCCATCCGTATCCGTGACGTCCTCGATGGTGTCGAAAGCGTCGATGTGCGCGATGATGCGTTCGATCTCATCGGAATTGTAAACGAGTTTCTCCAGAGCGGGTTTCACCGTTTGGTTGACAATTTTTAGCATTCCGCCGCCCGCCAGCAGCTTGTATTTCACCAGCGCAATGTCCGGTTCGATTCCGGTCGTGTCGCAATCCATGAGGAAACTGATCGTGCCGGTCGGTGCGAGCACGGTGACTTGGGCGTTCCGATAACCATAACGCTTCCCAAGTTCCGCCGCGCTCTCCCAGACCTTCGCGGCTTCGTCTTTCAAATGTGCGAATTCCTTTGCGTCCGAGATTTCGCGCACCGCCTGGCGATGCAGCTCGATCACTTCCAGCATCGACGCGACGTTGTCCTTGGCGACTGGCTTGGGCACACCGCTGGCGCGTGCTTCGCGATAACCTGGGAACGGGCCCATCCCCCGCGCCAACCGTGCGCTTTGTTCGTAAGCTTCGCCGGTCATGATTGCAGTGATCGCGCCGCACAGCGCGCGGCCTTCCACGCTATCGTAACCGAAGCCGTAGCTCATGATAAGCGACCCGAGGTTCGCGTAGCCCAGTCCGAGCGTGCGGAAAATATGGGAGTTCTCCGCGATTTCCTTGATCGGGTAGCTCGCGTTATCCACAATGATCTCCTGCGCTGTGATGAAAATGCGCACCGCCGCTTTGAATCGATCGACATCAAAGTCGCCCTCTGGAGTTTTAAACTTCATTAAGTTGAACGAAGCCAGATTGCACGCGGTGTTATCGAGGAAGAGATATTCCGAGCATGGGTTCGTGGAATTTTGACGGCCTGTGCCTTTGCAGGTGTGCCACTTGTGGATCGTAGAATCGAACTGCATTCCAGGATCGCCGCAGATGTATGTTCCTTCGGCGATCTTGCGCAACAGCGTGCGCGCGTCTTTGCGCTCGCACGGTTTGCCGTCCGTTACACGGCGCGTCCACCATTCCCGGCCTTCCAGCGCCGCTTCCATAAATTCATCGCTTACCCGCACGCTCACATTTTCATTCTGATACATGACCGAGCCGTACGCATCGCCGTTGTAGCTGCCGTCGTAGCCCTGCTCGATAAGCGCCCACGCCTTCTTTTCTTCCTTCTGTTTGGCGTCGATGAATTCTTCGATGTCCGGGTGCCAATCTTTGAGCGTGTTCATCTTCGCGGCACGCCGCGTTTTTCCGCCGCTCTTCACCACGTTGGCAACCTGGTCGTAAACTTTCAGAAAGGAGAGCGGTCCACTGGGTTTGCCGCCGCCGCTCAATTTTTCTCTCGTTGATCTGAGCGAAGAAAGATCAGTGCCGGTGCCGCTGCCGTACTTGAAGAGCATCGCTTCACTGGTCGCCAGCCGCATGATGTCTTCCATTGTGTCCTCCACACTCTGGATGAAACACGCGCTCCCCTGCGGATATTCGTACTGCGACGCGGCTCGTTGCGCTTTGCCGGTTTCGCGATTGTAAAAATAATTACCAGCCCCGGCGCCTTTGCCGACGCCATATTGATGATACAACCCGACGTTGAACCAGACCGGCGAATTGAACGCACCGTACTGATTCAAGCACAGCCAGGTCAGTTCATCGTAAAAAACTTCCGCAGCTTCCGCATCCGCGAAGTAGCCATCCGCCAAACCCCAGTCGGCAATCGTGCGCGTGACGCGATGAATCAGCTGCCGCACCGAAGTTTCTCGTCCGCCCTTATATGGATCGGTGCCGTTTGCGATGTCGCCGTAAAAATACTTCGAGACCGCTATTTTGGTCGCGAGGGCGCTCCAGCTCTTCGGGACTTCGATGTCCTCCTGCTTAAAGATGACTTTGCCACTGTCATCGGTGATTTCTGCGGTGCGCTGCTCCCATTCAACTTGATCAAATGGCGCCACAGCAGCATCGCTGAACACGCGCTTAAAACGCAGGCCAGTCTTTTTCTTTGTGTCGCTCCTGTTTCTTCGGCGCACAGTCGGTTGAGGTGGTCCGTTAAGTGAGGCGGGCGGGATTCCGGATTTTAGTTGAATCATGGCAGTGAGGGGTTGAAGTTCTGAATAAGGTGCGAATTCTTGTGAACAGCGGCGCAAACAACTTGTGAATCCTGGTGAACAACAAGTAATAGCGTTGGCTGTCCTTGGGACATACAATATGCAGCCCTCGGTGAAGGCGTGGCAAGTCTAAAATTGTAACATTTTTCGCCTCCGGAAACATTATCCGACCTACCCAACTACCGCCTTCGCCAAGGCATCGATATAATGTTCATCGGTTCCGCAACAGCCACCAGAATGGCTACATCAAACTCTCGCGCGCATGCCAATTCATCCCGCACCAAAATCTGGACGTCGGTCGCGGCCAAATGGTTCAGTTTTGTCCAGTTCCTTGGGATCAACCGGGGAAGCGTTCGCCTTTCATAAATCATCCGCGTCTCGATTCCACCATCGGTGAGCGTAATGTCCATCGCATCACCCGAAACGCTCGGGCCATCCTTTGCCGTTGCAAACTCAGAGGACGACAATTGCGCGTCCTGAAATAACACGGACAATACCGAGCGATTGGAAGGGTGGCTGAGTCCGGTTTAAGGCACTCGACTCGAAATCGAGCGTGGGGAAACCCACCGTGGGTTCGAATCCCACCCCTTCCGTTTACCTATGACGGGAGAGAACTGCGCCTCGAAACTAAAAGTAAAACTACAAGTGTTGCCCTCGTGTCGCCCGGCTTCGAGCCCCGTAGGCTCCGCTCTCGTAAATCGAGAGCAACACCGTTTCGCAACAAATTTCGTTCTTCACGGCATGACCATGGGAGTGTAGTAATCGCGGAAACGCCGATCGAATACTCGCTATGCTTCTTAGGTTCGCATGTCCAAGCTGCGGTCAACACATCTCCGCGACACGCGCCCAAATCGGCATAACAGCTCGGTGCCCGAACTGCAATGCCGCGGTCACCGTTCCGAAGACCTCTGCGTTACCTCCCCCAGCACCAGCGCCGCTTGTTAGGTTCGCATGTCCAAGCTGCGGTCAACATCTCTCCGCGACGCGCGCCCAAACCGGCGTAACAGCTCCGTGCCCAAACTGCAATGCAGCGGTCACCGTTCCGAAGACCTCCACGTTAGCTCCCAAATCACCAGCGCCACCACAGACAAAAGTCCAGGAAAAAAAACGTTACGAGACCACCGTGATTTTGATCGACGATGGTGCGGTGCCGACCACGACCAGCAAACTAAAGAAATGGACCGACGATTTGACCGACGCGCGGAATTGGATGCTTCGTCAGTTAGGCGCGTTCCCTGGGGACCGGTATTTCGCCGCCATTTTCGATCACAAGGAAAAGAGATCCGTGTTTAAGGAGAAAGGGCGATGAGTAGCGATCGCAGCGTGAGTTTGGGCAGGCAGGGCCGGCTGGATTACGTCAATTTCGGCACCTACGTTCCCCGCATTTAAGCCGCTGCCCAAAGTTCACGATTGCACCCTAATCCTCCCCCGTAAGGGGCGCGCACCGTATCTTGTCGGGTGCGTAGCAGAAATTGCCATTGGTTTGGTGAGATGTTTATGCACACACGCTCAATTAAGAGTCGCGCTCGCCGCGTGCCAAATAGAAGGCTCTTTCCCTGTGGCAATGCCACATTTTTTTCGCGGGTCCTTCGCAGCCACAACACTTGCCGCGGGTTGATTCAACGCTCGTCGAAATGTAGCTTTCACGCGGCTGGGCCCACCACATCAGCAACGCGCGTTTTACCTATGAAGGAAGCCATTTTCAGTTGCGGGTTTGACTCCTCATATAGTGCTGATGACCGGCACGAAGCTTTCCATTCGGCAGATTTCGATTTTAACCGCGCTTGACCGCGACACGGTTACCCGCCGGCTTCAAGGCTTGCAGAGCGAACCAGGAGCAAAGAACGCCCGGATGTACGAAGCGCCCCGCAGCACTTCGGGCCGTACTCGCTCCGGCGCTGGCTCCTCAGGGCACGCTTAAACAAGTAAAGGTTCGAAACGAGACGCTGAACGCCCAGCTAAAAGAATTAGAGCTCGCCAAAAAGACGCAAGGCCTAATCCCCGCTCAATTCATAGGTAAGCCAGCATCGAATAGCCGGCGCGACCTAACCGTGGGTTCGAATCCCACCCCTTCCGTTGGCCTTTCGTAGAGGGCATCTGGCCAAAGGGTCTGCTTTGTTTAGACAAGATTGGCATTTGGCGACGTCTTCATCATATGATCATCTCGATGTTGCCCATGGGATGAAATCACAGTTGCATCCCGTTTGTTAATCGGCAGCTTCCTCGCTTCATCTTTTTTTTCTATGAACATACTTTCTCGGTGTTTTGCTCTTCTGTGTTTGACTTCATCCAGTCTGATTTCAATCACGGGCGTCCATGGACAGAATTTGCCTAACACGACGCGTCTGCTGCGTTTTCCAACGTCGAATGGAACACAGATCGTCTTCTGTTACGCTGGTGAGATCTATACCGTCGGCAAAGAGGGCGGCATCGCGCGGCGTCTGACTAGCGGCCCAGGCTACAGCTCGTTCCCGCGTTTCTCGCCGGATGGGAAGCAGATCGCGTTTACTTCGCAATACGACGGCAACACGGAAGTCTATGTTATGCCAGCTGATGGCGGCGCGCCGAAACGGCTGACGACTTCGGCCACGCTCGGCCGGGACGACATTTCCGACCGCATGGGGCCTAACAACCTCGTGATGGCATGGGAAAACACCAAGCCACTCGTCGTCTTCCGTTCGCGTATGAAGTCATTCAATGATTTCATCGGCTCACTGTTTACCGTCGGGCTGGACGCGGAATTACCGCAGCAGCTGCCCGTGCCGCGCGGCGGTTTTGTTTCGTTTTCGCCGGATGATTCGAAGATGGCCTACAACCGCGTGTTCCGCGAGTTTCGCACCTGGAAACATTACCGCGGCGGCATGGCGGACGACATTTGGATTTACGATTTCAAAACCGGCGCGACCGAAAATCTGACGGACAATCCCGCGCAGGACATCTGCCCGATGTGGGGGCCGGACAACAAAATCTATTTCATCTCCGATCGCGACAACCGCATGAATTTGTTCGTTATCGACCTTGCGACGAAGGAAACCAAGCAGCTCACGCACTTCACAGACTACGACATCAAGTTCCCGTCGATCGGTAAAGACTCAATCGTGTTCGAGCAAGCGGGATACATCTGGCGTTACGATCTGGCAAGCGGTCAGGCCACGCCGGTGCCTATCGAGATCAAGGAAGATTTCGCAATTGGCCGCTCCGCGCTTGTCGATGCAGCCAAACATATCGAATCGGTGAACCTCGCGCCGGATGGCGAGCGCTCCATCACAGTCGCGCGCGGCGATCTCTTTTCCGTGCCGGCAAAGAACGGGACGCCGCGTAACATGACCAAAACTTCAGGCGCACATGAGCGCGACGCAGTGTGGTCGCCGGACGGAAAATGGATCGCCTACAACTCGGATGTGACCGGGGAAAACGAACTGTACGTTCGTTCCCAGGACGGCAAAGGCGAGCCGCAGCAGATTACAAGTGGCGCCGACACTTATTACTACGCGGCGAAATGGTCGCCCGACAGCAAGAAGCTCTTGTGGAGTGATCGGTTGCAGCGATTGCGCTACGTCGATGTTACAAGCAAAGCGATCACCCTGATCGATCAGGACAAATACGGCGAGATTGAGGGTTACGCCTGGTCGCCGGACAGTCAGTGGGTCACTTGGGCGCGCCCGGAGGAAAATGCCATGTCGCGCGTCTATCTCTACTCACTAGCGAACAAACAGCAGACTGCTGTCACGGATAGCTGGTACGGTTCCGGCGAAGCAGTCTTCAGCGACGACGGAAAATATTTGTTGCTCAGCTCCGCGCGCGATTTCAAGCCGACCTTTGGCGACGAAGAATTTGCAAACGTGTATCGCGATATGCAGCGCGTTTATCTCGTCACACTGGCTAAAGAGACCGAGAACCCGCTCGCCCCTAAGAGCGACGAAGTCGGGAAAACTGAAGAAAAGCGACAAAAGGAAAAAGCAAAGGAGGGTGAAGAGAAAAAACCGGAAGAAAAACCAAAGAAGCCAGTCGTTGTGAGAGTGGATGCTGATGGAATCCAGAACCGGATTCTTGGCTTGGAAATTACGCCTGGAAATTATCGCAATATCCGAATGCTGGATGCCGGGCGGATCTTCTATCTGCGTCGCACGGCTGCTGATGATGTCGGTGAAGATGACGAAGAAGGATTCCCCGATAGAGACAGGAAATCACACCTTTGCGTTTACAACGTGGACGATCGCAAGGAGACCGTCCTCGGCGACGCGAACAATTACCAAATCACGTTCGACGGCAAAAAGATGCTGGTGAAAATCAAAAAAGATTACGCCATCATCGATGTGCCGAAGGACAAGCTCGAGACTAAAGACCACGAGCACAAGATCCAAGGTCTCGACACACAGTTGGATCGGCATGCCGAGTGGAACCAAATCTACTTCGAATGCTGGCGGCAAATGCGCGATTTTTTCTTTTCGCCCACGATGAACGGCGTCGATTGGAAAGCAATGCGTGACAAATACGCTGCGTTGCTGCCGTTCGTGAATCATCGCAATGATCTAACGTATTTGTTAGGCGAGCTCATTGGCGAGTTGAACAACGGCCACACGTACGTCGGCGGCGGTGAGCGCCCCGAGACGCCACGCATCAAGCTCGGCTTGCTCGGTGCGGAATTTTCCCGTGATCCGGCCACGCGCGCCTATCGCATCGAACGCATTTTACCAGGCGAAAATTGGAACAAGAAAACTCGCTCACCGCTCACAGAGATCGGCGTGAATGTGAAACCTGGCGATTACATTCTCGCGATCAACAACACGCCGGTCTCCGGCTTGCCAAATCTTTACGACGCACTCATCGGCACCGCGGACAAACAAGTGATCCTGCGCGTGAACTCCAAGCCAACTGACGCGGGCGCGCGCGACGTGACCGTTGTGCCAACAGACGACGAAGCGCCGCTTTACTACCTCGATTGGGTGCAAAAGAACATCGATTACGTTAACAAGAAAACCGGCGGCGAAATCGGTTACCTTCACATTCCCGACATGGGACGGCCGGGCCTTGACGACTTCACGAAACTTTACTTTCCTCAAATCCGCAAACACGCGCTCATTGTCGATGTTCGTGGCAACGGCGGGGGATTCGTCTCGCCGTTGGTGATCGAGCGCTTGCGGCGGGCGCTGGTGATGGTCGGGATCGCGCGAAACGGCATGCCGCAGACCGACCCGCCGCAGACGTTCACGGGCCCGATGGTCACGTTAATCAATGAGTTCTCCGCGTCTGACGGCGACATATTTCCGTATCGGTTCAAAACGCTTGGGCTTGGCAAATTGATCGGTAAACGAACCTGGGGCGGCGTTATTGGTATTCGCGAGTCGCTGCCGCTTGTCGATGGCGGTCAATTCTTCAAACCCGAATTCGCTGTGTACTCAAAGGACGGTAAACGATGGATCGTTGAAGGTCACGGCGTGGATCCCGACATCGTCGTCGATAACGATCCCGGGAAAGAATTCAAAGGCGAAGACCAGCAACTGGACCGTGCGATACAGGAGATTCAGGAAGAACTAAAGACGAAACGCTACGACCTTCCGCCGCCCCCACCATGGCCTAATCGGAATCCCGCCAGCTGAACCTGGAGTTTTAACAACTGGCGCGGGCTCATTGAGTAGCAGACCTGCCGCTGCGCGCAGAAGCGAAATCCTAAGAGGAGGGATTTCCGTCAAAGGTTATGCATAGTTTCCCTCACGATATACAGTTGTTATTTCCGGCGCTCGCCTCGGCAGCATAAAGCGGCGAGATTAGCCGCATGGAACGAGCTTTCCCAAACCGAATCGAAGCGGGGCGGCTACTCGCGGAGAAGCTCGAGAAATATGCAGGTCGCGACGACGTGATTGTGCTCGGTTTGCCCCGCGGCGGCGTGCCTGTTGCCAACGAAGTTGCAAAACGTCTTCGTGCGCCGCTCGACGTTTTTATCGTGCGCAAGCTTGGTGTGCCTGGGTTCGAGGAACTGGCTGCCGGCGCAATCGCTTCAGGCGGCGTGCGTGTTTTGAATGAAGATGTCATGCGCGCGATACCGCACGCAGATGAAGCCATCGAAACCGTAACGGCGCGCGAAACAGCGGAAATGCAGCGACGCGAACAAATCTATCGGGAGGGACGCCCGGCACCCGAGTTGCGGGATCGGATTGCCATTTTGGTGGATGATGGATTGGCCACGGGGGCAACGATGCGCGTTGCGGTAAAGGCGCTGCGACAGCGCGGCGCCGCGAAGATCGTCGTAGCCGTGCCGGTCGGTCCGTCGGATACCTGCCACGAGATCGAAGAACAAGCCGACGAAACGATCTGCCTGAGCAGGCCTGAATTCTTTCAGGCAGTCGGCCAGTATTACGACGATTTCTCGCAGACAACCGATGAAGACGTGCGCGAGCTGCTCGGCCGCGCGACGCAGGGAGGCTAATCACATACGCCGAATCTGTTCGCGAAATCGCGCAGCCGCTTTCTCGCGGTGCAAACGATCACGCCGGGCTGCTCGAACGGGTCGATTTAAGGCGTACTCTATGTTCCTATTCCTATTCCTATTCCTATTCCTATTCCTAATCCTAATCCTAATCCTAATCCTATTCCCAATCTTAATCCTATTCTTCCTTACAGGGCAGGATTTGAGAATAGGAAATACGAATAAGATTAAGAATAAAGAGTTAACTCATGAACCAGGTGCAAATTCAGACCGGGCGAGCACTTCTCTCGGGAAATTTGCATCTGCCTAAGGGCGCTGCTGCGCTCGTGCTTTTTGCCCACGGTAGCGGCAGCAGCCGTCACAGTCCGCGGAATCAATTTGTGGCGCGCACACTCAACGACGCTGGACTGGCGACGCTGCTTTTTGATTTGCTTACGCAGGAGGAGGAAGCAATCGACACGCAGACCCGCGAGCTTCGGTTCAATATCCATTTGCTGGCGGAACGCCTTGTTCACGCAACAAAGTGGGCAAAGCAGCAACCACAAACGTGCGATTTACGGATTGGCTATTTCGGCTCGAGCACAGGCGGCGGTGCGGCACTCGTGGCGGCGGTCGATGTTCCGCAGGACGTAGGCGCGGTCGTATCGCGCGGCGGACGTCCAGATTTGGCAGACGAAGCTTTACCCAAAGTGCAGGCACCAACCCTGCTTATAGTCGGTAGCAACGATGACATCGTCATCGAGTTAAACGAGCAAGCACGCGATAGGATGCACTGCGAAGTGAAACTCGAGATCATCCCCGGCGCGACGCACCTCTTCGAAGAACCAGGGACGCTGGAGAAAGTCGCACAACTCGCAAGCAATTGGTTCGTTAAACGCATCGGGAGCGCTAGCTCGCACTAACCGGTCATTCCGAGCGGAGCGAGGAACCTCACAATCGAAGCAATTTGCACACGGATTATCTTGTGTGACGCAGCATCCAGCGAGAGCTCCTTCGCTTCGCTCAGGATGACACCGGTTTCTTATTGGCGCGTTCCTTTATACGTCACCACACGCCCCCAAAGGCTTTTCGTGCCCCAAATGCCGGCACGCAAACATTCAAATTGCACGATCTGGCTGTGATCGACAAACAGGTTCACGTCTGGACCGTAGTTTTTGATGTACCATTCGAACACATCGGGATCGGCGGCTTCAAACATCAGCTTCTCCATGCCGATTTCGTCTATGAATTTCGCGGGAACCTCAGTGCGCCACGGATCGACGTTTTCAGTAATGCCTTCGCTTTCGATCATGATGATCTCCGCTCCGGCGTCGAGAAATCGCTTTGCCTGTCCGATGGCCCAGCTGGGGTCGCGCGGACCTTCCGCCTTTAGCTCCTCAGCTGCACTCGCACCACCGGCGCCGAATTGAATCCCAACTTCTGGTTTCGCTTTTAGGCCAGATTTGCGCACCAATTCAATTAGCTGCAGCCAATCGTCAGTTGGAATCGAGACGAACCCAGCTGAGATTTCGATGATATCGAATTCGAGCTTTTTGCATTGGGTAACGTATTGGCGCACGGCATCATCGCCTTGGACAAGAACGCGCTCAACGAAACCCCCTGGGGAAAGGTTATGCGACAGGGCCGCGGTCGCCTCTGGGGAGCGTAGGCTGGCAACCTCCGGATCTCCGCACCTTGCCGAGACCAGAAAGGTCTGATCTCCGAATTGATAGACCAACTCGCCTTTGCGGAAGATGGGAAAAAGCTTAATCGCTAAGAAAGAGACGCGTATGTCTGGCTGCCCAAAGCCCTGCGCAGCTTACGCCGGTAACACCGTTGAGAGCGTCACTTCGCTGTCGATGGTTTGCTCAAGAACGTTTTCAACCGTGGCGCCGACTTTCGATCCATCGCGATCGACTATCCAGATCTGCTGGCCTTGCTCGAATGAACCCCGGGTCATTACCTTGAGCAAAACGCCTTCCTCGGTAGCTGGATTTTTAAGTACCTCTACACAGATTGCGTCGGTTTCCCCGAAATCCCCCAGTAGTCTCAGTTTATCATCTATTTTGGGCTTCTTCATTGCCAGGCAAGCTCTACGCGGCGCAAAACTAAATCGCTGCTCGCGGTTCCTGCGAGCGTGTCCGCGCCCACAAACGAATCACTAACGTGTTTCGACCAGTTCGGAGGGATGCGTAACGTGCACTTTGCCTTTGTCGCGCTTCAACACGCGATAGAGGAACCAGACGATAAAACAGTTCACGAACAGAATCAGCGCGCCTACCAAACCTGGGCGATGCCACAGATGACGGGCTTCAATTGGAATGAGTGCGGCAGTCGCGAAAATCATAAGGAACTCCGCCCAGCGCTGCTGCATGTAAACGCCGATTCCTTCAGTGAAAAGAACTATCGTATAAAAAAGCGCTAGAAGACCGGTGGCCCGCAGCATGCCGCCTGCGAGCACCGCTTGTAGCTTATGAAGCAGAAAGGCGATCGCCTTGCTATGCTCCAGCAAGATTTCGTCGGCGGCCCAATTCGAGAGCGCATCCATCCAGCGAGTCCGCGCGTTGAGAAAAAGCAGCGAAACACCAAGGACCAGGAGCAGCACGCCCTTTGCGATTTTGAAAATCGCGATCAGCTTTAGGTAGCGAACGCGACGCGTGCCCTGCAAGATTGCAGGCTCATGCGCCGGATTACTCATTGTCCAACTCTTCGCCGAACTTTATTCAATGCACAATGTCTGGATTTTCAAGCGAGGATCTGTTGATTTACCCGCCTCTCCCCTTTTCGAAAAGGGGAGAGGATTGAGGTGAGGGGTTGTCCAGCGTTCTCGTTTTCTTGCGAACCCTCACCCAGCCCTCTCCCTCGAAGGGAGAGGCGAAAAAAGACCGGTGAACCGATGCGGGGCTAAAGGTTCAACTGCTACTCGGCTATGATCGGGCTTTCCCGACAGCAAATTTCCAGCTTGTTCCCATCGGGATCTTCGAAAAAGCAGGCGTAATAGCCGCGGCTGTAGGCGCGACAGACCTCTGGGCCTTCCAGATTCCTGCCGCCGATTTTGCGCACGAGCCGGGCAAGTTGATCAACTTCTTCCCGGGTCTCAGCCCAAAAAGCGATTCGCGTGCCATTGGGCTGATGACGTCGATCTTGCGTGAAGCCGAAGAACGCTTCCGGCTTGTCTCCGCCGGCGGCATAGAAGATTCCCCACCGCCCGCTCGAGCGATCGCGGGTAAAACCAAGCGCTGGTAGCAGCTTGGCGCAAAATTTGTGCGCCCGCTTCAGGTCGTTTACGCGCCGGTCAATATGGTCAAGGTATCGTGTCTCTTTCATTTTATGATTTTCAATTGGTCCATGTCGCAATTCAATCGCTCGTGATGGAGGAGCTCTTCGCAGAAGAATTGGAGGCGCTGCGCGCGCGTTCGTTGGATCGACATCTCCGCGAAATCGGCAGCGCCCAAGGATCCGAAGTAGAAATCGCGGGCCGCCGCTTGATCAATTTTTCGTCAAACGATTATCTCGGTCTCGCAAACGATCGTCGATTGCGCGACGCAGCGACCGCCGCAATCGACGACTTTGGCGTCGGTACCGGGGCGTCGCGGCTGATCACTGGAACGCAATCGCCGCATTTGGCTTTGGAGCGCGCGCTGACAGAATGGAAGCGGACTGAAGCTGCGCTTTGCTTTAGTAGTGGATACGCTGCTGCGCTCGGAACGATTCCCGCCTTGGTCACCAAAAATGACGTGGTCATGCTCGACAAGCTCTGCCACGCCTCACTTATAGATGGCGCAAAACTCAGCGGCGCAGTCCTGCGCGTCTTTCCACACAATCATGTGGGAAAACTCGAGAGCCATCTTGAATGGGCTCGGCGCGAACATCCGGGTATGCGCGTTCTCATCATCACTGAATCTGTGTTTTCGATGGACGGAGATCGCGCACCGTTACGTGAATTAATTGAATTAAAAAAACGGTTCGGTGCGCTGCTCATGCTCGATGAAGCGCATGCAGTTGGGGTGATTGGTCCAAACGGACGTGGCCTCGCTGCGGCGGAAAACGTAAGCGAGGAAGTCGATATTCAGATGGGAACGTTGAGTAAGGCGCTCGGCACGAGCGGAGGCTACATTTGCGGTTCGCGTACACTTATCGAATGGCTGATCAACCGCGCCCGGTCATTCATTTATTCCACAGCACCGCCGCCAGCAATCGCGGCAGCCGCACTCGCCGCGGTTGATTTTCTTGCCTCACCAGAAGGCGAGGAGCGAAGACTTTTGCTTTCGGAAAGAATTAGATTAATGGAGGGAATTCTGCCGCGTGCCGGATTAAACGAAGAACAAAGTGGCGCTCGCAGCGCAATTTTCCCTTGGGTCGTCGGCGACGAGGAAGCGGCCCTCAACCTTGCGGCTGCGCTGCAAAACGAAGGATTTCTCATCCCAGCAATCCGCTATCCAACCGTGGCCAAAGGCGCCGCGCGGTTGCGCATTACCGTGAGCGCCGCACACGAAGAACCTCAAATCCGCGCGTTCTGCAAAGCGATTCGCAAGTTGATGAAACCTGAATAACAAAAAGATGGGCGTGAGCCCCTCGTCATTTAAGCATTCGGATTTGTTTCGTCATTCGACATTCGGGTTTCATCATTTTTACGCAGAAATCGCTCCAAGATTGGTTTCAGTTTTTCGACCGTAGCTTTGGGCCAAAGGTTGCGATCGGTAATCAGCGCTGTGTTCAGAGAGAAATGCTCCGGCCAATTCGGCTCTGTGGGGATTTGTGGGATTACATCCACAATTATTTTCCTCGCCGTTTCCGCATTTGCCATTAAATGGCTGAGAACGATTTCCGCCGAGACCGGTTCTTCTTCCAGTTTCCAGCAATCGTAGTCGGTGATCATCGCCATTGTGGCGAATGCGATCTCCGCCTCGCGAGCAAGTTTCGCCTCGGGTAAATTTGTCATCGCGATCACGTCGAAACCGTTGCGGTGATTCAATTCCGATTCCGCACGCGTGGAAAAAGCGGGGCCATCCATGTTCACGTAGGTGCCACCGTTATGCACCGCAACACTGAGAGATCTCGCTGACTCCGCCAGAAGATTGCGGAGGTTCGTGCTGATTGGCTCAGCAAACGCAATGTGCGCGGCAATGCCCTCCCCAAAAAACGTGTGCACTGCCCGCCCGCTCGTGCGGTCATAAAACTGGGAAGGCAACAGCACATCTCGCGGCGCATATTTTTCCTGCAGACTGCCCACCGCTGCCACCGAGATAATCCAGCGAACGTTCAGAGAACGCAGTGCATAGATGTTGGCCCGGTGATTGATTTCATGCGGCAAAATTCTGTGACCGCGGCCATGTCGCGGCAGGAAGTAAACCTGGCGTCCGCCAATCTTTCCGCCAACGAGCGTGTCTGATGGAGGTCCGAATGGCGTATCGATGTTGAGTTCGCTGGTATCACGCAATTCTTCTATTTGATAGAGACCGCTGCCTCCAACGATTCCAATTGCCGGCGGTTCATCCTTCTTCTCGGGCATGCCGCGATTTAAGACACGAATACACGAATTGTCACGAACCTAGCGGAATTGGTCCATCTGGGGTCGTGAAATTCGTGCCCTCCTTTGGACGGAGGCAGCATGGGCGTGTATTGTTTTCGCCCGTCCATGCCCAAGTTTTTCATCAAGACCTATGGCTGCCAGATGAACGAGCGCGACTCGGAACAGGTCGCTCACTCACTCATCGCCCGAGGCTATAAGCGCGTCGCGCACGAAACGGAAGCTGATGTCGTGCTGTTGAATACATGCAGCGTGCGCGACATGGCTGAACAGAAAGCGATTGGCAAAATGGGAATGCTCGGCCGATTGGCGAAAGAGCGACCGCACATGCTTTTCGGTTTCCTCGGCTGTATGGCTCAGGCGCGGGGCGAGTCTTTGCTGAAAAATTTGCCGCATGTCGACCTGGTGGTTGGCACGCAAAGATTTCACCGCGTTGCAGACTACGTGGATGAATTGGTGGCAAAGAAAACGGCGCGCTCGGCGATCGCGTCTTACCAGAATCGCGCAATGGACGACCTGCGTTTTTCGATCGTCGATCTTGCGGAGGAACCAGGGTCGCAATCGACGATTCGCGATCAACAACTGGCACCGAGGCAGGCGACTGCGTTCGTCTCCATCATGCAGGGATGCAACATGCATTGCGCCTTTTGCATCGTCCCGCACACGCGCGGCGCAGAGCGCAGCCGTACCGTTGCAGAAATTGTCGGTGAAGTGCGGGAGTTGGTGGCGCGAGGTGTGAAGGAAGTCACATTACTTGGACAAATTGTGAACTTGTATGGCCGTCACGAATTTCCGAAACGCGATGGCAAAAGTCCGTTTGTGCAGTTGCTGGAAGCGGTGAATGAAATCGACGGCCTGGAACGGCTCCGGTTCACTTCCCCACACCCCATCGGTTTCCGCGATGACTTGATCGACGCGATCTCGCGTCTGTCGAAACTGGCAGAGCACATCCATCTACCGTTGCAATCCGGCTCCAACAAAATTCTCAAAGCGATGCACCGAGCCTATTCGGCAGAGAAATATGTTGATCTTGTTCGCCGCATCCGACACGCACGCGAGGGCATTGCTATTACCACCGACATCATCGTCGGATTCCCAGGTGAGACCGAAGAGGATTATGAACAGACGCGAGATTTGGTCGAAGGAGTCAAGTTTGATAACGCGTTTGTTTTTCGCTATTCGCCGCGGCGCGATACGCCGGCTGCGGAGATGCCAGATCAAATCGATGAGCACATCAAAGAACAGCGCAATCAGGATTTGCTCCGGGTGGTTAACGAATCAACGCGCCGCTCTGGCCAACGTCTCATTGGACGTTCTGTTGAAGTTCTTTGCGAAGGCCCGAGTAAGACCAATCCAGCACGATTGATGGGTCGAACACGCACAAACAAGGTTGTCGTCTTTGAGGGCAGCGAAAAACTGATCGGAGAAATTATTGATGTACACGTGCAACGCGCCAACGGGTTCAGCTTCTACGGGGCACCGCTCCTGAAAGATCGCAGCACTTTTTAAGTTGCATCGGCCGAACGGCGAGTTGAAAATTCGCCGCCCGCCGGACGAATCCGCCGTGGCGCACTTTCGCCGCCAGTGATTTACCATCTCTCTTTACAAGCTGCTGGAATCATCGCAGGGGTGCTTCTCGTTTTGATCAGTCTGCCCGGTTTGCTAAAACCGAACCTTGCGAGCGTTGCACAGAAGTTTCCGCGATCTCACATGACCGGCGTATTTTTGTTAACCATTTGTCTTGTCTGGACGTTCTGGCTGCTCGCGACAATCCAGATGGGTGAATTTTCCTCATTTCGGCGTCCCCTGCTCATTGCCTTGCCCATCGGCTACGGACTCGCGCTGGGTTTTGTTGGAGAATTCCTCGCCGTGCGAGCTCTTGGAATTCTTTGTCTGCTGGCCGCGGAGCCACTGCTCGACGCAGCTTTTCTTCGCTACGAGACAAGCCGCTTGCTCCTAACTGTACTTGCTTATTTGTTGATTCTTGCAGGTCTCTTTTGGGTCGCCATCCCGTACGTGCTGCGTGATCAAATCAATTGGACCACGCGGAGCACGTTTCGCTGGCGCTGTTTGCATGCTATCGCGCTGATTTACGGCTGCGTGATTCTCACATTCGCCTTTACCCAGTATTAGGAATATAGGGCTTTGCTCTGAGAGCCTGGAGGAGATGTTCTCCGCTTTCTGGACACAGCGGCTTGAAAACCCGCTGGCGCACAGATTGAAAGTCTATGTTCCAACGCACTCTCGTAATTCGCGGCGGCGCCATCGGCGATTTCATTCTTACTCTTCCAGCGCTCAAGGCGCTCCGTGAGGCCTATCCTGATGGGCACATTGAGATTCTTGGCTACAAGCATATCGCGGCGCTCGCGGAAAACCGGTTCTACGCGCAGTCAGTTCGCTCAATCGAGCACGGACCTCTCGCCAGCTTCTTCGCGAAGAATTCGGAGCTGTCGGCGGAGTTGGCAGGTTATTTCGCGAGTTTCGATTTGATGATCAGCTATCTGTATGATCCGGATCGAATCTTTGAAAGCAACCTCCACCGGTGTGGTGTTGAAAATCTCCTTTGCGGGCCCGCCAAGATTATCGAAAAAAGCGGCCATGCAGCAAGGCAGCTAGCGCGACCAATCGAACAATTAGGGATTACAGTTGCCGATCTTGCTGAAGAAATTTTTCTTTCCGTGGACGACCGCCAGTTCGCTCAAGAGTTCCTGCGGGGTTCATCGCAATCGATTGTCGCGATTCATCCCGGAAGCGGCAGCAAGGAAAAGAACTGGCCGTTAGAAAATTGGATCGAGTTACTCTCAAGCAAAGGTGGTTCATCAAAGGCAAAGAATGAACTTGGCAACATGGGAAAGCCGTTCTCGCTGGTAGTTGTCTCGGGCGAGGCAGACACAGCGCAGACCGCGCAATTGGAGTGCGATTGGAAGGATTGCGATGTCCGCTTCGTAAAAAATTTGCCACTACCCCATCTGGCCGCCGTACTCGAACACACCATCTTTGTAGGTCACGATAGCGGAATTTCGCACCTTGCCGCTGCCGCAGGCGCAAACTGCATTTTGCTCTTCGGTCCGACCGATCCTGACGCTTGGGCGCCCAGGAACGAAAATGTGCGGGTGCTTCGAGCGCAAAGCGGCAGACTAAACGATCTCGACGTCGCCCAAGTTCGAGCAGCAGTGATGAGAGCCTTGCGTCCGGCTCTTTCAAGAGCGTAAGGAGAGTTTCCTGTTACATATGTAACACAAGAATGGCTCTCCCAGCCGGTGCGGCCAGATTCGCAAAAAGACTTGGAGTTTCGCAGGCCTTAATCTTCGTAGCCGTTTGGAAATTTCTCGTGCCATTTCCACGCGCTCTCGACAATTGCTTCCAGCGACTGGAACCGCGGTCGCCAACCGAGTTCCTTTTTGATCTTTTTCGAAGATGCGATAAGCCGGGGCGGATCGCCCGGTCGGCGCGGCTTTTCGATTGTGGCGATCTTTCGTCCGGTGATTTTAGCGCAAGCCTCGATGACATCGCGGACGCTGGAGCCGCCCCCAGTACCAAGGTTGTAAAATGCGCTTGCAGGCGCGACAAGCGCCAGAATGTGCGCCCGCGCTAAATCCACAATATGGATGTAGTCGCGAACACATGTTCCATCTGGCGTTTCGTAATCGGTGCCGTAAATTTCCACATTCGGTTTTCGGCCCAGCGCGACCTTAAGCACGTTGGGGATCAGATGGGTCTCCTGCCGATGATCTTCACCGAAGTGCTCAGTCGCGCCAGCTGCGTTGAAGTAGCGCAATGACACGAACTTTAATCCATGGATCCGATCGTACCATTGCAGAATTTTTTCGAAAGCGAGTTTCGATTCGCCATATGGATTGATCGGACGTGCGGGGGTCGTTTCCTCGATTGGCAACCGCTCGGGCAATCCAAAAATCGCGCAAGTCGAGGAAAAAACAATTCGCTGAACCCGCGTTGCGATCATGCCATCGAGCAGGTTCAACCCGTTGCAAATATTATTGCGAAAATACTTCGACGGATCGCGCATTGATTCCGCAACGAGCGCGTTTGCTGCAAAATGCATCACGGCGCCCGGGCGCACATTGAACAGCGCAGCCTGGATTTGCTCGCGGTCGGCCAGCTCGCCTTGAATGAAGTTAGCGCGTGAATCGACTGCGCGCCCATGTCCTTCAGTCAGATTATCGAAAATGGCTACTTCGTGGCCCTCATCCAACAATAGCTGAGCGCAAACACTTCCGATGTAACCAGCGCCGCCAACAACGAAAATTCTCATGCGCCGGGAAAATGCGGCGCGATTGGCTTTAAATCAAAGCGAACTACGCGGAGGAGAGGTTTGTGCGACTGTCGTTTTCCCCTTTTTTTTCTCAAGAGCTGTCACCATCTGCCGCACACGATGATGTTTGCAGCGCGGTCCGAGCACTTTTAAACTTTGTTCCTCCGATCCCCATTGCAAGACGTCGATGTCCACGTGACGGACGCCCCAGCGTTTCATATCCAGCCGGCTGGGCTTGTACAGGTCGATTGTATCAGTCCCAACAAGTGCCCACCCGTAATCGTCGATAATATATTCTTCGTTTGTCGCGGCGATGCGAAACCGCGTGCCAAGTGGATAACGCGACCAATCAGACGCAGCACTCATCACTTTCCCGCCGGAAAGACGACAGCCGATTGCGTTGTGGCATCCGCTTCCCTCACTATGCGTATAGGCAGTAGTGCGGACGTTTGGTAAGTGGCGCGCGCTGCTAACGCTCGGTTTCGACTGGGTGGCACAACCAACGACTAAGCAAGCGCCAGCTGCTGCCACCGTAAGGTTAAGGCACTTCGGCATTGGCAATATTTCGCCCTCAATACCAGCCAAAGCGGACAAGGGCAAGCATAAATTTAAGAAAATTCCCTAGGGCAAAATGGCTGACCGAAGTGACCTGCCAGACGGCATCAGTAATGTGGTGTCGGGTACCGGCTTAGTGGATGGGCGTTTGCGTTAATTCGGTAGTGCAATGTGGGCAACGCGTCGCCTTGATCGGAATAGTCATCGCGCACGCCGGACAGTCTTTTGATACCGGTTCAGCGTTTGGGGCGGGACGCTTCATCTTATTCACTGCTTTTACGACAAGGAAGATGCATAACGCGACAATGACGAAGTTAATCACAAGCGTCACAAAATTACCGTAATTCCAGGTGATCGCCTTGTGGGCCAGTGCGTCAGCCGGAGTCGCGAAATTAGTCGTCCCGTCCGCGCCTGCCTTCAGAACAAGAAACTTGTTTGAAAAATCGAGCCCGCCTGTGACCAATCCTATTGGAGGCATCAGAATATCTTTCACGAGCGAAGCCACGATACCTCCGAAGGCCGCGCCGATGATGACGCCGACAGCGAGATCAATGGCATTACCCTTGACCGCGAATTCCTTAAATTCCTTCCACACGTCGCTCATCTAATCAGGCGCCGACGGTGTTGACCAGCTTTCTCGGCACCACAATCACTTTGCGCGCCGTCTTACCGGCAATTCGATCTTGAATGTTTGGGCTCAGACAGCGCGGCCGCATGGAGGAGCTTTTGTTGCGCCTTGCCTTCAACGGCGAATTCCTTGAATTCTTTCAAAACGTTTTTGAACCAGCTAATATGGTTCACTCTTTGTTTCTGTCCTCAGGTTTGAGGATTACAACGTTGGCGATTTTGTTTGGCACGGTAATCACCCTTACATACGGCATGAGCGCGTCGCCGACCACCTTTTTCACCTTCGCACTAGCCTTCGCTGCTTCTTCGAGATCCTGACGTGGGGCATCCACGGGCATCTTAATCCGATCGCGCAACTTTCCGTTTACTTGAATGACGATTTCAACCTCATCTTCGACGAGTAGCCGCTCGTCATAAGTTGGCCAAGACTGTTGCGTGACGTCGCCGGAGACGTCAATGAATTTGGCGTTTAAGCTCTCCCATAACTCGGAGGCAATGTGCGGCGCGAACGGACTGAGCAGAACCAGAAAGATACGCATCGATGACAACGGAACCGTTTCGGCGCCGGTGAATGAGTTTACGAAGATCATCATCTGCGAAATTGCGGTGTTGATCGAGAATGACTCTATGTCCTCGGTGACTTTTTTAATGGTGGCATGGGTTATCTTCTGCTGCGCCTTGTCTGGCTCGATCTTTTTGATTTTCGCAGACAATTCCCAGTCGCCGCCCTGGTTCTCGGTCATGGACAAACGCCAGACGCGCGCAAGAAAACGCGACACGCCCTGCACGCCGCGCATGCTCCACGGTTTCATCTGCTCCAGGGGTCCCATAAACATCTCGTAACAACGAAAGGCATCGGCGCCGTACTGGTCGATCACGTCGTCCGGGTTCACAATGTTGCCGCGCGATTTCGACATTTTCTGATTATCTTCACCCAGGATGATTCCTTGGTTGACCAGGCGCTGGAATGGCTCTGGCTTCGAGACGTAACCGAGATCGAACAACACCTTTTGCCAAAAGCGTGCATAAAGCAGATGCAGGACCGCGTGCTCGGTGCCGCCAACATACAAATCGACACCACCCGGTTTCTCGCCGCTCATCCAGTAGCGCTCGGCTTGTTCTCCTACGAAACGCTGATCGTTATTTGGATCGCAGAATCGCAAGTAGTACCAACACGAGCCGGCCCATTGCGGCATGACGTTCGTCTCGCGAGTCGCTTTTTCGGAATAACGAACCCAATCTTTTGCCTTTGAAAGCGGCGGTTCGCCCGTTCCAGTGGGCTTGTAATCTTCCAGTGGCGGCGGGACCACCGGCAGTTCGTTTTCGCCTAACGAACGGTGACTGCCACCTTCCCAGACGATCGGGAATGGCTCACCCCAATAACGTTGCCGGGAAAAAAGCCAGTCGCGTAATTTGTAGTTGATGGCACGTTTACCCTGGCCGCGTTCCTCCAGCCACGCAGTGACTTTTCTCTTTGCTTCAGCGCTGGTTAGGCCATCGATAATTGATGAATTGACTGAAATGCCTTCGCCGGTAAATCCAATCGCCGGTTCATTTCCTGTTGGCTGAACAACAACGACAACCGGCAGATCGAATTTTTTCGCGAATTCCAGATCGCGTTCGTCATGCGCGGGCACGCCACCGATCGCGCCGGTCCCATAACCGATCAGCACATAATCAGCGATCCAAATTGGAATCTTTTCATTATTTGCCGGATTGATCGCGTATGCTCCGGTGAACACGCCGGTTTTGTCTTTGGACAGATCGGCACGTTCGAGATCGCTTTTGCGCGCGGTCCGTTCGCGATACTCGCGCACAGCGGGCCATTGTTCCTCGGTCACAATCAGATCGACAAGCGAATGCTCCGGCGCGAGCACCAGGAACGTTCCACCGTAAAGCGTGTCGGGACGCGTCGTATAGACGCGAATCTTTTGATCGCTTTTGTCGATCTTGAAGTCGATCTCTGCGCCGTCGCTTTTGCCGATCCAGTTCCGCTGGAGCGACTTGATTCCTTCAGGCCAGTCGAGTCCGTCCAGTTCGTTCAGCAGCCGCTCCGCATACGCAGTAATTCGCAACATCCATTGGCGCATTGGGCGGCGCACAACGGGGAACCCGCCCAGCTCGCTTTTGCCATCGACGACTTCTTCGTTTGCCAAAACAGTGCCAAGCTCAGGGCACCAGTTCACGGGCACGTCAGCCACATACGCGAGACGAACTTCATCCGGGTTCTCGCCTCGATAAGTCGAAATGGGCTCGGCTTTATTTGTGGCCGAATTGAACCAGGAATTATAAATCTGGAGGAAAATCCACTGCGTCCATTTGAAGTAACCAGGATCGGTAGTGTTAATCTCACGCTGCCAATCGTAGGAGAAGCCGATCCGTTTCAGCTGCGATTTAAATTTGGCAACATTCTGGCGGGTCGTGACTGCCGGGTGCCGGCCGCTCCTAATCGCGTATTGCTCCGCAGGCAGACCGAATGCGTCCCATCCCATTGGATGTAATACATTGAATCCGCGCATGCGTTTGTAACGCGCGATGATGTCCGTCGCAGTATAACCTTCGGGATGGCCGACGTGCAGGCCTGCGCCGCTTGGGTATGGGAACATGTCGAGGACGTAAAATTTCGACTTCGCTGGATCAAAACCCTTGTCACCGGGATTGGGCGCGTGAAAGAACTGCCGCTCTTCCCAGATGGCCTGCCATTTTGGTTCGAACTCGTCGAATGGATACGGTTTGCGGCGCTCGTCCATGGTTTAACCACGAATGGACACGAACGAATACGAATTCACAAAAAATCTCTTCACGCTCATAACTTTCCATTATCCGTGGTCATCAGTGTGGATTAGTCGTTAACCTTGAATCCTGTCAAACCCGCATGCAATTGATTGTGGCAACGCGCAATGCGCATAAAACGCGGGAGATTGAGCAAATTTTCGGATCAGGTTTGGCTGTACGGGATCTCACCGCCCATCCCGAGATTTCCGAAATAACGGAGAGCGGGACGTCCTTCGAAGAAAATGCGAAGCTCAAAGCGATCGCGGTATCAAAAAAATTGACCGGCTTAGTAATCGCGGACGATTCAGGGCTGGAAGTGGACGCTTTGTCGGGCGCCCCGGGAGTTCATTCGGCGCGCTATGCAGGCACGAATGCGAGCGACGCAGAAAGAATCGCCAAGCTACTGAGCCGAGTCCCGAACGCTGAGGAGAAAAGCGATCAGCGCCGGGCGCGATTTCGCTGCGTTTTGGCAGTTGCGCGGGATGGTCAGGTCCTCGCGACTTTCGAAGGAGTTGTAGAAGGAAAAATCGCCGAACGGCCGCGGGGCTCACATGGATTCGGCTACGATCCGATCTTTATCCCAAACGGATTCGAAGAAACATTCGCCGAACTGCCCGAAGGAGTGAAAAACAATATCAGTCACCGGGCAAAGGCGATTCGCAAATTGCAAGCCAAACTGCCGACGCTCTGCGGCGAAGCCTACGGTTTCGGTGCCGGCGGAGGTGGAGGTGGAGGAGCGCCTGGGGGTTGAGCGCCCTGAGCACCTGCGGCTCTGATCTGGTAGCCCACCTTGGTGATTCCGGCGGAACGCACCTTGTCGAGAACGCCAATCACATCACCATG
>Ga0307471_100000209_pt1 | contig 29742 bp, 19 predicted proteins | sample atmos_gasesAM3C__2_FD_204566 | JGI IMG/M metagenome (GOLD analysis project Ga0307471, IMG submission 204566) | Hardwood forest soil microbial communities from Morgan-Monroe State Forest, Indiana, United States - atmos_gasesAM3C_515 | ecosystem: Environmental > Terrestrial > Soil > Temperate... | reverse complement strand
CTACTCTCGCCGATCGCCACCAACCGCCCAATGCACGAGGTCCCTGCGTCTAGGAGCAAATCCCCTTCATTGCGGCGCGCAGTGGGCCAAGCGGGCGGCTTCAACTGTGATGGGCGATGGCGACACGCGCCCCCGAGCGCCAATCGCCTAAGTACGCCTCGTTTGCGCGCATTGCAGAAATGTCATGTTTCAGGACCGTTGCCCTGTGGGCAGGCATACCGCGCCGCGCTCGCCAGCAAGCACACGGCGGTCCGAGGCACCTGCTATGCTCTCCACCTCTGCATAGGAAGGTTATTCAGACGGAGGGCGCCATGGCGGCTCGAGGGACGCACCGGCTGGGCGCCGCGGCAATCGCTGTTGTCGCTGGTATTGCGACCGCCGTTGCAGCGAGTGCAGCACACACAAGTTTTTCGCCCCCCTTCACGTCGGGCTCCGACGTCTATACCGGCTTCGCGACGAGTTCGACCAATGCTGGCCCCATCGGCCTCATCGACGATGGGACTCATTTCTTTGTGTCTGATGTGGCCAACGCCACGCTCTACCGCTTCCTGAGCGGCGTGAACGGTACCGCCGGATCACCAGACGCGTCCGCAGCCAACGGACTACAGGTGGGATTGGCGACGACCGGAAACCACTACTACGGCCTCGCGCGTGGCGGGCACGGGATTCCCGCCGGGCTATATCAATTCAACCCGTCGACGCTTGCACTGACGACGTCGACGCCCATCGTGGCGCCGCCTGGGACGCTCAATGCGCTAGTGCGTGATCCGGTCACCGGCGATCTATATATCTCGAGCACCTCGGGTATCTTCCACGTCACCGGGCTCGGCTCGAGCCCGACGTTCAGCACATTCGCGTCGGGTACGTTCGACGGTCTCGACTTCAGCCCGACTGGGAACGTGCTCTATGCGGCCAGCCACAGCGGAACCAATCACGTGGTGGGCTTCACCCGGACCGGGGCCTCCAGCGGCTTCGATGTGGACTTCAGCTCGATCGCGCCCGACGGGATCGTCGTCGCTCCAGCGAATCGGAGTGTGAACGGGGTCGACGTGTCGAAGAACCTCTTCGTCAATGGCAACGGCGGCGTGGTGGACAGGGTCGACGTCAACAACGGAAACGCCGTGAGCACGGTGGCAAGCGGGGGCACCCGGGGCGACTTCGAACTCGTCGGAAAGGACGGTTGCCTCTACGTCACGCAGTCGTCGACGGTGGAGCGGCTGATGCCTTGTTTCTTCCAGCCGCGCCAGGTCATTCCGGAGAGCCCGATCGCGGTGCTCTTGCCGGCCGGGGCAGGGCTCGCCGTGATTGGGTGGGCAGTGCCAAGCGTGCTGCGGCGCCGCCGGATGCTGAATCGATAATCGACACAAGCGCCGGCGCGTGACGGTGCGCTCGTAGTCGGTATATCGGCAGCGACACTGCCAGCAAGCGGGGTCGACTGCCCTCGACAATAGAACTGCAGTGACCGTCGCCCTCTATCGCCGCCATCGCCCCACGCGCTTCGCTGATCTGATCGGGCAGGACGTCGTCGTCGACACGCTGCGCAACGAGGTCCGCTCCGGCGCGCTGGCGCACGCGTACCTGTTCGCCGGCACGCGGGGCACGGGCAAGACGTCGACGGCTCGGATCCTCGCGCGGGCGGCGAACTGCGAGTCCCCTCGCGACGGCGAGCCGTGCGGGGAGTGCCGGCCGTGCCGCGAATTGCTCGACGGCGCCTCCGTCGACGTGCTCGAGATCGACGCCGCCAGCAATCGCGGCATCGACGAGATGCGGGAGTTGCGCGACAAGGTCAAGTACCTGCCGGCGTCGCTGCGCAGCAAGGTGTACATCATCGACGAGGCGCACATGCTGACCACCGAAGCATGGAACGCATTCCTCAAGACTCTCGAAGAGCCGCCCGATCACGTGCTCTTCGTGCTCGCGACAACGGAACCGCACAAGGTGCCCGAGACGGTGCGCTCGCGCGTGCAGCGGTTCGACTTCCGCCGGGTGTCGACGCAGGACATCGCCCAGCATCTGCAAACGATCGTGCAACGCGATGGCGCCAGCGCAGACGCCGACGCGTTGGATCTGCTCGCCCGCGCCGCCCAGGGAAGCGTGCGCGACGCGCTGTCGTATCTGGAACAGGCGCTGTCGATCGGCGAGCAGCCGGTCACAGTGGAGTCCGCGCGGCGGGGTCTGGGGCTGGCCGACCCCGCCACGCTGCAGGAGCTGGCCCGCGGTCTGGCCGGCCTTGACGCAGCCGCCACGCTGCGCGCCGCCGACGCTGCCTTCAACGCGGGCGCTGATCCGCGGCAGCTGATCCGCGAGCTGGCGCACCTGGCGCGATCGGCCGAACTCTGCTCGGTGGGCTATCCGGAAGGAGCGGTGGGGACACCCGAAGAGATCGAATTGTGCCGGGAGCTCGCCGACGTCGCCGCTCCCGGGTTCTGGCTGCGCGCCCTCGACGTCTTCGCGACCGCGGAGATCAACCTTCGTCAGCCCGTTGACGCGCGACTGCAGGTCGAGCTCGCGCTGCTGCGGCTCGTCCGTCCACCCACGGGTGTCGGGGAGTCTCCGTCGTTCGAGGCGTTCGAAGCACGCCTCACCGCCCTCGAGCGCGCAGCGGGCGGTGCTGTCCGTGCGCAGCCGAACCCCGCCGAAAGTCCCGCACTCGGCGCCGTGCCTGCAGCCAGTGGACCCGTGCCGACGCCGTCGGCGGATGGATCCGCGACGGGGTCACGCGATCCGGCCTCCGTCGACGGCTGGAAGGAAGCCTGGCCGCTGCTCGTTGAAGCCATCAATCGCGTGGACGTGCCCCTCGCCGGCGTGCTGCGCGACTGCCGGCCGGTGCAGGCGGATGCCGGCCACCTGGTGATCGGCGCCCACTCACCATTCCACTACGACCGCATCCACGACCCCAAGAAAGGTGTGCTGCTCACCGAGGCCGCCTCGAGGATTGCCGAGAGCCCGATCCGCGTCGAGACCCAACTGATCGGCGGCGAGCCGGGGCCGAGATCCCCGGCCGATCCGAGCGTGGTCAGCGATCTCACCCAGGCGGTGCTGGACACGTTCGCCGGCAGCCGGGTCACGGCCACCCGGTTGCGCGAGCCCGGCTCGAGCGGCGGTGCGTAGACTGCCACGGAGGCCGCGATGAACCCGAACATGATGAAGCAGCTGCAGAAGATGCAAGCTCAGATGGCCAAGCTGCAGGACGAGCTCGGTGAGATAACCGTCAACGGCAGCGCCGGCGGGGGAGTGGTGACCGTCGTCGCCGACGGCCATCAGAAGATCCGCTCGGTGACAATCGAGCCGGAGGCGCTCGAGGAGGGCGCGGAGCTGCTCGCCGACCTGGTGCTCGCTGCGTGCAACGACGCGCTCGACAAGTCCCGCGAGCAGGCCGCTCAGCACATGGGCCAGCTCACCGCCGGCCTCGGACTGCCGCCCGGCTTCCTCTGATCTCGCCGTGGCGCTGATTCCCGACGCGGTCGAGCGGCTCGCCGCGGAGTTTGGCCGGCTCCCCGGCATTGGCCCCAAGACCGCGCAACGCCTCACATTTTTCTGCTTGCGCGCGCCCGCGGACATCTCGAAGCGGCTCGCGTCGGCACTCGACGACCTGCACGGGTCGATCCGGCCCTGCGCGCAGTGCTACTTCATCGCCGACTCCGAGCTCTGCGCCATCTGTAGCGATGCGCGTCGTGATCCCTCACTCATCTGCGCGGTGGAGGAGGCGCTCGACGTGCTCGCGGTGGAGCGCAGCGGTGAGTTCACCGGCCTGTATCACGTGCTCGGTGGAGCGCTCTCGCCGATGGACGGCGTCGGCCCAGCCGAGCTGCGCATCGCCGAGCTGGAGACGCGTGTTCGCGCTGGGGATGTGCGCGAGGTGGTCATCGCCACCGACCCAGACGTCGAGGGCGAGGCGACCGCGTACTACCTCGGCGAACGGCTCGGGACGCTGGGCATAACGGTGTCGCGACTCGCGCACGGGCTCCCCGCAGGCGGCGACCTGGAGTACGCCGACGAGCTGACCGTCGCGCGCGCGTTCACCGGCCGGCGCGCGATGTAGGCCAATCGCACCAGGCTCGCCGGAGGTCCCTCTGCAATACTCATGGCTCCGGCGGGTATGGACTAAGAGGGGTTCCATTGCATATCGACATCTACGTCATCCTGGCGGGGCTGATCGTCGGCTTCGTGGTGGGGATGACCGGCATGGGCGGCGGCGCACTCATGACGCCGATCCTCGTGCTGTTCTTCCGCGTTCAGCCGCTCGCCGCCGTGTCGAGCGACCTGGTCGCCTCGCTGATCATGAAGCCATTCGGCGGGGCGGTTCATGTCCGCCGCCACACGGTGAACTGGGCGCTGGCTGGCTGGCTGATGCTCGGCTCGGTTCCCTGCGCGTTCGCGGGCGTCCTGATCCTGCGCCTCGCGGGCCGCGGTCAGACGGTGCAGGACGTCGTACAGCTCGGCCTCGGGATCGCTCTGCTTCTGGCGGTGCTCGCGATCATCTTGAAGCTGCTGCTCACCGTTGGTCGCCCGCTGGGCACCACCCGATCGTCCCGAATCAAGCTGCGCCCGCTTCCCACGATCGCAATCGGGGCGATCGGGGGATTCATCGTGGGGATGACCTCGGTGGGTTCCGGATCACTGATCATCGTGTTGCTGCTCTTCCTATATCCAGCCTTGCGCGCGCAGTCTTTGGTCGGGACAGACCTTGTGCAGGCGGTGCCGCTTGTTGGTTCGGCGGCGCTCGGACACGTGCTGTTCGGCGACCTCCACATGAGCATCACCATCTCGATCATCATCGGCAGCATCCCTGGTGTTCTTCTCGGGGCCACCGTGTCATCCCGCGCTCCCGGCAGCGTGACTCGGCCAGCGCTTGCGTTCGTGTTGCTCGCCACGGGGCTGAAGCTCGTGCACGCGAGCAACCTCGTGCTGGGGTTGTCGCTTGGTGCCGCTTTGGTGATCGGCGCCGCGGTCTTGGTGCTCTTCCGTGCCAGCCGCGTACGGCACGCCGGCCGCGCGGAGCACGTTGAGTCCCGGCTCGCGCCCGTGGGCCTCGACACCTCGTCTCAGACTCGCTGATCGGCGGTCGCCGGCCGGGCTGTGTGCGTCACGGTGCACGCCGGATAGAATTCGGGCGTTATGGCGGGCAATAGGGTCGGGCGTATTGCGTCGCAGTAGACGGACCTTCACCGTCATAGTCGGCGCCACCGTTGTCGCTGGCATCTGCTCGACGGTGTCGCAATGGCACGTGCAAGCCTCGGTGCCTGGCGACTCGGCAGCCATCATCGTCAACAGCGGAACGCTGACCGGCGTCAGTGTCAGCTCATCTCCGGCGGGCGTCACGATGCAGCCGGCCGCCTTCATGTCATCGACGCAGGACTATGCCCTGCGCACGTGCAACGGCAAGGCGCTCACGATCACGCTCACTGGATCGGGCTTGCACGTGGGCACACAGAGCGGCTCGTCCATCAACGTAACATTGCAGCTCGTCTCCGGTCAGGCGTTGATCATGTCGACCCCGACAGCGCAGTACTGGTTTCGCTGCCTTCCGGACGATTTTCCACCCATCACTGTGGTCAACCACGCAAGCACAGATTCGGGCTGGTATGTCACCGCAGCCATCGCTCCCCAGTCAAGCAACAACGCCGGGCTCTATCCGATGATCCTCGACAGCAACGGCACGCCAGTGTGGTACATGCCCACCAAACCCGCTATAGATTTCCAGCAGCTGTCCGGCACGGCGCTCTCGTGGGCAATCTTCGCGACTGGACTCACGGGGCTATTCCACATTTACAACTACGACACCCAGACCAGCATCACCGTGCCGCCCGCGCCGACGCCCCACTGGTCCTCACCGCCGCCGCCAGAGGACATTCACGAACTGCTGCGGCTCTCCAACGGTGACTACTTGTTGCTCGGCCTCCCGAAGACTACGGACAACAGCGCGACCTTCACCGATGCGACGGGCGCGACGCACACCAACGTCAACATCCTGGACTGCGTCATCGAGGAGCTCAAGCCCAGCGGCGCGCTGGTCTGGTCCTGGGACGCGTACTACGACCATCGCATCTCGCCGAGCGAGACTTTCCTGGGGACGAGCGCTCCCACTGGCGCGTACGACGTCTATCACTGCAACTCGCTGGACATCGACCCCGGTGCGAGCGATCCCAGCCAAGCCGACATCCTCCTCTCCGCGCGCAACGTCGACGCGATTTATCGGATACACCGCACCGGCGGCACGGTGGCGTGGAAGCTGGGCGACGACCACCTCACCGGCGCCGCCCTGGCGGCGGCGAAGGCCACGGGCAATGACAAAGAACCGCTGCTCACTTCCTCCTATTTGACCGCCGAGAACAGTATTGGCGGGCAGCACGACGCTCGCTTTCAGAGGGGCGGCGCAATCTCCTTCTACGACGACCACACGGGCCAAGCGACGACAACTCACGGGGCTCGGGGCGTCCAGTTCAACATCGTCAACACCAGCTCCACACACACCGCCAGCGAGACCTCCGATTTTCCAGCGCCCGACTCGAACGCAGCCGGGACCGCGACCGGGAGCTACCGGCCCAATCACGCCGGCAACGGTGGCGCTGGCGACAATGTCGTCGGCTGGGGCATACGGAACACGCTCTCGCTGACCGAGTTCAACAACGCCGGCGCCGACCTGCGCGATATCTACCTGAACAGTTCAGCGAGTGCCACCACAGGCGGGTTTTCTACCTATCGTTTCGTCAAGCTGCCGCCCTCTGCCTTCAGTGCGACGCTGCTGCGTCAGGCGTCGGGGTGGCCGCGCTCGGCCTTGGCGTCCGTGGCCGCGGGCTGGAACCATCCGCGGGAGCTGACCGTGCCGGCCACGTTCGGCAACAACGGGGTCATCAACAGTGATGGCGTCACGCTGGCTTCCCCCGGAAACAACGTTGTTGCCACCTTCTGGGCAGGAGCCGACGGCAAGCTGTGGAATGCGTGGACCAGCGACGGCGGCGTCACGTTCAGTACGCCCAATCCGCTGAGCAGCAAGCCGCTTGGCGGCAGCCCCCACGCGGTGGCCTCCAATGCCGGCCGCATCGACGTGTTCTGGAAAGGAACGGATGGCCAGCTCTGGAACGACTGGCACACGATCGGCACCGGCTGGTCGGGTGCCCAGTCGCTGGGCGGGGGAGGAACCATGGCAGGCGATCCATTCCCGGTGGCCTTCGGGCCGAACGGACTCGATGTGTTCTGGAAAGGCACCGACGGCACCCTCTGGTACACGGCGTACAGCGCGAGCGGAGGGTGGCAAACGCCGCGCTCACTCGGCGGCGGACCGCTGGGGTCTGATCCTCACCCTGTGTCGGCGGGCGGTCTCCTCGACGCCTTCTGGAAAGGGGCCGATGGCACGCTCCGCTACAACTCCTTCACCAGCAGTTCCGGCTGGCAAGGAGCGAAGCCGCTTGGCTCGGGCACTCTTGCGTCCGATCCCCACCCGGTATCTGCCGCGTCGGGAGTCATCGATGTCGTCTGGAGAGGGACCGAGGACGGCCTCTGGGACCAACGGTACACGACCACAGCGGGATGGAAGGGCGCGCAGCTCGTCGGCGGTGCCGGCCACGTCCTGGCACCGCCAGTTCCAGTCAGCCCTGACAACAACCTCATCGACGTCTTCTGGCGGACGACCGATCCGCAGAGCGGCTCCATGCCACTGAACGAGGCGGCCTATGACCCGAGTGCGGGCTGGCGCATCGCACCTGCGCCGAGCAACACGTCGTTGACCAAGGATCCGACCGCCGTTCAGACGAAACCCGGCCATGTCGTGGTGTTTGCACGGTCCCTTGGCGCCACGTACTGGTTCCAGAGCACGTCAGGGTAGCTAAGAGGAGCGGGCGGCGCCCACAGGGGCCGGCCTGGCGATCATCAGTCGCGGCGCGTCGTCTCGGGCTCGCTGACGGGCGATACGACGCCGGCTTCCCCGCTGAAGTGGCCGTCCGACGATTCGGGCGCGAACAGACGGACGTCAACAGCTGCGAGCACCCGAGCGACCGACTGTTCAACTGTCTCGGAGCTCGTGTCCACGACCAGGTCAGGGGTCGGCGGCTCCTCGTACGGATCCGAGACGCCGGTGAAATGGTCGATCTCGCCGCGCAGCGCGCGCTTGTACATGCCCTTGGTGTCGCGCTCGACAAGCACGTCCATCGGGCAGCGCACGTACACCTCGAGGAAACGGCCGATGTGCTCCCGCACCTCCTCACGGACGGCTTCGTACGGAGAGATCGCTGCGACGACGACGACGACCCCGTTGCGCGTCAGGATGTCCGCGACGAAGCCAATCCGGCGGATGTTGGTGTCGCGGTCCTCCTTGCTGAATCCGAGGTCGGCGCAGAGGTTCTGACGTACCACGTCGCCGTCGAGCACCTCCACCTGGACGTCGCGCTCGCGCAGCAGCTCGGCGATCCGCCAGCCGATGGTCGACTTGCCGGCGCCGGACAAGCCGGTGAGCCAGAGGGTCAGGCCCGGGCGGATCACGCCACCACCTCCGTCTTCGTGTAGGCGTCGCGGAGGATGGCCGCCACCTCGGGTCGTGTGATCTCGCCAGGAACATCGTCGCCGCGGGCCAGCATAGCGCGCAGCGACGTCCCGCTCAGCACGACGCGATCGTCGCTGCCGTGTGGGCACGTGCGCGTGCTGGTCATGCTGTCGCACGCGCGGCAGAAGAACGCGTGCTCGAACTTCAACGCGACGAATCCAAGCCGCGCAGCGCCGCCCAGCTCGTCGTACAGGTGCTGCGCGTCGTAGGTGCCGTAGTAGCTGCCGACACCCGCGGCGTCGCGGCCGATGATGAAGTGCGTGCAGCCGAAGTTGCGACGAACGAGTCCGTGGAACACCGCTTCGCGCGGCCCCGCATAACGCATGCCGGCGCGAAACCCGCTCATAACCACACGATCGTGCGGGTAGTAGTTGTCGAGGAGCGCTTCATAGCACCGCATCCGCACCGCGACCGGCACGTCATCGTCCTTGGTGGTGCCGGTGAGCGGATGGAGGAAGAGCCCGTCGACCTGCTCCAGCGCCACCTTGGTGAGGTACTCGTGGGCGCGGTGCACGGGGTTGCGCGTCTGGAACGCAACAACGGTGGACCAGTCCCGGCGCGCGAACTCCGCCCGTGCCTCCGCAGGGGTGAGCCCGTCATCGCGTCGTTCCGTTGGCAGCGTCGCCACCTCGCCGCCGACAGCGAAGCGGCTTCCTGCCATCAGCACGGCGACGCCAGGGTGGGCGGGGTCGTTGGTCCGATAGACCTCGCGGGCTTCCACCCCCAGGTCGCGCTCGAAGACGTCGCTCACCGTCAGCAACCCCAGGAGCCCCTGGTCCTGCTCGCGGAGGGCCACGACGCTCCCCGGCGCCAGAGTCCTCGCCTCGTCGCTGGAGATCGGCAGTGTGATCGGCAGCGTCCAGGGACTTCCGCCGGCGAGTTGCGCGTGCTGCACCACAGCGATGTAGTCCTCATGGTTCAGGAAGCCGGTAAGCGGCGAGTACGCGCCCGAGCCGAGCAGCTCCAGGTCCCCAAGAGCCAGGCCGGAAACGGTGAGCGACGGCAGACTTGCGCCGCCCCTCGAGGTGAGTTCGCTCGCAGCTGCGGGTGTCATGCGGCGGTCGACCAGGTCGTGCCCGGCCCAGGACGTGGTGGATTCGTGGTCAGATCCCAATCGCTGAGGCTCCGTGAAGCGATCGATTCGAACGGAGCCAGTCTATACGGCGACGGCTCGCGTCCACTGTATCGGGAGGGTGATGACTTTGCGCCATGACCGATCGCAGACCGGCAGGTAGCCTTCCCGGAGATGAATACGACCAAGCGTCTTGCCGCGGTGGCAGTGGTTTCGACTCTGCTGCTGCCGGCTCTGGGCTCGCCGGCGTCAGCCCAGGCGCCGAAAAACGGTGGTGTCAGCGCTCAGACGCAGGCCGCGCCGGCCAACATCCAGGTCAACCCGTCACTGGGGCCGCCCGCCGCGCCCTACACCAACAACTTCACGCAGAACTTCCAGATGGATCCAACGATCGCCCAGGATCCGGTCACGAGCGCATTCGTGGCCGGCGCCATGGATTACGTCGATGAGGCGCCGTGTGTCCAGACGGGCACATCGAGCAGTGGCTACCTCACCGGGTACTGCCAGCCGTCCTGGTGGTACACCGGGATCGACGGCCTGTATCTCAGCTCCGACGGCGCGAATTGGACACAGCCGACCGCCAGCGACGGTGCCACATCGTCCAGCGGCGCCTCGTGCACGGCGACGACACACACAGTGCCCGGCTACTGCGCCTCCGGGCTCGCCTCCGGGTACGACCCGCAGGTCACCTTCGGGCCCAAGCCGAAGAAGCCAGGAGTCAGCTTCACGTTCGTGCATGGTGCGCGCGCGTACTACGCTGACCTGCCGCTGCAGCTGAACACCAATGTCCCCAACCCGGCGGTCGCCGTCTCGCGCTCGGACGACGACGGCCACACGTGGCTGGCGCCGGTGGTGCTTCCCGGAACGACCTCGCACAGCATCGTCAATGACAAGGATGCGTTGTGGGTGGACGCTAACGCGTCCAGCCCGTGCTTCGGGGACGCGTATCTGGCATGGGACGTCTCCTTCGACAACACGAACACATGGCAGGTCGCCTTCAGCCGCTCCACCGACGGCGGCAGCACGTGGTCGTCGTACATCACGCTGCTCCCGCAGACCACGTCGCTCGAACCCGGGCCAGTGATCCGCTCGCTGCCCGATGGCACCGCGGTGGTCGCGTTTCCGGGCGGCGTCAGTGGGGTCCCGACCATCCGCGATATCCCGTTGACGAATTGTGGCCAAGTGGTCGCTGCGCCGGTGGCAGTCGCCACCTTTGGCAATCCGCCGGGCGTCTTCCCAGGGGCGCTGTTTCCTGTCTGGGACTTTCCCATGTTGGCAAGCGACAATACCGGACGCCTCTACCTGACCTGGATCGACTGGACGTCCGGCGTGTCGGTGCTCCGGTTCAGCATGTCGGCCGACGAGGGAAAGACCTGGAGCGCCCCCGTGGCGGTGAGCAGCGGCGCGGGGAACGCGGTGACGCCGGCGATCGCCGTCACGCCGGACGGCGCGCAGATCCTCATCCAGTACCAGAACGAAGTGGCCACGTCACAGACGGCAGGTGCGGGTTCCGCATCCATCCAGACGGTGTACGTACGCAGCACCGACGGTGGCGCCACGTGGGCGCAGAACCCGCTGTCACCGAGCCCGGTGGACGTCGATGGGTCCTCGACGCCCCAGCTGGACCTGCAGCGGATCGGTGACACCGCCGCCATGATCGTCGCGACCATCAATCGCAAGCAGGTCGCGATCCCCGTGTGGACCGACACGCGCAGCGCAGTGCCCTGCCCGCTGGTCGACAGCTACCGCGCATCGCTGCGTGCCGGGCATCCTGCCTCGAGGCCGGATCCCGACGTCAGCAATCAGTGCCCGCTGGGCTTCGGCAACAGCGACATCGACGACGCCCTCATCCCGCTGAACTGACCTGCGCTGGGGCAGCGGCCGCCCATTGTCGAAGCGGCCTCTGCACGGTACAATCCCCCCAATCGTCTTAATCAGGGGGGCTACGATGATGCATCCGAGGAGCGCGCGCACGCTGCTGATGTGCGCGATCGGTGTTGTTTTGGCTGGCACGTGGTCGGCCGTCACGTCCTCGCCGGCAGGGGCCACAGTTCCTGGCGACGCGTCGGCGATCGTCGTCTCCGCGGGGACACTGTCGAACGTCACGATCACCTCGTCCCCGACAGGCGTCACCATGCAGCCGTCCACCTTTTCGACGGCCACGCAGGACTACGCGCTGCGCACCTGCGCCGGCAAGGCGCTCACCGTCGCGCTCTCCGGGTCGGGCATGCAGGTGGGCGCCCAGTCCGGCTCGTCCATCAACGTGCACGTGAACCTTGCCTCAGGTGAGGCGCTTATTGTGTCGACACCCACGATGCAGTATTGGTTTCGCTGTCTGCCCAACGACTTCCCTCCGGTGACGGTGGTGAACCACGGCACCACCGGCCCCGGGTGGTACGTCACCGCTTCCATCTCCCCCAGGGCGACGGGCAATCCGGGGCTCTATCCGATGATCCTCGACAGCAACGGAACTCCTGTCTGGTACACGCCCGTCGGACCGGCGATCGACTTTCAGCAGTTGCAGGGCAGCACGCTGTCCTGGGCGACACCCGAGAGCGGCCTCGCCGGGCTGTTCCATCTCTATCAGTACGACACCCAGACGAATGTCACTCTGCAACCAGCACCCACGACCCACTGGTCGTCGCCGCGGCCGCCCGCGGACATCCACGAGCTGCTGCGGCTCTCCAACGGCAATTACATGATGCTGGCGCTCCCGACCACCACCGACAACAGCGCCACGTTCACGGACGCGACCGGCACCCCCCACCTCAACGTCAATATCGTCGACTGCGTCATCGAGGAGCTCACCCCGAGCGGCGGCTTGGTGTGGTCGTGGGACGCGTACTACGATCAGCACATCTCGCCAAGCGAGACGTTTTTGGGCACCAGCGCGCTCAACGGCGCATACGACGTCTATCACTGCAATTCCATTGACATCGATCCCACGGTTAGCAATCCCAGCCAGGCTGACGTCCTCATGTCAGCACGCAACCTGGACGCCATCTACCGGATCCAGCGCAGCGGCGGCACCGTCCTCTGGAAGCTCGGCAACGACCACGCGACGGGCACCGCACTGACGGCCGCACAGACGACCGGCAATGATCATGAGCCGTTGCTCACCTCGACGTGGCTGACGGGGGAGAGCACCATCGGCGGGCAGCATGACGCACGCTTCCAGAGCGGCGGCGGCATGTCGTTCTACGACGATCACACCGGCCAGCCGACCACCGTCCACGGCGCGCGAGGCGTTGAAGCCAACATTGTCAACAACGGGTCGACGCACACGGCCACCGAGACCGCTGAGTTTCTCGCCCCCGACGATAGCACCGCGGCGAACGCGACCGGCAGCTTCCGACCCAATTCGGCAGCCAACGCCGGAGCCGGCGACAACGTCGTCGGTTGGGGCGTCCGGAACACGCTGTCGATGACCGAGTTCGACAACGCGGGCAACGACTTGAGAGACATCTATCTCAGCCCGTCTCCGGGCGCCACGTCGGGCAACTTTTCCACCTATCGCTTCGTGAAGCTTCCCCTGGGCGCGCTCAGCGCGACCGTGCTCCGGCAGACAGCGGGGTATCCGCGCTCGGCCCTGGCGTCCGTCCCCAGGGGTTGGAACCACCCACGCGACCTGATCGTGCAGACCCAGTACGGCAACGGCGGCACCATCGCCGGCGATGGTGTCTCGCTGGCGGACGCAGGCGGCGACATGATCGCCGCCTTCTGGAAAGGGGCGGACGGCAACCTGTGGAACGCCTGGACGTTGAACGGCGGAGCCAACTTCTCAACACCGAAGCCCTTGTCCTCGAAGCCGCTCGGCGGCGATCCACACGCTGTGGTGTCCAATGCGGGCCGCACCGACGTGTTCTGGAAAGGCACTGACGGCACGCTTCGTCATGACACGCATGTCGTCAACGGGCCCTGGTCTGGATCGCAGTCGTTGGGAGGCGCCGGGACGATGGGCGGTGACCCGTTCCCCGTGGCCTTCGGCGCCAGCGGGATCGATGTCTTCTGGAAGGGCGTCGACGGCAACCTCTGGTATGCGGCGACCACCGACGGCTCGACCTGGCTTTTGCCACAGTCGCTCGGAGGGGGACCGCTCGGCTCGGATCCGCACCCGGTGTCCGCCGGCACGAGCCTCCAGGTCTTCTGGACGGGAACCGACGGGAATCTGTGGAACGCCACCTACACGACCGGCACCGGATGGCAGGCGGCGCAGTCGCTCGGCGGCGCTCCTCTCGCCTCCGATCCACAGCCGGTGTCGTCGGCGTCGGGCGTCATCAACGTGTTCTGGCAAGGCGCTGACAACGGCCTCCACGACGACGGTTTCAGCGATGGGTCGGGATGGACGGGCCCGCAGCTCATCGGCGGCGTTGGCCAGGTGACGGCACCTCCGAGTCCTGTCAGTCCGGCGGCCAATGACATCGACGTGTTCTGGCGTACCACCAACGCGCTGAGCGGCTCGAGATCACTCAGCGAAGCAACGTACGTATCCGGTTCGGGCTGGACCTTTGTTCCTGCGCCGAGCCACACGTCGCTCACGCTCGACCCATCCGCGGCGCAGACGAAGCCAGGCCAGGTCGCCGTCTTCGCGCAGTCTCTCGACGGCGCGTTCTGGTTCCAGACCACGTCGGGCAGCTGACCCGTCAGGACGACCGCTCCGCCAGCGTTAGATACGCGCCGGAATCCGCCCGGTAGTCACCGACGGCGGTGCACGCCGCGGCAGAGACGCACGACACTCCGGTAAGGATGGTGGCCTGCGAACCGGCTGGGTTCGCACTGGGCTGGACCGTCCACGAAGTGCCGTTCCAGAACTCGGCCAGGGTGAGTGACCTCTCGTACTGGCTGACGTAATAGCCAACGGCGGTGCACGAGGTTGACGACGTGCACGACACGCCGTTAAGGATGCTCGCTTCGGAGCCGGTCGGATTAGGGACCGCTTGGATCAACCACTGCGAACCGTCCCAGATCTCTGTCAGTGGCTGTGCCGTGCCCGTGCTGTCCCTGTACTTGCCGACCGCGACGCAGCTGGTAGCTGACGAGCAGGAGACGCCGTTCAGGACACTCTCGACTGCGCCCGAAGGGGTTGGTGTTGGTTGCGCTGCCCATGTCGAGCCGTCCCACGCCTCCGCCAGCGTCACCTGCCGGCCACCGCTGTCGAAATCATCACCCACGGCGGTGCACCATCCCGGACTTGGGCATGACACACCGGAGAGGCGGTCTCCGAGCGAACCAACGGGGTTTGGAGTCGTCTGTTCGGTCCACGTCGAGCCGTTCCAGGCCTCGACGAGAGTTTCTTCGACCCCGTTGACGGATTGGCTTCCCACTGCCGTGCACGTTGCTGTCGAGACGCACGCCACGGCGGCAAGCGCGCTCTGGGAGGCGCCGGGCGGATCGCTGGTCGACTGCAGCGACCATGCGCTGCCGTTCCAAGACTCGGCGATCATCCCGGAGTCGCTGCCACCGTCCAACTCGTTTCCGACGGCGGTGCACGCGGTGGTCGATGTGCACGACGCACCCGACAGCACGCTCTGCACAGCAACGGCCGGATCGGGCGGGAACTGCGTGGTCCAGCGCTTGCCGTTCCACAGGCCGGCGAGCACGACCGCGGTGCCGACGGCGTTTCTATCGTTGCCCACGGTCACACACGTGGACACTGATACGCACGAGACTGCTGTCAGCATGCTGTCGTGCCACCCGCTCGGGTCAGGCGTCGTTTGAATCGGCCACGTCGTGCCGTTCCACATCTCGACGAGCGCGAGCTGCGTGAATGCGCTGTTGTCGTAGCTGCCGACGGCTGTACACGCGTTGGCCGCAACGCACGAAATCCCCAGAAGGGCGCTGTCTGTGGCTCCGGTCGGATATGGGGTCGACAGGATCGTCCATGCCGTCCCGTTCCACGACTCGGCGAGTGGGACACCAACCCCGGCAGTGGTTTGAGAGCTCCCGACCGCGTAGCATGAAGCCGCCTGCACGCAGGAGACGCCCGACAGCTGGTTGTCCTGCGCACCAACGGGATCCTTGGGCGTCTGCAGCGCCCAGGTGGTTCCGTCCCAGGCTTCGGCGAGCGTCAGCTGCCCGCCTGTTCCGTCAGTGGACCGACCTACAGCGGTGCACACCGTGGGCGCAACACACGAAACCGAGGAGAGTGAGCTGCCCACTGAGCCCGCCGGATTGGGGGTGGCCTGCAGTGTCCACCCTGTCCCGATCTGAACCTCGGCAAATGTCAGCTCCGTCCCGTCGCTGCTGCTTGACCATCCCACAGCCGAGCACGCGCCGGCGGAGGGGCAGGACACGCCGAGCAGCGAACTGCTTTGGGCTGCGCTCGGATCGGGCGTCGATTGGATGGTCCACCCAGAGCCGTCCCAGGCCTCGGCAAGCGTCAACTCCGTGCCCGAGCTGCTCACGTAGTTTCCGACCGCGGTACACGCCGTCGTCGACGTGCATGAAACGGCGGCGAGAGAACTGTCTGGCGCACCAGACGGATTCGGCGTTGACTGGATCGCCCAATTGCTCCCGTTCCAGGCCTCGGCCAGCGTCACGTCGATGAATGCGCTGGTGACATATGTCCCGACGGCTATGCAGGCGGTTGCTGATGCGCAGGACACACCGGACAGTGACGAGCGCTGAGCTCCCGGCGGCGCGGGACTCGATTGAATGGTCCAGCGCGAGCTCTTCCAGGCCTCTATCAACGCGACTTGCGTGCCGGACGAGTTGATAGAGCTTCCCACTGCCGTGCACGTCGCGGCCGAGGGGCAGGACGCCGAGGTGATGTCGCCCGAGTCGATCACCGCGCTCGGCCCCGACACTATAGACCACGTCGCAGCGGCCGCCCCTGGCGTTGAAGCGGGAGGCGGCGCACCTAGCGCCGCGACAAGTCCGATGCCCGTGGCGATCACGCGGCGACGCATCGCCACTTGCACAGAATCCCTCCGTCCACGCACTCCGGGGAAGGCCCGAGGTCCTAACCGTCCAGCCCTATACTTTATCGCGTTTACGAATAGCGTCGGCGCGGACTCATGAAGCGTCTACAACCAGCGGTCGAGGAGAGGTAGCGATGAGAGCCGGGGCGCGCGGTGTCCTGTTCAGAGTGATGCTGTGCGGTGGAGCCGTGGTCATCGCCTCATGCAGCGTGGCTCCTCGTGCGACGCCCACCGCTCGGAGCAGCGTCGGCGGCATTCACACCATTCAGCACGTCATAGTGATCATGCAGGAGAACCGGTCGTTCGACACATACTTCGGCACGTTCCCTGGGGCTGATGGCATTCCGATGCGGAACGGAGTACCGACCTCGTGTGTGGCCGATCCCAAAACTGGGCGGTGCGTGCCGCCATTTGTAGATCACGCGGACGTCAACGGTGGCGGACCTCATGATCAACCCTCGGCGGCGGCTGACATCGATCAGGGAAAGATGGATGGGTTCGTCGCGCGCGCGCGTGGTTCGGTCGGCAAGGTCTGCCTGAACAACGGCGTCGATCCCGCATGTTCTGCGGCGGCGATTCCAGACGTCATGGGCTACCACGTCGGCAGCGACATACCCAATTACTGGGCCTACGCAAAGGACTTTGTCCTCCAGGACCACATGTTCGAGCCCAACTCGTCGTGGAGCTTGCCGGCGCATCTGTTCATGGTCTCGGAGTGGTCGGCGCGCTGTACCCGGCATGACAATCCGAGCAGCTGTACGAATGATTCAGCGCTCACGGGCCAGATACCTGGGTCAGGCGGAAACCAGCCACCCATCTACGCCTGGACGGATCTGACGTACCTGCTCCACCAGCACGGCGTGAGTTGGGGTTATTACGTGGTGCCAGGTACCGAACCCGATTGCGAGGACGACGCCGCACTCACCTGTGCTCCGGTGCCGCAGAACAGCACCACTCCGGGGATCTGGAACCCGCTGCCCAAGTTCGACACAGTGAAGGCCGATGGCGAGCTGGGCAACATCCAGCCTGTCAACCATTTCTACACGGCCGCCAAGAACGGCTCCCTGCCCGCGGTGACATGGGTCGTTCCCTCCGGCGAGCTCAGCGAACATCCACCCGCGCCTGTGAGCTATGGCCAGTCGTATGTCACGAGCCTCATCAACGCGGTGATGGCAGGGCCGGACTGGTCGACCAGCGCGATCTTTCTCGCTTGGGATGACTGGGGTGGCTTCTACGATCACGTCGTCCCGCCCAGTGTGGACCAGAACGGCTACGGGCTCCGCGTGCCTGGGATCGTGATCAGCCCCTACGCCAGACAGGGTTTCATCGATCACCAAGTCCTCAGCTTCGACGCCTACGACAAGTTCATTGAGGATGACTTTCTCAACGGGCAGCGCATCGATCCTGCCTCGGATGGACGTCCCGACCCACGCCCGGACGTACGCGAGAACGCGTCAGTACTCGGCGACATCAGTCAGGACTTCGACTTCACCCAATCCCCGCGCGCGCCGATGCTGCTCCCGGTCCATCCGCAAACGACCCTTATCGGTACGCCAACGGCATCGTAACGATCGGGCGCCGATCGGCGGCCCTGACGATATGATGCGTTGCAGCCAGAGATGCCAGGGAGAAAACCAGAGAGACTACAACTGACGATGCCACGGCGCGCCGCTGGAGTCATCGGCGCGGCGATGGCTCTGCTGCTCATGTGCTCGTGCGGCGCGGCCACGTCGCCAACGCCGACGCCCGCCGCGGCAGACGCGACCCCTGCTGGCCCGAAGGGCCCGGTGAACATTGCCACGTTCACCGGCAACACCGCCGCCCAGACGTCGACGTTTCTGGTCGATGCGGCGGCCTGGTCTCTTCAATACTCGACGGCGTCATCTGACTGTACGAGCGCCGCCTTGCTCATCCTCGTCTTCGATAACAGCCACCCCGAGGCCTTCGTGCGAAATATCCCCGTAGCCGGATGCACCAATGGAACGGCCACAGTTGCCTTCGGGCCAAGCACCTTCTTCCTGAAGATAACCGTCTCAAATCCCACCGTCTCGTACTCGCTCAACGTCTCGGAGGTGCGCTGAGGCGTCGTCGACAGAGGTCTAGACAACCCCGGCGACGCGGGAATCGACCTCGTCTGCGTGTTCGCGCGGGACCCTCGTGCCTGTGACGTCCAACATCGCGCCGCTCGTGCATGCCGCGAGCAGACGGGCCGCTGATTGCTCCCATGTGTAGTTGCTGGCGAGCTCTTGGGCGGCGAACGACATGTCCGCCCAGCGCTGCGGGTCGCCCAGCAGTCCAAGCGCACGGACGGCCATCGCCTCAGCGGTGCATGGCGTGAGCACGCCAGACCGTCCGTCGGCGACGGCATCGCGCAGCCCGGGGATGTCGTAGGCGATGACCGGGACGCCATGGGCGGCGCCCTCCATGGCGACGATTCCCCAGCCTTCGCGGGTCCCCGGCTGCAGCATGAGATCGGCCTGCTCGAGCAACGCCTGCTTCTCGTCCTCGGGGAGGAAGCCGTGCACGCGCACGCCCGGCGTGTTGCGCTTGCGCAGCGCATCGAGCATGTAGCCACTGCCGATCACGTCGAGTGTCGCGTCGGGAAACTCTTCGCGCACGAGTTCGAAGGCGCGCAGCGCATCGTGCGGCTTCTTGTACTGAACGAGCCGGCCGACGAAGACGAGTCGCGGCGCGGGGGACAGCCGGCGCCGCACCATACGCGGCCGCGCCGAGCAGCCAGGGGGAACGATGGCAATGGGCTTGATGCCGTGTTGCTCGAGATCGGCAGCAGTGGACGGAGACAGAGCGGCCACCCGGCCTGTGACCAGGCGGCGCAGCCATCCGGGCTCGAGCAATCGGCGCCCCATCCAGTTGAGCGGAAAGCGCATCTCCTGGTCCCACTGCTCCCTGGCGATGTGGTACACGATGGCTGTCGCCCGGTCCCCGACCACGTAATGGGTCAGGAACGGGCGCACGCTGACGCTCTCCACGATCACGTCGAACTTGTGTCCGTGGCGTTCGAGGAAGAGGCGAGAGTAATTGAACACGCTGTGAATGTTTCCCGCGCGCACGTACGTGACGCCGCCGAGGTTCTCGGTGGCGGGGCGGCCTGATTGCTGCGGCACGAACAGCGTCACCTGATGTCCCTGCGCAGCCCACACCTCGGTGACCCGCGCGACATACACCTCCGATCCGCCCGCCGCGGTACCGCTGGGATCCTTCCAGTTGACCACGAAGATGTTCACGACGACTCCTCGAGTGCCGGGCACGGCCGGGCGCCGCCGTCGGTGGTCACGTCGAGCTCATCCAACTGCCGCCCCAACGCCTCCAACACCACGTTGAGCGGTCGCGGAATGCGCCGGGCCATGACGCTCGACGCCACAAGCATGCCCACCACACCGAATGTGAGCGCGCCCACCGGCCCCAGCGCAATAGCCACCGCATCACCGTGCCACATCGAGCCGATGAGAATCTCGGCGGGCACGGCCGCGGTGATGCCAAGGTACGAGGCGAACACGTAGCGGCGCAACGCGCGGACCATCCAGAGGCCGAAGATGGCAATAGCCGTCGCCGCTGCACTCAGCGACAGCGCAAAGAAGACATCCGAGCCGACTCCGAACCCGGCACCGAAGAGCCGCGGCAGTAGATCCGGTCCTACGACGACCAGCACGGTACCAGCCGAGGCCGCGATCCCCGCGGTGGCCGCGAAGCCCAGCAGGACTGGCCTTGGGGCCGGTCGTCGCTGCACGCTCGGGTAAACGAACTGGGCGACCATAGCAGTAGCGAAGATGAGACCGCCGGTCAGCAGCTGTGCAGCCGCGAAGCTCCCCGCCTGAGCAGGGCCGAGATCATGTCGGACGAAGGCGAGCGGCAGGCTCCACACAGCCCAGAGGCACGCCGCCAGGAAGGCGCGGCTCACGCCCTCGCCGGTTACGCTCTTCAAACGGTCGGCCTTGGACAGCCGGGGTGCTGCGAGCCGGTGACGGGCTCGCGTGGCTAGCAGAAACGAGACGCCGCCTACGGCGAGGACTGGGATCGCCGACGCGACCATCGCGCCGGTGATCGGGTCGGGACCGCGCGCCAGCCCCGCCCCGCCGCCAAGCCGCGCGATCGCGGTGAGGAATTGCAACCCGACGACTAGAGGAAAAAATCCACGCCCAACGAGGATCCCGGTGGCGACGGCGTTGACCATGACTGCGCAGAAGACGGCGTCGCCGAGCAAGACGGGGACGAACGTCGATAGGTGGAGGTAGGCCGAGATCGGCCCCGCCAGAGCGAAGAGCAGTGAGCTGGCGAGCAGGCCAGGCCACACTGCGGGCAACGCCCGCCCAACCAGGTGTGTGGGGGCGCCGCGATGGAGGATGGCCATCCGCGCGACGGTGAATTCCGTTCCGACCGCGAGGAAGGCGGCAACGGTGGCGATGGGGATCAGCGCGCCGATCGCCCCATAATTGGCGACCCCCGCACCACGAGCTACCGCGACGTGAAAGCCGATGTTGAGCAGGTCGACGGCGAGCACGGCGACCACGAAGCCCGCCGTTCTGATCGCCCGGCGCCTCGCGCTGGCCGCGGTCATGGCGCCCACGCGAAACCGCCAAGTGTCAATGCCTCCACGCCGCTCCCCCAAACTACGCCGAAATCCCGAAACTGAACCCGCACCCGACCGCGGCACTTCAGCCTAGCAGCATAGACCGGACGTGGCAAACGGGTCATTTGGCACTTGACACACTCCCTGGGGGCAAAGCCACTTGCGCCTGAAGGGCGGTGGCACCTTCACGGGCCCAAAGCGCTAGTCACCGGCGCCGTGGCCTCGGTGTTTGTAGTGTGTTTTCAAACCGACGCCAGAGAAGTCGCCACTCGCCAAGGGGTGTCGCGGTCAGGTCTCGAGCGGATCGTGACCGGTGCTACACGTTTTATACTGCCCCTGCATCGGGTTAGTGGCGTAACGGGAGCCGTACGCTAGAGACCGACGAGAGAGGCGATGTTCCTTCCGTGGACTTACGCACGGGCCAGACTTGAGATGAAATGGAGAAAGGCGGCAAAGGCATGAGCGTCAAGAACCGCTCCGTTCCCGGGCTGCGCCTCTTAGTGTTCGGGGCGGCGATCCTCGGGAGCGCCGTATTGTCGTCATGCGCCTTCGACTCACCCGTTCCCACAGCCTCCGCCTCGGCCGGACCTACACCGGCGGGGCCGAGGGGCCCTGTGAGCATAGCCACGTTTACCGGAACCACGGCGGCTATTACCTCGTCTTTTCGCGTGGATGCCGGCAGTTGGACAGTGCAGTACGCAACGACTGCGAAAGATTGCGCCGGCGCCGCGGCTCTGATCCTAGTATTCGACGCGAGCCATCCTTCAGCGTTTGTGCGGAACATCCCGGTCAACGGCTGCGTGGTGTCGGGAACAGCCACGGTCCCCTTCGGCCCCAGCGACTTCTACCTAAAGCTAAGTGTTTCAAGCCCTCAGGTCTCATACACGGTCAGCGTTTCCGAGGTTCGCTGAGGGCCGCACCGACGCGAATCCTCAGTCGATGGCAGGCAACCTGGTCGGGTGTCTCCTAATCTACGGTTGCTTCACGTGAGGCCTGAAGCCGAACTTACAGTGGTCGAGCACCGTGGCGGTGAAGCGATCGAAACTGCCACCTCAGCCTGGCTCGCCGTCATCGCCAGATCCCCGGCGGTAACGCCCTTCTCGACGCCAGCATGGGCTTCCACGTGGTTCTCCGTTTACGGGGACGGGCACCTTCCGCTGGTGCTCGAAGTTCGTGCTGACGGCGTGCCTGTAGCGATAGCCCCGCTTCAACGCACGCGGTACCCGGGAGCCAGAGCGCGCCGACTCGAGTTTATAAGCACGGCTCCAATGACCCCCTCGCAGTGGGCGCTCAACCCTCGACATCGGGGTCAGGCCATCTACGCGGACACAATCATCGTCCCAGGCTTTGAAGCAACGGCGCTTACGGCCCTGCGACGGTGGCTGAGCCAACGTATCGGCCTGTGGGACGAGCTGAGGCTGTACTGCGTACCATCGTCGAGCCCGTTGGGGAAGGGGTTCGATGATTTTGCGCGTAGCTGGTCTCCGCATGTCCAGCTCGACGAGCGTGTCTACGTCGATACATCGGAGGGCTGGTCAGCCTATCGCGGTCGCCTGAGTAAGCGTCAGGTGCGGCATCTCCGATACGAACCGAACACGCTGGCGCGCAAGGCTGGAGGCGAGCTCGAGCTCGTTGCCTATCGCGCTGGCGATGTCCGCGCTGGAATCGAGATGTTCTCGGACATGTACTACGCGCGGTGGGCGGCCAAAGGTCGCGGAATGCCGACCAAGAATCGCCTGCTCTACCGGCGACTTGCGTCGCGGACCGAGCTGCACCCCATTGTGTACTCCCTTGTCGCGGGTGGGCGCACGTTGGCAATGCAGTTCGGCTTCGACAATGGCCGACGATACATCCCGTATGGATTCGCTTTCGATCCTTCCATCGATCAGACCAGCCCAGCGAATGTTCTCATACAGTTCCTCATCAGACGATGCTGCGATGACGATCACGACGAGATCGACCTCGCGGCATTGGATGTGGTGGATCGCTGGGCGGGCGAATCCCGACCTCGAGTAACGCTTACGGCGATATCGCCGCGCTTTCCAGCTAGAGCGCGCGTGCGGAGTCTTGAGGCAATCGAATTGGCTCTAACAGCGTTTCACAAATCCAAATCGGGCCGGCGGGTCATCGGGACGCTGGGCCGGATCAGGCGATCGACGTCTGGAACCTTACCGTAGAGTAAGAACGTGCGCACTCTCGTAGTGACTTTCGGGTCGTTCGCTGATCCGAGAGGTGGCACGCAGGTCCGTACCCGCGCGACCGTTGAAGCACTCCGCCGCCTCGGCCACGATGTGTCTGCGATATGCGTCATGCACAGTTATGGCAGCTACCATGAACCGGCCGGATCGGGCGCTGATAGGGCCACACAGAAATACGCAAACGATGCGGGGCTGTCAGAGCTGCTGATTCTCAATGAACCCGTTGTCTACGGCTGGTCAGTTCGCCTCGCCTCCGCCATCCGGCGGCTAGCTCCCGGTGGACAGCTCATAGTGCTGGAGAATGCACTTCTCTTTCCTGCCGCCCGGAGTGCTGCACGCCGTAGCGCCGTTGTGTGGGATACCAACGAGTGCCAGTCGCTGCACTACGCACGCTTGCAATCGACTCTCCCCAATCGCCTTCGCCAGATAGCCTTCCGAGGGTTCGAGTACTATGCTGCGCGCCAGTCGGATGTCGCGGTCGCGATCGGAAGTGATGAGGCGCGTTGGTGGAGGCATTTGTATCCGCAGCTTCGCAATCGGACGAGGGTTGTTGAGCACCGACCCTACCTGCCACCTGGCGATGGATGTCAACCATGGCGGCCACCAACGGCCTCGAGCAAAGATACGGTGCTCGTATTTCTCGGTAACGTGACCGCTAAGCAGAACGCCACCGCGGCGCGGTGGCTGCTCGACGTTCTTGCGCCGATGCTTGGCCGAGACACGCACCTCGTGCTGGCAGGCGTTGGGACCGATCGACTGCGGACGGCTGCAGAGGGGTCGCGGACATGGTGCTTGGGAGAGATCCGCGACATTGGGAACGTGATCGCTGGAGCTGACCTCTGCCTGGCCCCCTTGGCAGCGGGTGCCGGGGTAAAGACGAAGGTGCTGCACTACCTTGCTCTCGGTCGTCCAGTGCTGGGCACCCCTGCGGCGTTCGAAGGCATTCACGACGCTCCCGGGGCCACATCGGTGCCACTGAAGCACCTGGCCGCCGCAATACCGGAGACCGTCCGACAGGCGCGGGCTGACCCTCGCCTTAGCACGCGACAGCGAGAATGGTTCGCCGCAGGTTACGGGGCGGATGTAATTGCACGCCAGTGGGAGGCCGTTGTTGAACAGGCGCTACGGTCGTGGACCGAGCGGTCGAGGAGACTCGTCAACCGGTATTGAGCGGCGGCGACAAATCCTGACGGTCAGCGCCGCCCGCGTCGGGTGAGAGCACGAAATGGCAGCAGCGACACCGCTATGCCGAGAGTCACCAGGCCAGCCATGGCGGAAACGACATTCGACAAGGCGATGACCCTCGATGGACCGTACGACACGTGCGAGGGCAGTCCACCGGGATCGTTGGTAAGCCAACCGTTGAGAAGGCCGTTAACGGCAACGTGGCTCGCACCACCCGGGGCCGACCAGTGCGCGTCGTACGCTTCATCCTGGACGACAAGTTGTTGGGAAGCATCGAAGCCCGACGTTGGCGTCCCTACCACCGCCAGGCTCGGCGCCGCAATGGGTAGCTGGCTGGCAGTAATATCGGCGAATTCGTTCAACGAGGGGGGGACAGCGGCGGAGCCGTCTGTCAGCAGATACAGCGCCACATGTTCGGTTCCTGTGTCCGGCGTGACGAGCGATGCGTATTTGCTCCACTGTCGGCTTGAGGGCAGGGCATCAGCTGGCGCGCACTTATTCTGCGGCAACTCGTAAAGACAGATTCTTGCCGGCAGCCCGGAATCGTTTCGGACCACAAGCCGCACGAGAATGGGACCGCCGCTCCAGCTGAGCGGCTGCTGCTCGCACGCCGCGTCGAGTAGCGCGCCAAGACGAAGCGACGGCTCCCCATCAGGTCCGCCACGAGGATCGACCGACGCAGTGAGTTGCGACTTGGCGAAGCCATTGGCCCCGTTGCAGTCAGCGACGTCCTGCCATGGGCCAGATGCGAAGTCTCCGCCCCCCAGAACGCTGGTGGTCGGAATGGTGAGCCGTGCGAATGGTCCTTGGGGAATAACGTTGATCACGCCCTCCTTGGCGGGGTCTCGATTCAGCCACACGACCTGATAATCCCAGCCCGGCGGCTCCTGGATCGTCGTCGCGATATAGGCTCCAAAGTCGTTCCATCGGGTTACGGATGGAACCTGCGTGACGCTAGGCAGGCCGGCTCGCACTGGTGACGTCACCAGCTGGGTTCCTGCGGGAAGATAGGGAAGCACGTGAAGATCAGGCTGGCTGCTGTTCACCGTCGCTATAGCGCTGACGGTCTGAAACTCGGCTGGGTCCATTCCCTGAAGACCAAAGAGCTGAAGCGGTCCCGCTCGGTGGACAAGAACGAATCCCGGCGCTTGCGAGAGCGCAGACGCAAGGGCCCTCGGACTCGGGACCGCAGTGGATCCCGTGAACGATGGGTTAACATCTCCACGCACTAGCACATACGGGGTGTGCAGGGCGGAGACCAGCGTCGTAGCCTCCGTCCATCGGTGCGCGACGATGTCAGCGTCGATCTCGTCGACCACTTTGCCAAGTTGTGGATTAGTAGTGACGTAGACCGAGGGCAGGTTCATCACGATGCGCCGGGACATGAGGTCCTGAATGAAATTGTCAGTCCCGTAGTACCCCCACGTATAGTCAACTTGATTAAAGTGGTCTGCGGGGAGGGCCAGGATATCTCCCGCTGAAGGCTCAGCATTGACGAAATCCGCCATGTCGTACCAGAAGCTCGGTACGCTCACGTGGCGGGGCGGGTAGCCAGGGCGCGAGTCGGCGATCACAGCACCGGTGAAAAGGGGATATGTTGGGACAAGCGTAGCGATGGCGACCCCGAGCGCTATCAGTGCTGCACGCCCGAGGACGCGGGGACGGAGCCGCTTGCTGTCGTCGCGTTGTCTGGTGTGAACCAGCTGAATGAGGTAGTGCGCGCCGACTGCAATCAATACCGCGTACGCGAGCGGGGCGACAAAGAGAAAATGGGAGTCTGGCTCGCGAAGCAGAAAGCCGAAGGGGAGATGGTAGTAGGGCAGGTCGAAGATCAAGGATCCCGGTGGGTTAGTCCCCGTGGAGAAGATTATGAAGAACAGCGCGACCGCCGCAGCGGCGACCCCGACTCGCAGTTGGCTGGCCACATGGCGGACGTGGCCAGCCATCGCGGCGGGGATCAGAAGGGCGGAAAAGGCGATCACCGGGAGCGCATACTTGAGGGCCATCAGTGGTTGCTGGCTGTATGTGTCTGCGTAGGGGTACACCGAAGGCGAGCTCCACGCCCAGGTGGTGTTAAGCCAGAAGCCGTTCGCGATGGTCGCGCGCACCTCGGTCCACATCCAGCCGGTGAGACTGGTGAGCTGTGTGGGCGGCGAAGCCCCTGTGCGGATCGCTGCTGGTACCAACCAGAATGCTGAGCCGAGCAACACCAAGGCACCGCCGACGCCGACGACCCTCGCGCCCCGCCAGAACGCCCTGCTACCCCCGAGCCACCACGCGAGCAACGGGCACAGCAGGACGGCGACGGCCAGGAGCAGAGTGAGTGCGGGCTGCACCTCCACGTATCCGAGAAAGGGGACAGTCAGCACCATCAACACGACCCCCGTGCGAATTCGTATCGTGCCCCGGGCGGCTGCCAAGACCATAGCGGACAGCGCCGGCAGCAACGCCATTGCAAGGAGAAAGGCGTCAGCCGGTACAGTCACCATCGTCAGAGGGTTGAAGAGGTAAACGAGGCCACCAATTGTCGCGGCAAACGGGCGGAGCCCGAGGGTGCGGAGCAACGCGACCGCAGCGACACCCATGCCGACAAAAAGCAGCGTAAGCCAGACGCGCTGGGCGAGATCGGCAGAGCCGCCTAACCCGTGGACAACGGCAAGTGTCGACGCCCACGGTAACTGACGCTGATTTGCAGCAGCCGACCCGATATCGGACCCTGTCCAACTCCACGGATCGAATAGACGTGCCAACCATGCGGTGCCGTCCGGCGGAATGGAATCCGTTCCGGCGATAGCTGTACCTGGACGAAACCAACTCTGTACGGCTGCTGTCGCGACTTCCGCCACGATGACGAAAGCCCAAAACCATCCTGTGAAGCGGGCTCGGATTTGTTGCCAAGGCGCGGGGTGAGATCGACATGCAGCGAACGCTAGGACGGTGGAGAAGATGAGGGCGCCAACAGCAAGCGACCCAAGGACTCCCGCGATTGCGCCGGTATCACCGGCGAGGCCAAGAAAGGCTATGGCGAGCAGTCCGACTACAGCGGCGAACCGATATCTTGGAGTCCAAATAGCATCTGCGAGCCTCACGCTCTGTCGGTAAATCAACCGCGAGTCATGCGCCGCAGCTGCCCGAGGGTGCTGTACTGCGCCCAGTTCCGACCCCGCTGCGGCCGGCGGCTTTTGCCCCTTTGGCCGGCGAGGCATGGCCGCGGCAAGCTCGCCCAGCGTCCCGCGGGACAAGCCCTTCGGGAGGTCGGCAATGGCTCTTCGCGCAAAAGTTATCGCCCCGTTGTATACGGGCTCCGGCACTACTATGGTCACGACGGATAGACCCACCACTACTGCAGTGGCCGGCAGCAGAGCGAGACCCAAAGGCAGCGGGTGAAGCAAAAGGCCTATGACAAGTTCCGACGCCAGCGCCGCAGCACTGCCAGCAAACGCGACCCACACGAGACGATGCATGGCGCGTGCCATCCATGCGCCGAAGTTGGCGACGGCCACCAACGCCGCCGACGTGCCCAGTGCGGCAAACAGAAGGACGGGTGACGAATAGCCGGGACCGAACAACGGCCCCATAAGGCGGGGGCCGAGGAGTGCTAGGACCACGACGGCGAAGGAACAGAGCCCCACCAGACCGCCTAGTCCGAGCATCACCGTCCTGAGGCTTCGGCCTCGAGCGGTGATGGGGAAGAAGGCGGTGATCGCCGGGGTACTTAGAAACAGGATGCCCCCTGCTAGCAATTGGGTAGCCGAGAAATCGCCAGCAGCGAGGCCATCCAAACCATTGCGCGCGATGAGTGGCGGTATGCTCCACAGGCTCCAGAGCATCGCGGCGAGCAGCGCCGCGCCCATCGTCTCGAGCGACAGTGGAGACGCATCTTGGTCGCCAGCCCGGGCTGTTTGCCACATCGGGATACGACGGCGCGATAGGAGGACGATGATGAGGGCGCTCGGTCCGATGATCAAGAAGGGCACCGCCGAGGCGGCGAGCGCGCCGACAGTCGCGTTAGGACCAGATGGAAGAAAAGGGATAACGGCAAGACGCGCTAAAGCCCCCACGAAGTTTAGGAGCGCGAGCGTTCGAAAGCGTCTCAGGCCGATGAGGAGTCCGTTTGGCACGGCGGAAGTGACAATCACGATGAAGACGCCATCTGCGGTCAGCACTGCTGCCGGACTGCGCAAATGGACATAACCCTGGAGAAGGGGGGTCACTGCGAAAAGCCCAGCGCCCACTAGCAACCACGGCCACGAGGACACGAGTGAACGCCGGATCAGTGCGCCAGTGAGATGGTCAGCTCGAGCCACGCGCCTGGCCACGGTGTAGTTCGTAGCCACAGCGAGTACGCCTGCGATCTGAGACAGCGTCAGAAGCGCCACGAAGGTCCCATAGGCGTCGGCACCGCTCAACCGCGCGACGAGGACGTTGAAGGCCAAGTTGCTGACGCCCGTCAAGAGTCCGACTGTTATCAGCAACAGCGCCGCTTTGCCCGCCTGCGCGGCCTCAGACGCGTTCGGCCGCGGCTGAAGGGCCGCGGCGCCGTCCTCGGTACGCCGAGGTAGGATCCTCAACATGCGTTTAGATGATGCGCCCATTCAGCGCGTCAAGGCGTTCCAATGGCGTCGCATTGGGGTTAGCGGTCCGCTGCAATCCGTCGAACGCGTGGCGAGGGTGTGATCCGGGCGGCGCATCGGTATCGCAGTGCGGCGGGCCTCGCGCTGCTCACAGCGCTGCTTAGCTCAGCGTGCAACAGCAGCCCGCCGGCGCCAACCGCTGCGCCGTTCTCGCCAAGGATCAGGACCAGCGGGTTCTGCCCCGCCGTGGACGAGCCGGCCACAGTGATCAAGCCGGCCACGAGCAGCGTCACCGGCATCCACAAGATTCAGCACGTGATCATCATCATGCAGGAGAACCGCTCGTTCGACAGCTATTTCGGAACATACCCCGGCGCCGACGGCCTGCCGGCGGCGAATGGCAAGTTCATCGGCGGCGTCTACAATCCGCAGTCCGGTGTGTGCGATCGTCCATACCACGACCCGGCGCTCATCAACGGTGGCGGACCGCACGACCAGATCGCTGCCCTCCGCGACACCGACGGTGGCATGATGGACGGCTTCATCACACGATTCCTGGCCGCGCAGAAGAACTGCACGGATCCCCAAGACCCTGCGTGTGCGACCAGGCCGACGCCGGACGTGATGGGATACCACGACGCCCGCGAGATCCCCAACTACTGGGCG
>Ga0307471_100000208_pt1 | contig 29817 bp, 34 predicted proteins | sample atmos_gasesAM3C__2_FD_204566 | JGI IMG/M metagenome (GOLD analysis project Ga0307471, IMG submission 204566) | Hardwood forest soil microbial communities from Morgan-Monroe State Forest, Indiana, United States - atmos_gasesAM3C_515 | ecosystem: Environmental > Terrestrial > Soil > Temperate... | reverse complement strand
GAGTTGCGCAGCAAGCTTCACGAAGCGGGCTTGCCGAACTTGTGGATTCCCAAACAGGTCCAGCGCGTTGACGCAATTCCAGTCCTCGCCTCGGGCAAACTCGATTTAAAGAAATGTCAGAGACTTGCAGCCGAAAGTTAGGGCGTGAACAAGCTTGCCCTGGGCGAAGTCGAACGGGGGCGCGCCGATTCGGTCTACGCAGCACTAATATGCGGAGTTGTTGTTGGCAGCTTCGCTACAAAACTAATCACCAGCACCTGTGCTCCACCCCGGGATAAAAACTAATGCAGGTCCATCGCCCGGCTCGCCCGCTTCAATCACGCGTAGAGAGACACCGTCGCCGACTTCCACCATACGCGACGATCCCGTGTTGGATTCCGCGCGTACTGGCAACGCGCCGAGGCAAATGACGGCGATCAGAAGCAAAACTGGTTATCGCGGTACGGTAAATCACGGACGAACGGCCGGATCTTCTTCCTTCAATCGCCAGGGGGAAATTCTGCCAAAAAGATCGCGTGTCGCACCTGCAATATCCTCGGCTTTCGAGACACCGCTGTCGATGAGCGCGCGCCCGGTGCTCGCCCAAATCTTCTTCACAACCAGCGCGCCGTTTTCGCGGACGATTCGACCAAGATGCTGAACAGCTGCAGCTGTAGCGGATTTACGGATGAGTTCGGCCGGACATCGCGACGTAAGTTCGCAGTAGCGCCGTGCGACTTCGCCCACGCGCAGTGTGAGGAACGCGTTCGCAGCGCCATTGGAGACACATTTCACCAGCAGAGCTGAGATGCCGCTCAAACCCGGAATTCCGCCTTTAAGCGCCGGCACGACAGAAACCGCGAGCGGCGCGACCATTTCCCCAAGGTCAAGCGACTCAAGCCCGCTGGCGACAAAAGCTGTGCCAGCGACATTCGCGTACAGTCGTACCAATTCTCGAGGAGAGGGACGCTGGACGTAAATCCGGGCTATACGTCCGACCATTTGAATTTGAGTGAACAGGACGATGAGCCCATCCAACCGGCCGTTCTGCATCAAAGCGGTGCTTAGAAACACCGTGCTTGCAGTTCTGCGGACGACTAAATCCGCATGGGCTGAAAGATGTGCAACCGCCTTTTCGATTTCCTCCTTCGTTACGAGCGGGAGATCGCGTGTCCTTGGATTTGCCGCGAGTCGGATACGAAGAGCCTGCAAATAGGCATCGTGCTTCGGACCGGAGTCTTCCTCTGGCGGGACAAGGGCAGCGGGAAGCCTGGCGTACGCAATCGCACAGTAGAGCGCGAAAAATCCAGCAGTCAGGCAAACAGCCCAGAATACGATCGTGCCAGCAACTGGATGGATTCTGTCTGCCAGCGAGATCAAGCTGGTCGCACCTGCGATAATTAGCGAGACCAGGCAAACAGTTATCATCACAGCGAGGATAATGATCATTTTCCTCGCACCGGAATTCTGAGCAGCGGCGGCTTTCACCCGGTGACTACTGTGCACTCAGCGCAGCCGCCTTCAATTGAAAGCTGAACCGGCGCCGCGGATGTTTCAGCTCGCGTTAACGTCTCACGGCGCGTTTTCCCGCGGAGCGGTGTAGAGGCGGCTGTGTCAAACGCGGAGCAGATAGCGCAATTTCGGATTCGCGCCTCGCGCAATCGCACGCGAAGCTGCGTCATGGAGAGGTCTCGGCGCATACTTTTCATCTTAAGCCTTGCGGCTCTGCCGCTGCTGGTTGTTTACTCCGCGCGCGCCCAGGACAAGCCAATGATGAAGGCGGTCGTTGCGCACGAGTATGGTGCTCCTGAAGTCTTAAAATTTGAAGAGGTCTCGCGACCGAAGCCGAACGAAGATGAAGCTCTCGTGCGCGTGATTGCCAGCGGCGTCAATCCAGCAGACCCGCTCACGCTCAGCGGGAAATATGCGCGCGAATTCGGCACGCACTTGCCACTGATTCCGGGTTACGAAATCGCCGGAGTCGTAGAGAAAACGGGAGCAAACGTCACGAAACTCAAAGTGGGCGACGCGGTTTATGGCTATCCGACTTTCGGAGGTGGCTGGGCCGAGTACATCACTGTCAAGGAGTGGGAAGTTGCAGCAAAGCCCAAGACTCTGAACTTTGTAGACTCCGCGGCGGTGCCGATGGGCGCTTTGACTGCGTGGCAGGCGCTCGTAGACGTGGCGAAACTGCAGCCGGGACAAACCGTTCTCATTCATGGCGGATCGGGCGGCGTCGGTAGTTTCGCGGTGCAGATTGCAAAAGCGCGCGGAGCACGCGTCATTGCGACTGCGTCCACGGCAAACCAGGATCTTCTCAAGCAACTCGGCGCGGACGTGGCAGTGGACTACACAAAAACGAAATTTGAAGACGTTGCCAAAGATGTGGACGCGGTGCTCGATCCGGTCGGGAAGGAAACGCTGGCACGTTCCTACGGTGTAGTAAAAAAAGGCGGCATCGTCATGTCGCTGGTCGCGCGCCCCGACCCAGCTGAAATCAAGAAGCGTGGCATTCGCGGCGCGGGTATCTCCGTTCATCCCGATTCTGAAGATCTGTCAGAGATCGCGCAACTGATCGACGCCGGAAAGATCAAACCAATCGTGACGCAGGTTCTCCCCTTGAGTGAAGCAATCGCAGCCGAACAACAGGCTGCAACCCATCATACGCGCGGCAAGGTTGTACTCCAGATCTCAGACGAGCCGAAAAGTTGACGCCACACTAACGGACGTTTGAAGTTCGTCTGTCATGAAAAATATTTTTCTGGCAATTTCTTCAGCCGGTCCCAATCGTGATTTCTCCAAGGGCACACGCGAGCAGCTCTTTTGGGATGAGCACGCGAAGTTCATCGATCAACTCGTTGACGACGGTTTTATTCTGATGGGCGGCCCTTTGGTCGATGAAGGCGGCTCTCTACTGGTCTTCAATGCGGGAGATGAAAATGAAGTGCGAGAGAAATTGAAAAACGATCCCTGGGCCAAACATGGAATCCTGAAACTGGAGAGCGTAAAGTGCTGGGAAATCTTTATTGATCAGCGGAAGTAAGATTTGATTTGTGCTCGGATGGCAGACCTTCGTGCCGTCCATCTCTGATTGCCTGTTCTTGCTGTTCGCAATACACTTTGGGCATGACCGCTAACGAAATCATCGAGGAGATCAAGCGGCTCGATCCCAAAGAACAGTTGGGTGTGATCCGTTTTGCTTATCAGGTGGATGCCGAACGGCGGCTCACCGGCAAAGAATTGGCCGAACTAGCGGAGCGAATGGTGAATACAACGGATCGGGCCGAAGAAGCGATCATTCGCGAAGCGATGATTCGCGGGTTCTACAGCGCGACCGCCGGACGCGTCGGATCAGGACCGAGAAACAAGCGCGCTATCGCGAAAAGAAATAGGAACAAGCGTTCTGCAAAGCGGGTGTAGAGGCGGCTGCCTGCTCGCGAATGGAGCCGAGGGGACACGAGCGACATAGATGGGCAAACCGACAGGTCGAAATGCGCGGGAGCGCATGAGTCAATACTTTCGGAGCGTCAGGCGACGGATTGCTCTAAATTGTTCCGCTCAAACCTCTACAACGCGCCGTGGCGGACTTTTTCGTCGATCGCCAGATAATCGTTCCGGGGCGGGCTAAAGGTATCGAGCACGCGGGTCGGCAACAACGTTTCCACGCCGTGCGGAACATTACTCGCCAGATAAAAGGAGTCGCCAGGCAAAAGCTCGTGCGGCACACCGGCAACGATCAGTCGCATTTGCCCTTCGAGAATGTGGACGATCTGCTCCTGTGGGTGCGAATGCGCAGGCATGGTGCTGCCTGCGGCCAGCGTTGCCATCATCTGATACATGTTTTTGCCATGTGCGACCGTGCGGCGCGTGATGCCCGGACAAATTTCAATCGTCGGATTTTCTCGCTTCATTTTGAGCGTTTGCTTGTTTTCCACTTCATCCTTCATACTTCATCCTTCTTCCTCATTTGCGAAGCTTACGCGGAAGCATTACTCGCGCGAATGGTTGCTTCCGCGTTTCGCACTTGTCGCTTGCCATTCGCTACTGACCCTTGGCAGAATCCGGCCATGAAAATACCTACGCTATTAGTTACAATTCTGTCTGCGACATTGATCGCAGCTCCCTCGTTTGCGCAGACCTCAGGTGAATCGCCCGCTGCTGCCACAAGCTCTGCGGCGGCTCCAAGCGGCCAGTCGAATACGCAGGAGATGATGAAGCAAATGATGGAGATGTCTAAACTCAACGAGAACCACAAGCTTCTCACCGACCTCGACGGCAATTGGAATTACACCATCAGGTTCTGGATGAACCCCGATCCAAGCGCGCCGCCACAGCAATCCAAAGGCACCGCCTCCCGCAAAAGCGTTATGGGCGGTCGTTACGTGATGATGGATGTGAGTGGCAAAATGCAGATGCCGGGCGAAGACGGCAAAATGAAAGACATGCAATTCAAAGGCATGGGCGTCGAAGGCTATGACAACGTAAAGAAAAAGTTCGTCGCTTCATGGATCGACAATATGGGAACCGGCATTCAGTTTTCCGACGGCACGTATGATCCCGCGACCAAGACGTTCACTTACACGAGCGAAATGGAGCCTGTGCCCGGAATGAAAACACCGGTGCGCGAGGTGATTAAGGTCGCCGATAACAACCATATGACCCTGGAATGGTACGAAAATCACGGCGGGCAGGAAAAGAAGACGATGGAAATCAACTACGCGCGCGCCGGTAAAAAATAGCGCGATACGCAATCTGCGCTTAGACAGAGGTCGGCAACGTTTTCGCTACACGTCGCAAATCGTCGAGCAAGATCTCCATGTCGCGCAAGGTGGTTCGATAATTCAGTATGCAGCCGCGCAGTGCGAAGCGGCCGCCTAGCGTGGCGTTGGAGAGATACGAGCTCCCATCTCGTTGCAAGGCGATTAGCAGTCGCTCATTGAATTCGTCGATTGCCTGTGGCGATTCGCTTCTGAGATGCGATGGCACATGGCGAAAGCAAAAGATTGACAGCTCGACCGGCGCGACCATCTCGAAGTCGTTGCTGGCCCTGACCAGCGACTCGAGGTGGCGCGCGCATGCAAGATTGCTTTCGATAGCCTCGCCCAGGGAATGAAGGCCGATCCCTTTTAACAACATCCAAACTTTAAGCGCTCTAAAACGCCGCGACAATTCCGGGCCGTAATCCCAGAATGCGAAGGCCTCGTCTGCCTGTTCCCCAATAATGCGAGTATATTCGGCTTCGTGGGCAAACGTGGCCTGCGCGGTCTCTGGCGCGCGGTAAATTACGCAGCCGACGTCGACCGGAAGATAAAGCCATTTGTGAGGATCGAGCGCGATCGAATCCGCCTGCTCAAGCCCCGCAAACAACACACGCGCAGATTTCGCGAGAACTGCGAAGGCGCCATAACTTCCATCCACGTGCATCCAAAGTTGGAAGCGGTTTGCAACCTCTCGAATCTCCGCCAACGGGTCCACCGCCCCAGTGTTCACGGTTCCGGCATTCGCAACCACGCAGAAAGGAACATAGCCCGCCTCCACATCAGCATTGATTTTTGCAACCAGATCGTCAGTTCGGATTTTGAAGTGCTTGTCGACTGCGACATGGCGCACATTTTCCCGCCCGATTCCCAAAAGCGCTGCTGCCTTGGCGATGGAGAAATGGGTTTCGCTCGAGGCATACATGCGTAAGCGAGCTGACGATCTATTTTTCGCCTGACGGGCCGTTGCGATCGCGGCGAGATTGGCCATCGATCCACCGCTGACAAAGAGTCCACCGGCTTCAGCATTGAATCCAAGAATTTGTCGGACCCAATCGATCGTTAGGCGTTCGAGTTCCACGGGCGCCGGCGCGGAACGCCAGACCGTGAGATTCGCGTTTAAGGTCGAGGCGAGCAGGTCGGCAAATGCGGCGAGAGCAGTGCCAGGCGATTGCACATAGCCAAACATGCGAGGATGGGCGTTCTGTCGGCTAAACGGGATGATGGTCTCGCGGAAAACTTTAAGCAGACCGTCGAAATCGGTTCCGTGGGTAGGAAGCTTAGAGTCGAGTCGGCCGCGAATCTCGCGTGAAGAAATGCGACCATAAACTCTGTGGTCGCGGAGATCGCCGAGATAATTGGTCATCAGTTTGATCACCGAATTGCCCCAATTGCGTATCTCGTCGGCGGAAGGATCAAGCATTGTTCACGTAGTATGCGTCGCGCTAACAGCATTGTCAGCCTTCGCGCCGACATTACGGATTTGTGTCGATCGTTATGCGCTTCGATGCTTTTGGATCTGTCGCGTGATCAGAAAATGCGCGACGAACCCCAGCAAAAACGTGACGATACCGAACCAGGAATTCAGAGTCGCCGCGATCAACAGTTCAGCGAGACCGAACAACCAGACAAAACTCTCTCCCGCGAAGGCCTGGCTCCAGTCGGGCCGGAGATTTCCGGACGGAACGCGCGGCTTTAGCGCGGGCCAGAAGCGCGGGACCGCTTCGCAATATGCCCGATATGATTCCCCTTGGGTTTTCAGCAGGGATTCTTCTTCGCGAAGAATCAGCCGATAAACAAAAATCCAGTTTGCCAGTACAAGAAAAATAAATCCGGAACGACTCGCGAGGACGCCGATTCCAGCCGCCATCGGCAGGTTTGCCAGATAAAGCGGATTGCGCGTGTAACGAAAAGGGCCGTCGGCTATCAGCGCTTCCGAATGTTGTTCGGTGTCGTGCACAACTTCGGTTCGCAAATACGCCGCTCCCCACGTCCGCAATCCAGCCGCGAGAAAAACGAGCAGCGCACCGGCTACGATCACGATTCGCGTGAACATTATCGCTTGCGGCTCCCCGCGAGCGATCGACGGAGCAATTAAATGCCGCAGCGCGACAATAAACGGAACGTGGTCGAAGGCGGGAAGGCAAAACCCCGTGAGATAGATCGCGCAAATGATCCAGAACCGTTTTTCGAACTCGAACCTGGTCGCGCGCACAGCTGCATTTGTAGCGGCTGCTGCTCTCCGCTGCAATCCGCCGCTGCTCCTTCAGTCGGAAGACACAACGAATCGATTGCCTTCGCTGTCCTTGAACATCGCGTAGGTGCCCCAGGGTTGTTTTTGCGGTGGGCCTTCAAATTCCACGCCGAGCTTTTCCAGCTCGGCATACGTTTTGTCGATGTCATCGCACGTGTACGACATGTTCATGAATGAGCCGATTCGCTTTTCGTCGCCTTCAGGCGTGAACAACACCACGCGTGTCTCCGCTTTTGGGATTCGCAATTCGATCCAGCGCTGCTTCTCGTCGAAGGGCTGGTCGGTGATGATCGTGAATCCAAGTTTCTCCGTGTAAAAATCCAACGCGCGATTTTGGTCGGCGACCGGAATGCTAATAAATTTGATTTGCCTGATCATGATGCGCCGAACCTAATGTGATCGACACGTTCGCGTCCAGGCGCGAGCTGTGGGCACCTTCAAAAAGTGCTGTCCGTTTATCGGTGTAGCCGATACTATAGACGCCTCACTGTGCAGTCGCCATGCCCCGTTTTCGCGAAACCATTCCTGTTGACGATTACGTCCTCGAAGTGCTCATGCGCGATCTGATCGGGCACGACCAGCAACCAGCCGGTTATCTGGTTTATTTGTGTCTTTACGGCCAGGCTGTGCGGAAGAAATGGAAACCGATCGTCGCGAGCGTACGAACGCTTGCCGACGCGACCGGCCTTTCCAAAAGCGCGATCCAAACCGCTCTCGCAAACCTGCGCCGCCGCGAATTAATTATCACTAGCCGCGACCACGCCACGGCCACGTCGCGACACCGCGTGCTCCGCCACTGGCGCACATAGTTGTAGCCGCCTCGCTGCGTCGAGACGTTCTGGCGACATCGTCCAGGGTGCTACTTCGTTACAAACGGCGGCGGGGCCATTCGCTCAACGCAGCTTACATCGAGATTTTTTGCGTCGCCTTTGTCGAGAAATTCGATCGCGATCCGATCGACGCAACCAGGCTCCTTTAGGCCGTCAACACCGTGGCCGGCCTCGGCAATAATGATGTGTCTGCTGTTCCGCAAATGTTTGGCGACCTCTTCGCCGTAATCTGGCGGCGTGACCGGATCCATGTTGCCGGAAAAAATGAGCACGGGCGCGTTTGAAGATACCGGCTCGAGAAAATCGGTTGGAATCTTACCGCGCGGCCACATCCCGCATGCGCGTGTTTGCTGAAACACGCGATAGTTCCCGAACGGATTATCCGCGTTCAGCTTCGCCGCTTCCTCCTGATTAATGAATGGAACGTCTTCGGCGCACGTCACCGACAAATACTCCCCGTCCGCTATGAAATCAGGGATCGATGGCCCGATCGCTTGCTGGAGGAACGGCGCGAAATCCCCGCCAGCCGCATGATGAACAATCATGGGAATCCGCGCCGCTTTGTCGCGTCCGTACATCCAGGTTCTGATTTTCTCCGCGAAGACACCGCGCTGAATTTCGACTGTCGTCGGCGCGGCCTTGCTGTCCGAAGAATATTCGACGTGCGCAGGCTGTTTCTCCAAATGCGCCAGCGCGTTTTTCCAGTCATCGCGGATTTGCGGGAAAGCGGCGTGACACGCAGCGTCTCGTTCGCATTCACCCAGCAACAAATCCATTGCCCGCGCTGCGGACTCGGAATGGTGTAACGGCATTTTCAAATCAGTCGGGGCGACGGCCAGCAGAATCGAGCTGCGCACATGCTCCGGATGCTGCCGCATGTAAACCAGCGCCGCCCGCGTTCCGTACGACGTTCCGACAAGACTGATCCTGTCATAACCGAGCCACGCTCGCACATCGTCCAGATCATCCATGGCGATGGACGTTGTGTATTTCGTCAGGTCCGTGCGCTGCTCGAGCGCGTGACGCAATTGTTTGACGTAATCGACTGGGTACATCTCGCTCAGGTAATACGGTGCTGTTTTCTCCTGCGGAATTGCAAGGCGGTTTGATTGCCCGGTGCCGCGCTGATCGACGCAGACCACATCGTGCCGGCGGCGGTAATCTTTGCCCGGTCCGGCGTAGAAATCTGCTGCCCCTGTGGACGATGCGCCCGGACCGCCCGCCAGATCGAACAGCGGCTCCGCTTTCGTCTTTTGATCAAACGCCGGCAGGACAACGATGTTCAGATCGATCGTTCGACCAGTGCGCGTTTCCCGGTTTTCAAAAACCGTCAGTTTACCGCAAAATAATTCTTCATCGATTCCGGCTAACCGACACGGCTTCAACTTTGACAAACCGTCCGGCAGGCGATGTTTGACGCAACCGCCGGCATCGAGCAGGAACAAGACGGTCGCGGTCGTCATCAGCAAGATGGAACAAACGCAGCGGAGTCCGCGCACCCGCCATCTTATTGCGCGCGCACGAGGTCGCGCAAATCCAAAGCTGAACTCACGCGATCTCCGGCATCGCGAACCCGATCGCTTTCAATTCCGCAGCAAGCAACTTTGCCTGCTCTTTCGTAAGCTCGACCAGAGGCGGGCACACGCGGGACCACTCCGAATCGTTCCTGTAGATCGCAATTGTCTGCTTCAACGCTGCGATCATGGACGGAAATTTCCTGCTACTGAACACCTCACGCACGACATTTAATTTCGATTGTTGTTGATCCGCGTCGTCCGCGGTATTCCACTGTCTGTACAGCTTGTGGATCGCCGCCGGATTCACGTTGGCTGTCGCAGAAATGGTGCCCACGCCGCCATTGCGCATATTGGCCAGCAAGAACGACTCGCTACCGACAAACACGTCGAAACCATTTTTGGCAAACGCGTCGAGAAAAGTTTTGGTGTTGTTCCAATCGCCCGAGCTGTCTTTCATCCCGGTGATCGCGTTTGGATAAGCTTTCAGGAGACGTTCGACCAATTTTGGTGTGATACCGACGATCGCCACTGGGGGAATATGGTAGAGGTAAATTTTCAGACGCGCATCGCCGACGCGTTGCACCACTTCACTAAAATAGCGATAAAGACCTTCTTCACTGACGTCCTTGTAATAAAACGGCGGCAGCATCAGCACACCGGCGCAACCATGTCTTACCGCATGCGTCGTAAGTTCGACTGTCTCCGCGATCGAGCAGCAACCGGTGCCCGGCATCATGCGGGACGGATCGATACCGGCCGCGGCCACGGCGTCGAGCAACGTCGATCGCTTGTTGGCTGCCATCGAGTTCGCCTCGCTGTTGGTGCCAAACACGGCCAGCCCGCAGTTCTGCGAAAGTAACCATTGGCAATGCCTGATGAATCGTTCCTCGTCAGGCGAAAGATCGGCCTTGAACGGGGTTACGACTGGCGCGAGTACGCCGCGGATGCGTTGAGTTGACGGCAGAATCCTGGTTTCCGTCATCGCCAAAAAGAAAGCCAAAAACCGAAGATGCAAGCAACGTATTTTCCGCGGTCAACGCCCGCGGCTGCAGCTCTTTGCACTGATGAATTTCGCTGGTCGTTGCCGATGATCGTTTTCCGAGTTACACGGTCCCGGTGCGTCGTCGCAAGCGGACTCGGGTGCGTTTATCCGAACCCGAATTCCATCATAATGTTTATGTCGTTCTACTCTCCAAAGCTGCGCTGAAGGATTTGTCCATCATGCGGCGCAATCCGGGGCGTGACCCATCTAAACCGGCCGTCTACGTTGGAATGACTGGATTGCCGGTAGAACACCGATTTGAAAATCACAAGAACGGGTACAAGTCGTCCCGGCTGGTCAGGAAATATGGTGTTCGATTGTTGCCGGAGCTGTTCGAGCATCTGAACCCGATGCCGTACGAACATGCTGTTCAAATGGAAAAAGACCTGGCCGACGACTTGCGCGCTCAAGGCTACGCCGTTTGCGGCGGAACTTGAGGAAATTACGAGCCCAGTGTGGTGGTTTATTCGGCGACCATAAGTTTTCGAACCAGCGCCGGTAATTCTTCCAAACTACTAAGAACGAAGTCGGCTTTCTTCTCGTACTCGCGCGGATTTACAAAGCGCGTGTCGGGAATCGCGGCGACGCGCATGTTCGCCGCTTTGGCCGCGGCGACGCCGGGAAGCGCGTCCTCGACGACGAGGCACTCGTCGGTAGGGATTCCCAGTTTGTCCGCCGCGCGCAGATAGATGTCGGGAGCGGGTTTGCCGCGTTCAACTTCTTCGCCGGTAACAATGACCTCGAAGAATCCGGTCAGGTGATGTCGATCCAGGAATGGTCGCGCCGACGCGCCGACCGAACTCGTGGCGACGGCGAGATGCAGTTTCATCTGCCGCAGCTCTTGCAGCACTTCTTCGACCTTAGGAAACAGACCGACCCGGTTGGCGAAGAACTCCGTCGCAATCTCGCCGCGACGCCGCATCATTTCCTCAGTTGGCACGGAGAGCCCAAATGCTTTCTTGTAAAACTCGACCGCGAGCCGGTAGCTCACCCCGACTACGTTCTGATGGTATTCACCGCGATACGTCGCGCCGTACCCGGCGAGTAATTTCGCGTCGATCTGGTTCCACCACGGCTCCGAGTCGGCGAGCACACCGTCGAGATCGAAGATTACAGCGGATAGCATCACAGAAGTTGAAACGTTGAGGAGTTGGCATGTTGAGCCGAAATCAGAAGGAAGCAAACGTCGAACACTCAACTCTGAATTCAGCAGTTGGAACACACGTGCGGATTCCGGATTTGTGCCACCTCTCACCTTCATCCTCTCCTCTGTGGAGGAGGAGAGGAAAACGCGCGTGGCCCTTTACAAATTTTGTAGCAGCTGGGTGAGATCGCGACGAAAGCTGGTTTCGGAGCTGTTGTAGCCACTGTGCGTCAAGCGCACGTGCCCCGTGCGGTCGATCACCACCAGGGTGGGAAATCCGCTCAAACCGAATGCATGCATCGTTCTCTGTTCGGGATCAAACGCGACCGGCAGTGAAATGTGGCGGCGCTGCGCGAACGCTCGCACCCGCTCGGGCGTATCGCCGCCTTTGTTCGTGCCGACGAGGACGAATTCAATGTCGCGATTAGTCTGCAGATCGGCGCGAAGACGCTCCAGTTCCGGCAGCTCGGCGATACATGGAGAACACCAGGTCGCAAAAAAATCGACCACGAGAATTTTGCCCGGTGTCGCGCCAGTCGGCACCGGACCCTGGTTAATTGGTTGCAAAGTGAATGGCGGCGCCGCGCCGTTGCTCACATGCGTTAGCGCTCGCTGCATCTGCACCGGAATGTAGAAGACACAATACCAGGCTGAGGCCGCGACTAATATTACAGCCCCACCGATTCTGATTATCTTGCCAAATCGCGTTCGGAACAGCAGCACCATGACAATCGCCGCCCATAACAGAAGGGTCGGCCAGAGAAACGGTATTTGCGGCAGGACGAAGAACGCGAACAAGAACATCAACGCGAAAAGAAGAAGAACACCGGCGATCCAATCTTCCCGCGCTCTCGCGCCCAGCAAAAATGCGGCGACGGCTAGCAGCAATGCGCCGCCGAGGTACAGGAGACGAAGATCGTCCGAGACAAGGAGCGCGCTGCCAAATACGGCCGCGGCGACAATGATGCCGATCCCGAATGCGACGAGTCGTACTTTCCAGCTCGCGCGATTTGCTGGCATTGAATCCATACGGTTCCCTTTTCCCGATTGGATGCGGCTACGCTTCCATCTGGATTCAAATAAGAGATTGAGACGTTGTTGCGGGTTTCTTCATCCCAGAAGAAAATGGCCGACTCATGCAATCGCTTCGAAATGCAATCGTAATCGGTTTCGCGATTGGTATGGGGTTCGGGCAGGCGCGAGCGGGAGAGTTCGATTCGATTCTGCGCTGGCGTAACATTGGACCTTATCGCGGCGGCCGAACACGGGCGATCGCAGGAGTTCCATCGCAGGCGAATGTTTTCTACATGGCGCCCGTGAACGGCGGCGTTTTTAAATCGATCGATTACGGTCGGACGTGGCAGCCGATTTTCGATGATCAGCCGACGGCGTCGATCGGCGCGATTGCGGTCGCGCCTTCGGATCCGAACATCATTTGCGTCGGCAGCGGTGAAGGATTGCATCGGCCGGATCTTTCAGTCGGCGACGGCATTTATAAATCGAGTGATGCCGGCAAGACGTGGACACATCTCGGATTACGCGACGCTCAGCAGATCGCGCAGTTGGTGGTCGATCCAAAAACCCCGGACCGCATCTTTGTTGCCGTAGCCGGTCATCCGTACGGGCCCAACGAAGAACGCGGCGTTTATCGATCCCTAGATGGCGGAAAAACGTTCGAAAAGGTTCTTTATCGCGATGAAAACATAGGCGCGAGCGATGTGCAGATCGATCCGAGTAATCCGCGGGTTGTTTACGCTGCGCTATGGGAATCACGCGAAGGACCGTGGGAAAATGGAGTATTCAACGGAGATGGCGGCGGCATTTTTAAATCGACCGACGGCGGCAAGACATGGCGGCAATTAACCAAAGGGCTGCCGGGCAACATTGTGCAGGCGAACATCGCTATCGCGCTCAACGCGCCAAAAACCTTGTTCGCCGCGGTCCGGACAAAAACGATCGCGAAACTTTATCGCTCGGACGACGCTGGCGAATCCTGGAGTGGAACAACTGATGATCCTCGGCCGGGACTTGGAATCGGCGGTGGCGATCTCCCCGTCGTGCGGTTTGATCCGAAGAATTCGCAGACCGTTTACTCGGCCAGCGTGGTTTGTTGGAAATCGACGGACGGCGGCAAAACCTGGGACGGCTGGCGCGGTGCACCCGGCGGCGACGATTATCAAAACGTTTGGATCAATCCGAACAACCCCGACATCATTCTTCTTGGTTCGGACCAGGGCGCGATCGTCACTGTGAACGGAGGCAAGAGCTGGAGCTCGTGGTATAACCAGTCGACTGCGCAATTGTATCACGTTAGCGCCGACAACACGTTTCCGTACCGGCTTTACAGCGGACAACAGGAAAGCGGTTCGGTCGGAATTAAAAGCCGCGGCGATGAAGGCGAGATCACGTTCCGCGATTGGAAGCCGGTCGCGGCCGAGGAATATGGTTACGTCGTTGCCGATCCGCTGGATTCAGACATTATCATCGGCGGTAAGCTGACGCGATTCGATCGCCGGACCGGTCAGGCGCAAAATATACTTCCGGTGCCGGTGCAAACAGAAGACTTTCGGATGTTGCGGACCGAGCCGGTTGTCTTCTCGCCGCTCGATCCGCATTTGCTCTTCTTCGCCGCAAACACGCTTTGGGAAACACGCGATCGTGGCGACCACTGGGAAAAGGTCAGTCCGGATTTGTCGCGGCCAAATTACGAGTTGCCGGCGAGCATTGGGAAATACAAAGAAGATGCAACAAAGCAGGCCGGTCGGCGCGGCGTGATTTATACCGTTGCGCCGTCACCGCTCGACGCGAACCGGATCTGGTGCGGGACCGACGATGGTTTGATTCATCTCACAAACGATGCTGGGAAGACCTGGACCAACGTGACGTCTGCAGGTATTTCGGCGTGGCAGAAAATTTCGCTGATAGAAGCCGGACATTTCGATTCGAACACCGCTTACGCAGCGGTGAACACGATGCGGATCGACGATCTGCGTCCGCACATTTTTGCGACACACGACGGCGGAAAAACGTGGACAGAGATCGCGAACGGAATACCGGTCGGCCAAATCGTCAATGCAGTTCGCGAAGATCCGGAACGCAAAGGCCTCTTGTTCGCAGGAGCCGAAAAAGGCGTTTACATCTCGTTCGATGACGGCGCGAACTGGGAGTCCTTGCGATTGAATTTGCCGGCGAGTTCCGTGCGCGATCTTATTATTAAGAACGACGATCTCATCGTGGCGACGCATGGTCGCGGGTTTTGGATTCTCGACAACATCACGCCGCTGCGGCAACTCAAATGTGTAGCCGGGGGCGTTGATCCCGCAAGACTCGCGGCAACAAGCACGGCCGCGGTCAGCACCCGCGGCTACAGCGAGGATCTGTTGTTTAAACCGCAGACTGCTTGGCGCGTTCGCGCGAACCTGAACACCGACACGCCTTTGCCGCCGGACGAACCGGCCGGCGAAAATCCGCCAGACGGCGCGATGATCGATTACTTCCTTCCAAAAGACGCGAACGGCCCCGTAACGATCGAGATTAAAGACTCCAAAGGCCAGTCAGTTCGAAAATATTCGAGCACGGATGTGCCGGTCGAGGCAAATCCGAAGAGGCTCAAAATTCCGAGCTACTGGATTCGGCCGCTGCAATCGCTTTCCACAAAAGCAGGTCTGCATCGGTTTCTGTGGGACATGCATTACACACCGGTCCCGAATGTGGAACCGGAGTTTGCGATGTCTGCGACGTATCGCAACACGGCACCGGCGGCGACATCACCATGGGCCGCTCCGGGTGATTACACGATTACGCTGACGGTTGACGGGAAAACTTTTAGCCAACCTTTGACCGTCGCGATGGATCCGCGCGTTAAGGTGTCGGGCGCCGACCTTCAGGAACAGTTCGATCTCTCGTGGAAGTTGTATCAACTGCGGCTAAAGCTGGCGCCGATCGGCAAGAAGTTCGACAACATCGCCGAGCAACTAACGAAACTCAGAGCAAAGGCCGCAGAGCGATCTGACGTCACGCAAAAACTGGAGGCCTTTGCTCAAACATTCGTGAAGTTCGGGCCGCCGCATCCGCGGGCAGGCGCTCCACCCTCGCTTTTCATTTTGGAATCGGCGACGCGCCTGTTCAACGAGATCGAACGCGCAGACGCTGCGCCGACCGCCGCGGTCAAGGCCGCTGTCGCAGATCTGGAGACAAAAGTCGGACCGATGATGGACGCATGGCACAAATTACTCGAATCAGATCTTCCCGCGCTGAATCAGCAATTGAAGCAAGCGGGATTTCCGGAAATTAAAACAGACGTTGAACGATAAGGCGCCCAGTCAGCGACAACGGCTACAAGCGCGGCCGACACTCCGAAAGCTTTCGCGAGCAGGTAGCCGCCGCTACAGCGCGCCAGGTCGGACGCTACTTCTTCTCCACGAGCGACAGGTACGCTTCGTAACCTCGGTCTTTCATTTCTTCGACCGGGACAAAATGGAAGGCAGCCGAGTAAATGACATAACGTTGTCCGGTGGGCGATTGCGGGTCGGGAAACACATAGCCAAGGTGAGCGTTACTTCGCTTCGCGTGGACCTCGGTTCGCTGCATGTCGTGCGAAGTATCCAGGCTCTCCACGAGGAGATCTTTTGAGATCGGCTTGGTGAACGTGGGGAAGCCGACCCCAGCGTCGAATTTGTCGAGCGAAGTGAAAAGCGGTTCGCCGGCAATCACATCGACGTAAATGCCAGTCTTCTCGTTGTTCCAGAACTGATTTTGGAAAGCCCTTTGGGAGCCACCCTCGCGCACGACGGAATATTCCTCAGCCTTCAATCGTTGTTTCAAGACGGCGTCGCTGGGAACCGGACGGTTCGGATCGAAAGTTGTGGTCTCCTTTTTCTCTTTCTGCGCGAGCAAGAAGAAGTAGAGCCCACCGGCGATGAGCACGATTGCGATGCCGACACCGACGTACGTGCTGATGGCCGATTTTTCCTCGGCGCTGATTCGACCCCCACGCATCAGATTGCGATTGAATCGGAAACTGGCCATGTCCGTCAAGACGGAACAGGCGTCTGATGTTCACCATTACGTGTAGCCACGCTCCTGTGTGGCGTTCGCATTGTTGGCGAGTAAACTCCGAGTAAATTGAGCAGGCAGTCCGCAAATTTGCAGGCGACACGCCTGCCGCTACAGCAATCGCGCGGATTTGAAAAATACCGGTACGTTACTGTGAAGCGGAGCAGTTCAGGTATTTCTTCAGGCGTCATGTCGATCGTTACAACCTATCTTGAGATGCATTCGCCCGGCCAGCTTCGCCCAAAGCGATGCACGGATCGGCGATTTCATATCCAGGAGAAAACCGAACGCGACTGGCGGTTCAATCGGGATCTTTATCTTGCCGTCGGGCAGATGTGGTCATGGAACGACAAGCGCGTGTGGAGCGACGAGCAATGGAGGGTATACGGGCTTGCGGCGGAGCTAGAGACCTTTGCCGCGTATTATCAGCATTCGCTCGCAGGCTATTACGAACTGCGTCGTGACGAGGGAGGCGGCGTTGAGATCGCCTACTTTGGTTTGTTACCGGAGTTTATCGGTCGCGGCTTGGGAGGACCCCTATTAACCAGCGCAATCGAAGAAGCGTGGCGGATGTCGCCTTCGGTCAATCGCGTTTGGGTGCATACCTGTACACTTGATCATCCCAGTGCGCTGGGCAATTACCAGGCCCGCGGCATGGTGATTTATAAGCAAGAAGCAGCAGAAAACTAAAATGCCGAAAGCAAAAAACGAACCACGGGTCATCATTTATCATAAGCCCCTTGTATGTTGGAATTGTCGTCTCTGTGTTAGAACACCCGCGCTTTCCTCGTCTTAACCTCTTCGCCGCGATTTTTGCGCCTGCCGCGGAAGCCGGGCTTCGGCCAGATCAATGTCGCGTTGGATTCGGCGCAAGGCCTGGTCGTTGATGGCTTCTTCATTGCGCAGTTGGATTACGGTGTCGCGTTCTGTTTGTAACACTTCGCGCGCCAATTCTTCAAAGTCTTCCGAGAACAATCTGCTGACGCTTTCTTCATCGGGAGCTTCACTGCGCAGTTGGCGGATACGGTCTTCGTATTCTGAACGAAGACGTTCAACGGTCCTGGGCCTGGCTCGCTTCGATGATGCGATTTCCTCGAGACGAGCCAGAGCTGCCTCGTTAGCCTTCAGGCGCGCCAGTCGCTCTTCTTTTTCCGTGATACGATCGTCCTTGATTTTCAGCCAACGGACCAGCGGCGCCAGACTGAGTCCTTGTAGAACAAGCGTTGCGAAAATGACACAGAACGTCAGCAAGAGGATGAGGTCACGTCCGGGGAATGGTTGACCATTGGTGAGGACAAGCGGGATCGCCAGTGCGCCAGCAAGCGAATCCGCGCCGCGCATCCCAGTCCAAGCGATCAACGCAGTCTGTTGCCACGGAGCTGGATTTTTATGGCGGAAGGTTGGACTCAGCAGACGCGGCAAGTAAGTGGCTCCGAATACCCAGGCGAAACGAACCAGGACGATCATCAGAACGAAGACGATCGCCAGCTGGGCCGCGCGAGTCGCTGTTCCCGGAGCGAGCGCGCCCATAACCTGCGGCAGTTGAAGCCCGATGAGCATGAAAAGAATTCCGTTCAGAACAAACGTGACCATTTCCCAAACAGGGAACGCTTGTAATCGCATGCGCCCGCTCAAGATCCGCGGGGCGCGCCATCCGATATAAATGCCTGCAATTACGACTGCGAGGATTCCGGAAACATGCAGGTTTTCACCGCTGAAGTAGGCAACGTACGGCGTAAGCAGGGAAAACAATGTTTGAACAGCCGGATCGTCCAAACGCTTTTGCAATTGGACTACGAGCCAGCCCACGGCGAGACCAACACAGATGCCGCCGCCGGCGACAAAAAGAAATTGCAAGCTTGCTTGCGCCAGCGAAAAGGTGCCGGTCATCACGGCGGCCACTGCGAAACGGAACGAGATAAAGGAAGTAGCGTCGTTTACCAGACTTTCCCCTTCGAGGATGACAATAATTTTGCGAGGCACGCGCAAGTTTTGAGTGACGGCCAGCGCTGCCACGGCGTCGGGCGGCGAGATAATGGCGCCGAATACAAAACCTACTCCCAAAGGTAAACCGACCAGTTCGTGGAACAGATAAGCAGTAACGGTCATCGTTAAAAGAACGAGAACGATTGCCAGTGGGAGAATTGAGCGAAGATTCATTCGGAAATCTCTCCACGACGTGAAAATGGCCGCGGGATAAAGCAGCGGCGGAAGAAACAGATTAAAGACAAGCTTCGGTTCGAGGTGAATCGCGGGAAGACCAGGGATCAGAGCGAGCACGACGCCACCGATGGTTAGCAGAATTGGGTATGGGACTCGGATTTTTCGGGCAACGATCGCCAGCAGAGCAACAGCAACGAGACAAATCAGGATTAATTCGGTTTCTTCCACGACGGTTCCGATTGCGTCCGAGCCTCTCTGGAATTAGACCATGCGTCCAGTGATGGCGAGCGAATTCAAATCGGCGTTGTTTTTGTGTCGCAATAAAGAAAGCCGTGGCACTTGTGCACACGACACCGCGCACGTCAGATTTTGAACGATGTTCCCTGCGTGAAGGTCTAGGCTCCTATGACCAAACTCATTGCGTTAGTAACGGCGGGACTCTTTGCGGCAGCCACAATGTTTGCAGGCGAACACGGCAACTGCACAAAGCAAGTCGGAAATGAAACGAAGATGGCGTGCGAAGTTTCCTTGGCGAGTCTAAGCCTGACACCTGATCAGAAGACAAAAATGAATGCGGCGATGGAGGAGCATCGCAAGACTGGCTGCAACGACGCCAGTGAAGCCAAATACATGGAATCGGCAAAATCAATCCTGACTCCGGAGCAGTACGCGAAGTTCGAAGCTCAATGCAAGAAGGGCGAGAAAGATAAGACGCAAACCTGATTTTAGATTCCAATCAAATCAACGCTTCGCGCCGGGAGCAATCTCGGCGCGTTTTGCGTACCGGATTTTTAGGTGCCTATTGAAGCCGTGATTCCCCTCGGCCTGAAAGTTGGCTATACGATTTTCGTTTGTGCGCTGGTGCCGATCTATTGGCGAGAGTACGGACCGGCCAACTTCCTTTGGTTCTCAGATATTGCTTTGCTGGTACTCGTGCCTGCCCTTTGGCTGGAAAACGCGCTGCTCGTCAGCATGCTGGCCATCTCAGTCGTGTTCTTTGAAGCACTCTGGAATCTGGATTTCTTTTTCCGTCTTGCGACCGGCAAGTCATTGATCGGTTTGAGCGCTTATATGTTTGATCCCGGGATCCCGTTGTTCATCCGGGGATTATCATCTTTCCACATCGTCCTGCCGCTTCTACTTCTCTCGATGCTGCATCGGCTCGGCTACGATCAGCGCGCTTTTCTCTGGCAGACAATTGTCGCGCTAGTGGTCTTGCCACTCTCTTATCGGGTGAGCAATGCACAGGAGAATGTAAACTGGGTCTATGGTTTAGGCGAAAATCCACAGCGGATTCTGCCCGCGCCGCTGTTTGTGATTCTTCTAATGCTGTTGTTCCCGCTCGCTGTTTATCTGCCAACGCATCTTCTTTTCGCCAGAATTTTTCGAGCCGCATGATCGTGATCCTCCAGTCCTTTGCGCGAAGCTGCGGCGGGCGACTTCGTTCGGAATAACAAGGTGCGATGCTCACGAAAAAGCCGCACGATTCATGGAAATCGTGCGGCTTCTTATTGGTAATAAGTCAGGTCGCGCGGGCTTAATCGACAACGACGTGATCAACCACTCGTGAATCGCCTGTGTTTACGTAATAAACACGCACGTGCGTTCCGGGTTTGATCGCGGTTTGGATCACCTCGCCGTTCTTGTTCACAACGCGACCAGGTGCGTTGAGAACGTAACTGCCAGGAGTATTCGAACGGTCCTCACGAACAACGAGAGTCTTGAACGGCTGGTAATTGGCCGCCGATCCTTCTCCCGTTGTCATTTTGATGATCGTTCCGGTCACCGTTATCGGTTGTTCTGTAGCAGTGGTTGTTTGTTTCTTAGGTGTCGAACGCGTCTGAGAAAACGCCACCGGCGCAATAAGTGCACCGCAGGCGAGAATAACAATTGTCTTCTTGATCATGATGGCCTCCTTGTTGTTGCTCACGGTTACGCCCATTAGACACCTTCCTTAAACTTGTCGTTCAACACTCGTTAGGCCGAATGGGATTTACGTGACCAGGCCACCAGCTCGGACAAAAAAAGGCTCCGCGAAACTGAAATACGAAGGCGTCCTTCGATTCTTTCTGAAGACACATAGGGCCAAACGTTACTGCTTCCAAACACAGTATGGTAACAAACCTGTTACTCGTGAATTACATTCTTCGTGGCTGCGCTGCCGCAATGTAATCGCGTTCCCATAAGTATTGCCATCAAGGCAGTCCCTATGGTTGTCTCTGTCAGGAGCCATGGCCAGAGAATTCAAACCGGTGCGTTTTTTCGTTATGATGACACTTGCGGCGTTACATCGTTCTACACTCATCGCGCAGCTCATGGCAGAACTGCGGAGGACCGGGCGGCTTATGCCACCGGATTGAAAGTGGGGGAGCAAGCCCCGCTGGGAGCAACGCTGCCAACCGCTGCTGACTTAAACATGATGGCTCAAAAATATTTCAAACAGCAGCGATCCGGCAACCAACAAACCTGGGACCAGGGCTTCGAGAACGGTTACACGGACGGGTTCAACAAGACGCATCGCCCGCAATGAACCCGCCACCTTTGCCGATTCGGAAACGTTTCCCGTGGATTTTTTATTGGATCGTTCTCGTCTTTATCGTTCTCTTCGCGTTTGCGCCGATAGGATCGGTGATGACATGCGCATGGATCGCGAATTCCCACGGCTGCAAAGTGGACGAAGGATCGGTGCATCCCTGCATCATAGATGGAAAGGATTATGGTCAGCTTTTGTATACGCTGGGTGTGCTCGGCTGGTTGATGCTTGTTACTATTCCCGGCGGGCTGTTCGCATTTGTGATTTGGTTGATTGTTCTCATCCTGCATCGGGCAAGCTGGCGAAAGCGATTGGGGGTTCCTCCTTCAATTCCCCCGCCGGTTGCGACGGCATGAACGCCATGATCGCTGCTCGTTTGTTTGAGCTGAGATTAAGTTTTATCGTTCTGGTTGGCCTACTGGGTTTGGCGGTGTCGACGTCGTCCGCGTTGGAAACCGGCGCATCATCGGCATCGTCTCCGCGAGGGCAGGTTACGATTGAAAACTGGGACAAAGGCGGCGCCCTTTCGCATTGGGTTTATACCCACATGTCGGAAGCGTTCCCGGTCGCAGTGATCGAACGCGGCGGAGCGATTGTCGATCTTCCGACCGAGCTGAGACCGGAGATCGGCGCGCTGAAACTAAACAAGCCGGGCGAGCCTGAGCAGACGCTCGATCAATTCGTGAGCAACGGCGCAGTCGACGGCTGCTTCGTGCTGCACGGCGGCAAGATCGTTACGAGAAATATCCGACCATTCGGCCTAACGACATTCACATCATGATGTCGATCACAAAAGCGGTTGTGCTGACTGCGCTCGCAATTCTCGAGGACCAGGGCAGGGTCGATTTGGGAAAACCGGTCGAACAATTCCTTCCCGAGCTGAAAGGAAGCGATTGGGCCGGGACGCGGTTGCGTGATCTGGTGGATATGCGCTCGGGAATGGAACGAAGCGAGACGAGCAACGACGCTTACCGCGATCCGAAGCATAAGGAATTTCAGCTGGAAGCCACGCTGGGCTGGCTGCCCCGCGCCGCGCCCGAGCTTCCGGATGCGGCCCGTCACGGCGATCTCTTCGGCATGCTGCGGACGATCAAACGCGAACGCAAACCTGGCGAGAAATGGGCTTACACCAGTAGCAACACCGTGGTCGTTGGCGAAATCGTCTCGCGCGTTGCCGGCAAAAGCCTGGCTGAGGTGATCGGCGACTTGATCTGGAGCAAGATCGGCGCGGAACACGACGCGCTCCTCACTGTGAACGAGCGTGGATTTCCGATGTCGGGCGCCGGTATGGCTGCGACCCTGCGCGATGTCGCGCGGTTCGGATTAGCGTTCACCAAAAATGGAGCTGCCGGGAGCAGCGACATAGAAGGTAAAGGCGCGAGGGTAGCGCCGAGCGAGTTGGGAAAACGAGCGAGTTTCAATCCGCCGGCCGGCCAATCGCGAATCATTTCGGATGGGATCATGCAACGAATCGTTGGTGGTCGCGCCGGGGAAGGTGGAGCAAAACCCGACGAGCACGGCATGCTGCCATTGACTTACGAATGGGACATGATCAGCGACAAAGGCGAACTGGCCAAGGGCGGCTGAGCTGGCCAGCTGCTCTACATCAACCGCGAAAAAGATGTAGTGATCGCTTACTTTGGAACGAACCAGGTTGCGGATCCGAAGCTCGAGCCACTCCCATGCAGGATTATCGCGAGGACCTTCTTTTAGGTCCCGTCTGCTGAACCGATTCAAAACTCGTCAGCGGAAGCGGCGGATAAGCGATTCGCGCCGCGGAAGTATGCGCTGCAAAAATAGCGAAGCCAGGTTCGACGGCACTACTCTATAAACTCCGCGAGTGACCGATATTTCTCGCTGAGCTCTTTGATCCGATGCTCGAAGTGGCGAATTCGGTGGACCGAACGAAAGACCAGCCAGGTGCCGAGCACGACCAGACCGAGGTTCAGGAGCATCAGCGGCGCCAGCAGCGGCATCACCTTCTCCACGCTGTAATAGCGCGACGTTGCGATGAGCGCGCTCAAGACGGACAGAGGCAAAGCGAATACGGCGATACCGGTGCGAAGAGAAGCCAGCGCAGTTCGCTTCTCAGCGAGGAGCACCTGGATTTCGCCAAAGATTATGTTGTCCGGCGTCGGTAGACCGTCCGTTTCCATGCTTGCCTCCTTTTCAATCTAATCGATCTGCGCAGATCTCGCGCGTGATTCAGATCCAACGACGCACTTCGCGTTTATACTGCAAATAAGACTCACCGAATTTCGCGGTAAGATATCTCTCCTCGCGCAAAACAACGCCGTAATGAAAGATCACAGTAAGCGGGACGACAAAGAGCAACGTGATCCAGTCGTTGAGAAAAAAGCCAAGTGCAATCTGCAGTAAACAAAGAGCCAGATACAGCGGGTTGCGGGTGAAGCGAAACGGCCCGCCGCGCACGATCGTTAGCGCAGGTTCGGACGGGTGAACGTTTGTTCCGGCCGATTTCATTGTTCTAAACGCCGATAGCGCCAGCGTCGGCGCCAAAATGATGAAGACAATTCCGCAAACGAGACAGATGCCATATCTCATGATCGGTATCTGAACGAACAGATGCACTAGAACGCTGATGACTGCGTTCACCAGCCAGATCAACGGCGGGAAAGCGATGACTCCGGGATTATCTGGTCGATCCATTTTTCAGGTTGCGCCATAGCTTTCAGGCTATTGTGAAATCATACGACAAAAATTTTGACTCGCCCGCGCAATACCGGCTCTTCCGTGAAAAATTAATATAGAGAGCCTCGCCGGAACCGCCTAAGTTCATGCCCGATGGGGGACGAACAAAAATCGAAACTTCGACTGGCGATCGCCCACGTTCTTTTCATCGACATTGTTGGCTATTCCAAACTGCGCACTAACGAACAGAGCGCTCAGATTGAGACGTTGCGCGAGATCGTGCGCGGGACTGAGCAATACTGCACCGCCGAAGCCGAAGGAAAGCTGCTGCGATTGCCAACCGGTGACGGCGGCGCACTCGCCTTTCGCAACAGCCCGGAGGCCCCAGTCCTTTGCGCCGAGGAAATCGCCAGGGCGCTAAAGAGTCATCCCGAGATCCGGGTCCGCATGGGCATCCACAGTGGTCCTGTTAACGAAGTCACCGATTTAAACGAGCAGGCGAATATTGCCGGCGCCGGGATCAACCTCGCCCAACGCATCATGGATTGCGGTGACGCCGGTCACATTCTGGTGTCGAAGCATGCCGCAGAAGACATCGAGCAGTACGACCAGTGGCAACCGTATCTGCATGATCTTGGCGAATGTGAAGGCAAACATGGCGAACGCCTGCGCGTCGTAAATCTCTACAACGATGAAATCGGCAACTCAGCTGTTCCGACAAAATGTGCCAGGAGCGCGATTGCCGAAACGACGTCGTCTGCTCCGGCGGGAAATCGTCGCCACTACTCGATGGTGGCGATAGCGATCGGTGCGTTGATCGTCATTGGAGCCACAGCGTTCTTTTTGGCCACGCGAACCGCTTTCCGAAGTTTGACGGGACGCGGCGCACCGGCGTCGCCGCTTTCGGAAAAAAGCATCGCTGTCCTGCCGTTTCAGAACCTCAGCGACGATAAATCGAATGCTTACTTTACCGACGGCATCCAGGACGAGATCCTTACCCGGCTTTCGAAAATTGCTGCGCTTAAGGTCATCTCGCGCACCTCTACGCAGAAATACAAGAGTGCACCCGAGAACTTGCGTGAGGTCGGCCAACAGTTAGGCGTAGCGAATTTTCTCGAGGGCAGTGTGCAAAAAGTCGCAAACGCTGTGCACGTGAATGTCCAGCTGATCCGCGCCGCGACGGACGAGCATCTCTGGGCGGAAAGCTACAACCGAAAACTCGACGACGTCTTTGGAGTTGAAGGTGAGGTTGCGAACGCCATTGCCGACCAACTCAATGCGAAGCTCTCCGGCGCCGAGCAAAAAGCCGTCGCGGAGAAGCCGACCAAGAATGCGGACGCGTATGACGCTTACTTGCGCGCGGTCGCAATCGACGACGCCGCCACCCTCGACACGACAAAACAGGTCGCTCCGCTTTATGCCGAGGCGGTTCGGCTAGATCCTCAATTTGCCCTCGCATGGGCCCGTCTCGCCGTCGCGCGCAGCCAGCTCTATTTCAATGGCGTTGATCCGGAGACAAACAGTGGTGCCGCGGTGAAAGAGGCCGCGGATCGGGCGATGTCGCTCCAGCCCGAGCTCGGGGAAGCATGGCTCGCGCAAGGCGTTTATCGCTACCGTGTCTTGCGCGACTTCCAAGGCGCGCTCCGGTCGTATGAAGAAGCACTCAGGCGTTTGCCGAACAGTGCTTTCGTGCTCGAGCAGATGGCTCATCTGGAACGACGGCTCGGGCAGGTTGACGTTGCGCAAAAACATTATCAGGCGGCTGCACAACTGGATCCGCGCAACATCGGCATCCTTTTGACCCTTGCTGATACATTCGGGACCCTCCGTCGTTTCGACGAAGCACGGGCGGTCCTTGATCATGTCCTTGAGATTTCGCCCGGCAACGGGGCCGCGCTCGGGTCGAAGGCAGAGAGCTTCCAGGCACAAGGCCGCCTCAACGAAGCCGCTGAAGTTCTGGCGAAGGCAGGGCATTCCCAGGATGAACACCTTATGGGCACGAGAGTCCTACAGCTGTACGAAGAGAGGCGCTTCGACGCGGCGATCGCTCAGATTCAGCAAAACATGCCCGCGGCACTTGCGAATGATCCCCGCACCCAGACGCTGCTCGGTTACTGCCAGAAATTTGTCGGTAAAGACGACGAAGCTCGCGCTACTTTTACCCGCGCTGCCGCGGTAATGAAGCCGACCCCTGACTCCGTCGTTGCAGTCGATGCGCGAAACCTGCCGTGCTATCTCGCCTGGGTTTATGCCGGCCTTGGCGATAAGGAGAAGGCACTGGAGCAGGCGCGCCATGCCATCGCTGATTACGACAGTGACGCTTTGGTGAAACCTTTCGCAGAGACCTCTCTGGCCATCGTCGAGGCCCAACTTGGCGACATCGATTCAGCGATCGCCGCCTTGCCGCATCTGCTCGAAGTGCCCAATGGCGAAACCGTCGGCGATCTTCAGATCAACCCGCTCTGGGATCCATTGCGCAAAGATCCGCGTTTTCAGAAGCTGATTGCAGAGGAACAGCATTAGCCTCTCATGACCGCTCATGTTCAAACGCGAGCGCACGACCGAGAGCGACCGATGCTCCCTCGGTCGCTATTTTTCGAATCTGGCCTATAGTCTTGGATGTCTAAACGTTCTGCGATCTCTTTCACACGCCGTATGCCGGACAACATTACCGAAGAGTTGATTGCTGTGCTTTCGTCGAAGGCCTGTTTCGAATTCAAGCCGTTGTTCGATATTGTCTTGCTCAATCTGCGGGAGCGAAACGCAGCCAGTGGCGGCGAAGAGATGCTGCGCTTGCGTGCTTATGAAAAGCTTCAGGGCCTTGTCAGCCAGGGCGCGGTCAACCGGACAGTCACAGGGGTCACGAAGAAATACAAAGGCGTCGGTCCACGGATGATCGTACTGCGCGCTGAGATGAAAGCCTTGCGCGCCGCCTGCGACGAGCGGGCTCGCGCCAAGGCCGCTGCGGCGGACTAGCTCCGCTTAAGCAGCGAACTTTTTCGTCGATCGCCAGGTAATCGCACCTGGTCATACCGGGACGAGCGGACGTCGATCTTACGTTGTAATTTGATTGGATCGTAAGCCGCTCTCGACACGCCGTAGCTTTCAGCGAAGGAGGTTACGATGGATGAGCTCAACGACGCTGTAGTGGCGGCGGAGCCTGCCCTGAGTCTGTCGAACGGGTCAGCCGCAAAGAGTCGCGTTGCGAAGCGCTGTAGTGGCGGCTGTGTCAGCCGCAAACGGCCATAAGCGTTTTTTTTCGATCTTACGTTGCTGGCTTCGATTTCGTCGCGGCTTTCTTTCGTTTGCGTGGGCTTTTCCGAGCCTTTGGAGCGGCTCCGTTACGAACAGCACGGACTTTCTGCTTCTGTTCGGAAGCGGCCGCGTCGCGCTGGCGACGTTCCTTGCGCAGCTGCTTCTCGTACAGATAGGTCTTGAACTTTTTATAGGCAAGACCACCGCCGAGACCAGCGGCGGCAACTGCCAGCGCCGCTGCAATTTTCACTGGCCCGCGCCCAGGTACCATATGCCATGGGCATTTATCCAGTGGATAGCTATCCGGAAGAGAAAACTCACAATCAGCGGAAGTACACTTATGCGCCATAGCTTGTGGTACGGTGACCAGCTGAAATCGTCAAATGCGGAGGTTGCGTTCGTTAGGGCGACTTTACGGCTGGACGGGGAGACGCCTGGGAGGGAGGCTGGGCACCGAGATCGAGAATCGAGGCAGCGCGCGTCGACTATCATTTCAACGTCCAGGCGGCCGAACTTGCGTTGCGCCGTCGATCAGGCGATGGGCGGCCCGGCATGGATAATGTTTCGGTGTTCTTTCTCGCTCAAGGCGAACAACCCGCGGACGAGGTCATGGCGCGGCTGACCACGTTCATACGCGCGGCGAAGCAGACTCTCGATTTTGCGATTTACGACATGCGATTCAGCGATCCGCTGAAAGCTTCACTGAGTTCCGCTTTATGGGAGCGCGCGGAAGCAGGCGTAAAAATCCGTTTTTGCTACGATGCCGATAAACCGTCTTCGCCAAATGTCGCCGCTGGTCAGGACCCGGCCCCATCAGGCACCGGCGCATTTGTGCAATCGCTGGGTTATCCGTGGCGCCGCATCGCCGGAATGAAACTGATGCACAGCAAGTTCATTCTGCGCGATGGACAAACCGTCTGGACTGGCTCGGCCAACATGACCGACGACGCCTTTTCCTTAATGGAAAACAATATTCTGGAGATCGATTCGTCCGCCCTGGCCAATTACTACGCTCAGGATTTCGAGCAAATCTGGGAAAAAGAAAACTTCGATAACACCGGCGAGATACAAACCGTCCCCGTGCAGCTGACCTTTTCTGGTCAATCGGCCGAGGCACGCGTCATGTTTTCTCCCGGTTGCGGTTTGGAAATCGATTCCGAAATCGCGAAGCGTGTTCGCGTGGCGCAGCGTCGCGTCCGCATCTGCAGCCTGTTGATCAACTCGGGCACTCTTATCGCCGAGCTTGGCAACTTGTTGCGCGCAGGCCGCGTCGCTGTCGACGGAATTTACGATCGCACACAGATGGCGCAGGTTTACGTGCAATGGCAGGAAGTGGCGCAAAATCGTTGGAAGATCGGCGCGCTTAAAGACATCATCGCGCGCGCCGGCCTGATCGGGAAAAACTCAACGCCCTATACACCGACCGGGCGCCACGATTACATGCACAACAAGATTCTCTTGATCGACGATACCGTGATCACGGGCTCCTATAACTTCTCGCGGAGCGCCCAATTTAACTCCGAGAATATTCTCTTCATCGAAAGCGCACCGCTCGCCGAGGCCTACAGCTCGTACATCGACCACTTAAAACAGAAATACGAAATCGTAGGAGAAGCGCTGAATTAATCAGCGCCGATCGCGCTCTTCGATTGGACGTGCGGCGTTGGGCGTTCGACGTTCGACCTTCCTATGGCAGAGACGTCAACCGCAGTCATCGCGAGCGCGAACAACCTTTCCGTCAAATACGGCACTCAGGTCGTCCTCAACGGCGCGACGATTGCCTTCAGGGAGGGCGAACACATTGGGCTTGTCGGCCGCAACGGCTCGGGCAAATCGACTTTCCTCCAGATCGCAGCGGGCGTGGCGCAAGCCGATTCAGGTGAATTCACACGCCGGCGTGATCTCGTCACCGGCTATATGCCACAAATTTCCGGCTTGAACGATGCAACCACGGTCCATGCGAACATCCTCAGCGGCGCGCAGCGGATTCTCGACCTCATCGCCGAATACGAACGCGTGCCGGGCGACAGCCCGCTCAGCGCCACGCTCCTGGACCAAATTATTCAGGCCGACGGTTGGAATCTGGAACATCGGATCAAGTCGCTCATCACGAATCTGCACGCGCCGGAATCCGATCGCGTCGTGGGCACGCTTTCCGGCGGGGAAAAACGCCGCGTCGCGCTTTGCCGGGCGCTTCTCGCGCGTCCCGATTTTCTGATTCTCGACGAACCGACCAACCATCTCGACACCGGCTCGATCGAATGGCTGGAGGACTTTCTCGCGCGTTACGCCGGCACCTGTTTGTTCGTGACACACGATCGCTATTTTCTCGATCGGGTGGCGACGCGGATCGTCGAGCTGTCGCGCGGCGAGTTCACCAGCTACGACGGCAACTATACGGATTACCTGCTCGCGCGCGTGCGGCGACAAGCCGTGGAGGAAATGCAGGAACACAAACGGCAGAAGTTTTTGAAACGGGAATTGCAATGGGTACGCCGGGCGCCCGCGCGCGCCGGACGAAATCGGTGGACCGCGTGGAACGTTATTTCGAGATGGCCGCCCAGGAAGCACCGGAGGCGGAGCTCGACGTCGAGTTGATTATCCCCACGCCGCCGAAGCTCGCGAATCGCATCATT
>Ga0307471_100000207_pt1 | contig 29940 bp, 19 predicted proteins | sample atmos_gasesAM3C__2_FD_204566 | JGI IMG/M metagenome (GOLD analysis project Ga0307471, IMG submission 204566) | Hardwood forest soil microbial communities from Morgan-Monroe State Forest, Indiana, United States - atmos_gasesAM3C_515 | ecosystem: Environmental > Terrestrial > Soil > Temperate... | reverse complement strand
AAAATGAATTACTTCCACCGGATCACAGCCCTGCCAGAACAAATGGCTAAGGTCGCAATTGGCGCCGATCTCTTCGCCGACGGCTTCACGAAGCTTCAGAAGTGTGCGTGGATTGTAGACAACGAAATTCGGGTGCATCTCAAATGCGAGGCGGTGAATACCATGTTCACGGGCGAATTTGGCGGCCTCTTTCCAGTAAGGAATGACCTTCTCATTCCATTGCCATTGGAGCATTTGATTAAACTCTTCCGGCCAGCGATAGGTAACCCAGTTAGGCTGGGTGTCGACCGGAGAGCCTCCTGGACATCCGGAGAATCCGACGATGACTTTGAGGTCGAGGCGCTCGGCCAGGAGGACCGTTTTGCGAAAGGTTTCCGCATCCTTGGCGGCACGAGCAGGGTTCGGATGGACTGGATTGCCATGACAGCTGAGAGTTGCCACACGAATGCCTTTGGCTTCGAACTTCTGGTGCCAGGCTTTGAGCTTGGCTGAGTCCTTAAGAAGTTCATCGACGGGACAGTGATTAGAACCTGGATAGCCGCCGGTGCCGATTTCCATGGCTTCGAGGCCGAGGGCACTTACAGTATCGAGCATCTGGTCGAGGGTGAGGTCAGCATAGACCGGATCAAAGACGCCGATGGGAATCTTGCGCTTAGCAGAGGAAGCACCTTGTGGAACGTCGGGAGTTTCGCCGGGAAGTGGAGAAACTAGATTGCCAAAGGAGGACGCTGCGGGGAGCGCGGCAGCGAGAAGGCCTGTGCCACTGGAGGCAAGAAACTTACGACGATCGAGTAAAATTGACGATTCCTTGTAGTTGGTGCGACGCGCACACATGAAAGCGCCTCCGCTTGGCAAAAGAGCTGCGTAAATCAGATTTCCGCGGCATTATACGCCGAGACAAACAGCAGGGTGGAGCAAAAATGGAATTCGTTTACTTATGAGGCCGCAGAGCTTCGACTGGTGGGACGGAGACAGCGACGGTAAGAGCGCGTTCCGGCGGAGTCTTGGAGTTTTGCAGGGCATCGACAAGCATTTCAAGCGCCTGACCGGTATTCGGTGGAATAAAAATAGTAGCGGCCAATATCCCGCTGCGAACCCACGCCTGGCCGGTTTTGGGCAGCCCGTCGCATCCGAGAAAAGGAAGACTCAGCCAGCGTTCCCTTTCGATTTCCGACGGTAATTCCTGGAATGACTTGCGCACGCCTATGGCCATCGAGTCGTCTTGCGCAGCAACCAGATCGATAGTGGTTTTTTGAGAGGTTGAAAGTTTCAGCCAGGAGCGGACCGCCCGCTGCGCGCTTTCCTCCGTCCATTGGCCTTTTAGCATGATGAGGTGGATATTGGCCGGCTTGGCTTCTTGCATCCCGAGGGTACGCTCTTTTGCAGCTGAATTTTCTGAAGGTCCTTGGATATAGAGAACAGTGCCCCCGGTGGGGAGCAGGGCTGCGCACTGGCGCCCCTGGATGCGGCCGATTTCAACGTGGTCCGAGCTCACGCCGAAGACCGGCGCCTTGCTGGTCGCACGAAGATCGGAAATGTAATTAGCATCGCGATTGAGCACGACCCAGCCGATGTCAGCATTGACCGCGGCGTGAGCCACTTGCGGAAGGGCCGTGCCGCCAACGGGCTCGAAAATAATCGCATGAGGACGATCCTCAGGCGCCGCCTGAATCGCTTTGAGGAGTTGTGTGCTCTGATTGATGGCGTCGTTATCGGCGTAGAGAACCTGAACTTCGACAGCGAATCTTTTGGCGGCTTGCTCGGCGGCGTTAGCCTGCTCGAGCTGGTAGTCATTGTCGCTGGTCGTTAGCGACACAAGAAACTTTAGCTTTCGCATTGCGGCACCGGGAATATTTCCTCGCTTATAACGATACACCCGCCGGAACAGCAGGGTCAGCAATCCTGAACCGGCGTTGCGAAGAAGGAAAGATAGTCACTGTGGGAATTGATGTAAGCGAGAACTGCAACAACTGGAAAGCAAATGGAAACGTTTAGCACAACCTCGGCGCCCTGGGTATAGGAGCGCAGGGACTCGGGAGACTTGGGTCAAAAGGCGCATGGGTGACGATAAGCAATACTGGGGGGCCGTATAAGTCGTTAGCTAATAAGGGGTTGTCATCGGACCCCAGCGCAAAGGGTGGTACGGCGTTTGCTGTCTACCTTAGGGAGGCGGCGCCTGTGGAGTCGCTGACGGATTCCATCCTTTTTAACCGGGGCGGCCCGGAAGAACCTGCTCCGCCTTATTCGCCATTCAAACAGAACAAAGAAGTGAAGCACTCCGGCGCCGGGTGTGCTCGGGAAGCCGGAACCGCGATTTAGAAACAAACGAGCTTTTTATCTTTGGCGTGGCCAAGAGAAAGTACCGAGAGGTTCCATGACCTGGCAAGACGAGTACCGAAGAAAGGTAATGAGCCCTGGCGAAGCAGTGCAGTCTATCCAGTCCGACATGCGTGTTTATATCCATCCCGGTTGCGCGGAGCCGGAGACTCTCGTCGAAGCACTGATGGCCCGTGGCCCGCATGTGAGCAATGTGGAGATCGTGCACCTGTTGACGGTGGGGCGAGCGGACTACATCGCGCCACAGATGCAAGGGCATTTCCGGCACAACGCCATGTTTATCGGCGGAAACGTACGGCAAGCCGTGAACGAGGGCCGAGCGGACTATACGCCCGTCTTTCTCAGCCAGCTGGAAGATCTGTTTGAAAGCGGACAAATGCCGCTCGACGTGGCCCTGATTCAGGTATCACTGCCGGATGTACACGGGTTCTGCAGTTTTGGGGTGGGCGTGGATGCGACGCTGAACGCGGCGCGAAATGCCAAGCTCGTGATTGCCCAGGTCAACGACCAGATGCCCCGGACGTTTGGCGACAGTTTCATCCAAGTGAGCGACATTGACGCCGTGGTCGAGGTTTCTCGGCCATTGTGCGAATTGAAGCCAGTCGAAATCACCGATGTGCACCGTCGCATCGGGAAGAACGTAGCCAGCCTGATCGAAGATGGGGCCACCTTGCAACTGGGAATCGGAGCGATTCCGGATGCTGTTTTGCTCGAACTGACAAATCACAAGGACCTGGGCGTTCACACGGAGATGTTGAGCGACACAGCCATACCCTTGATTGAGTCTGGCGTGATCAATGGAAGACGCAAGACAATTCACCCGCAGAAAATCATCCTGGGGTTTGTGCTGGGCACGAAGAAATTGTTCGATTTCGTCAACAACAATCCCGAATTTGAATTTCATCCCAACCGCTACACAAACGATCCCTACGTCATTTTCACAAACCACAAAATGTCTGCCATCAATTCCGCGCTGCAGGTGGACATCACTGGCCAGGTCTGTGCTGATTCGATCGGAACTTATTTTTACAGCGGAATCGGCGGACAGGTGGACTTCATTCGGGGGGCGTCACGCTGCAAGGGCGGGAAACCAATTATCGCCTTGCCCGCAACAGCCAAGGGCGGAACGCTTTCGCGGATTGTGCCGATGTTGGACCCCGGTGCAGGCGTGGTTACGTCACGAGGCTCGGTGCACTACGTAGTTACGGAGTTCGGCATCGCCTACCTCCACGGGCGGACAATCCGGCAGCGGGCGGAAGCGCTGATTGAAATTGCGCATCCCAAATTCCGCGAGGAGCTGTACGCCTATTGCGAAAAGACGCGCTGGCTGCAAAGGCCGGCGCTTCAGGAAAGGTGAACCATGGCCACACAAGCACGTGGCAAAGTCACCATTGACACGGAAGAATGCAAAGGTTGTGGCGTGTACGTGGATGCTTGCCCGCCAAAGTCCCTGGAGTTGCTGCCTGGGCTGAACGCCTATGGCGTGCACCCGGCACGATATACGGGCATGAACTGCTCGGGGTGCGGTATCTGTTTCTACGTATGTCCGGAACCGGGAGCGATCACCGTCTATCGACGGACCGTGCCAAAAGCTATGGCCCCGCGAATGGAGGCGAGCCATGCGGCAACTCTGTAAAGGCAATGTCGCGGTCGTCAAGGGCGCACTGTTGGCGGGCTGCCGCGCTTACTACGGATATCCCATTACTCCGGCCAGTGAAATTGCGGAGGCGGCTGCGGAGTATCTGCCGCAAGTGAGCGGCACGTTTTTGCAGGCAGAAAGCGAAGTAGCAGCCATCAACATGGTGTACGGCGCGGCGTCGGCTGGGCAGCGCGTGATGACGGCTTCGTCCGGGCCCGGTTTGAGTCTGATGCAGGAAGGGATTTCCTATCTGGCTGGGTCCGAACTTCCCTGCGTGATTGTAGACGTCGTGCGCGGAGGCCCGGGACTCGGGAATATCGCCCCGGAGCAAAGCGATTACTTCGCCGTCGTAAAAGGCGGGGGCCACGGAAACTACAAGAATCTAGTATTGGCCCCGGCTTCGGTGCAAGAAATGGCCGATTTGACGGGACTGGCGTTTGAGTTGGCAGACCGCTACCGCAATCCGGCTGTGGTCCTGACGGACGGATTCATCGGCCAGATGATGGAACCACTGGAACTCCAACCTCGGGAAAGTGTGCCGCCAGAAAAGCCTTGGGCCGTTCGCGGAACGCGGGAGACCCGGCAGAATCTGATTTCGTCCATATACCTGGAACCGGATGAATTGGAAAAACACGTCCGCAAACTGGACGACAAGTACAAGAAAGCGGCGGAAGTCGAATCGCGGTACGAATTGTATCAAGCCGAAGATCCCGAAGTGCTGCTGGTGGGCTACGGGGTCACTTCGCGCGTGTTGCGGTCCGTCGTGGACATGGCGCGCAAGGAAGGTCTGCGGGCTGGATTGTTCCGCCCGATCACCCTTTGGCCGTTCCCGACAGAAGCACTTCGGTATGCAGCGAGACGGGCGCAGATCGTGCTTGTCGTGGAGATGAGCACGGGGCAGATGGTGGAAGACGTACGATTGACCTTTGATGGAAGAGTGGAAGTGGAATTCTACGGCCGGACGGGCGGAAATGTGCCGATGGCCGACGAAGTCAGCAAAGAGTTGATGGAACGAATGGGCATGACCGCGGAATGGGACGTTTGAGCGGAACAATCTTTCAGAGGTGACGCCGTGGATGAATATCAAGTGGTCGAATCGAAGTCACCGGTGTTTTATCAGAAATACGAGAGGAAATCGGAGCTCCAGCATCAGACCCACTATTGCCCTGGCTGCGGACATGGCGTAGTGCACAAGCTGATCGCGGAAGCGATTGCCGATATGGGCTTGCAAGACCGCTCGATTTTTGTGAGCCCGGTGGGTTGCTCGGTCTTTGCCTACTACTACTTTGATATGGGAAACATCCAGGCGGCACATGGGAGAACGCCGGCAGTTGCAACAGCCGTTAAGCGATCAAACCCGGAAAGCATGGTAATTGCTTATCAGGGAGACGGGGACCTGGCGGCCATCGGCACAGCTGAAATCATTCATGCGGCAAATCGCGGGGAGAAAATCTCCGTGTTTTTCGTGAACAATGCCATTTACGGGATGACCGGCGGGCAGATGGCGCCCACAACTCTGGTTGGCCAGACCAGTACAACTTCTCCGTGGGGGCGGAGGCCCTCAAACGAAGGCTATCCGCTGCACATGGCGGAATTGCTCTCGACCTTGGAAGCGCCCGTGTATGTGGAACGCGTGGCGCTGTGCGACAACAAGAACATCATGAAGACCCGCAAAGCTGTTCGCAAAGCGCTTGAACTGCAGCGGGACGGAGCGGGATTCAGCTTCGTTGAAATACTTTCACCTTGCCCGACAATCTGGAAAATGACGCCGCAGGAATCGCGCAAGTGGATCGAGGAGAAGATGCTAGCGGTATTCTCGCTGGGCGTGTTCCGGGATCGCAAACTGGCAGCACTGGCAGATGGGGTGCCCCAGACCACTGTGACGAAACTGCTTGGCCTCGGCCGGCCGGAGGATGAAGCGGCATCCCCCAGCGCCGCGAGAGAACTGCATCCAAATCTCACCGTAAAAATCGCAGGGTTCGGGGGACAGGGCGTTTTACTGCTCGGGCAAATCCTGGCGGAGATGGGTATGCGCGAAGGGCGCGAAGTGAGCTGGCTGCCCTCTTACGGCCCGGAGATGCGGAGCGGCAGCGCTCATTGCCATGTGTGTCTGTCGAACGAGAGGGTGGGATCGCCGCTCATCGAGCATCCGGACGTCCTCATAGCTATGAACGAGCTCTCCCTGCACAAATTCGCCAAGCATGTAGGGGGACAGGGAACCATCCTCTACAACAGCGATAGATTGCCCGAGGGCTTCTCAACGGAAGAGGCAAAGGTGTACTGCGTGCCCGCCTCAGAGATGGCAGACGGTCTGGGTACCACAAAGGCCACCAATATGGTGATGCTCGGCGCCTTGTTGGAACTGACCCACGCGCTTCCGCGCGAGACGGCCTTTGTCCTGCTAAAGCACAAGGTACGCAACGCGAAGCTTTTGGAAGTGGATTGCCAGGCAATTGATGCGGGGATGGCCTGCTTGCGCAAGCAAATGGTTGGCGCCGTGGAAGCGCATTTGCCCGAAGTCGAGCTCACACACTGCAAATAAGAATCATTTCGCCTGCTGCCTCGATCGATTAGATCAATCTTCGCCATCCCTGCGGTGCTTGGCAAAAACCGGTCTTCAGGATTCGATCAGCACGCAATCCGAACAGACTGGATCCTCGAGGTACGCTCCATCGACGTCTTGCGATTTAAGAACTGAAATTCCTGACCGGTGGCTGTAGACTAATTTGGTCGGCCAATAGGCTCGCCCAAGAGCGGCGTGGGTGGGGCATAACTCGCGGTTGCCAGATCAATCTGGTACCTTTGCCTTCAGGATGGGAGACACAGCTTTATGAAAGCCACGAAGCGGATCTTGGTTACGGGTGCCGGGGGATTTATCGGCCATCTGCTGGTGAAACGATTGCGGAACGATGGCCTCTGGGTACGCGGGGCGGACGTCAAAGAGCCGGAATATGAAAAGACTGACGCGAACGACTTTCAATTGTTGGATTTGCGGGAGTATGAGAATTGCGTTAAGTCCGTGAGCGGCGGTGTGGATGAAGTCTACCACCTGGCAGCGGATATGGGCGGGATCGGCTATATCAGCGCGGTTCACGCTGATATCGCGAGGAATAATATTCTGATCAATGCGCACATGCTGGAAGCTGCGCGACAGATGAATGTTTCTCGCTTTCTGTTTTCCTCTTCGGCTTGCGTGTATGCACAATCTAAGCAGGCCGCCGCGGAAGTTACGCCTCTTCGTGAAGAAGACGCCTATCCAGCGGAGCCCGAACCCGGATATGGCTGGGAGAAATTGTATGCGGAAGAGTTGTGCCGCTATTTTCGCGAGGATCACCGACTGGATACGAGGATCGTGCGGTTTCACAACGTGTACGGGCCGCTCGGTACCTATGATGGCGGGCGGGAAAAGGCTCCGGCCGCGATTTGCCGCAAGGTGGCTTTAGCGGAATCCGGTGGCACAATCGAAATCTGGGGCGACGGCGAACAGACCCGCTCCTTCATGTACATTGATGATTGCGTCGAAGGATTGCTGCGCATTATGGCGTCGGACTTCCACGGAGCGCTCAATCTTGGCACGGAAGAACTCGTGACCATCAATGAACTGGTGGACATCACTTGCCGAGTGGCAGGAAAATCCCTAGTAAAAAAGCATGACTTGTCGAAACCGCAAGGCGTGCGCGGTCGCAACAGCGACAATACCCTCGCGCGCAAGGTCCTTGGCTGGGAGCCGTCCACGCCGCTCGTCAAGGGGCTCTCCATCACCTATCCCTGGATCGCGAGCGAACTGTCGCGCTCGGGTCGAATCAAGCAGAAAGCGATTCACGCAGACTAGCCTTTTCGCTTTTCTGATTGCCGGAATTCCCGGCTAACCTCCTATAGAGCCTTCCATACCCCTTCCTTAAATGACAGGTTGGACAGTTCTTTAGTAGATTAGCAAGACGCACTGACTGAATTGCCTGGATGTCCCCAATCTCCGGGCCTTGAACGATTAATCCAGCGGCAATTCGCCTTCCCAACGCGCGATGACCGCGCTTGCCAGGCAGTTTCCGATCACATTGACCGAGGTGCGCGCCATGTCAATGAGTGCGTCCACGCCGAGAATCATGAAAATCGGTTCGATGGGCAGATGGAAGGTGGCGGCCGTCGCCAGAAGAACCACGGGAACCGCTCGCGGTACTCCGGCGATCCCTTTGCTCGTGAGCATAAGGGCGAAAACCATGAAGAGTTGCTGGCCCCACGACATGGGAATTCCGGCGGCCTGGGCGATAAAGATCGAGGCAAGCGCGAGGTACAGGGTCGAGCCGTCAAGATTAAAGCTATATCCCGCAGGTATGACAAAGGCCACGATCTCACGCGGTACGCCGAACTCTTCCATCGATTCTATGGCACGCGGCAAGGCCGCTTCAGAGGTGCTCGTTGCAAAAGCGATTGTGGCTGGCTCGGCAATGGCGCGGAGGAAGCGAACCAATGGCAAGCGGACGAGAAGCACGATGGGAAGGAGAACAATCAATAAGAAAGTCAGCAAGGCGCCCCACGCCGTGAAAAGCAACTTCGCGAGCGGAAGAAGAACACTGATCCCCATGTGCCCGACCGTGTAGGCCATGGCCGAGCCAACACCGATGGGCGCGTAATACATGACGAGATTCGTGAATCGGAACATCGTTTGTGTCAGCGATTCGGCAAAGCTCAACATGGGTTGGCGAAACCTCTCAGGAACCCGGGTAAGCGCAATACCGAACAGAATCGCGAACACGGCGACCTGCAGAATTTGATTGTCCCCGATCGCCTTGGCGATGTTTTCCGGGAAAATATGCAGGATGAAATCGTCCCACTTCAACTGGGCGAAAGATTGAGGGGCCTGTTCGGCACCAGGAGACGGAAGGACGAGTCCCACGCCGGCGCGTGTCAGGTTGATGGCCGCGACGCCGAGGAAGAGGGCAATGGTGGTGACCGCTTCGAAGTAAATCAGGCTCTTCAGGCCAATTCGCCCAACTTTCTTCAGGTCGCCGTGGCCAACAATTCCAGTGACCAAAGTTCCGAGAATCAACGGAGCCACGATCACTTTGATGAGTCTCAAGAAAATGTCGCTAAGGATTCGCAGTCGAACCGCAAATTGTGCGTTGTCAAGTCCGATCTCAAGGCCCGCCAGCATGGCGAAGAAGATCCAATAGGTGAGCGATCTGCGATGAATGCCTGCATAGCCAAGGAGGAGCAAACCGAACCAGCGAATGGCCATAAACGAGGGTTGAACATGCAGCAAGGCCATGAGAGCGGCCCCGCCTGTGAACAACACCAGACCTGTAACCAGCAATAAGGACTGCAGCTTCGATTGGGGTTTGGACAACGAGGCGACCTCGACCTGGCGTGAAAAATTGCGACCGGCGCCATCATAACGTGGCTAGGCCTGCGCAGAACAGGGTCTAATTGGCTAAATTGCGGCGACCGCTTGCCGCTCGCTCGGACCTGCTGCTATTGTGCCGTTATGCCTGCCATCAGCCATCTGGAGTGTTCACGCTGTAAGTTAAATCTCAGTGCCGACAAACCACAGACCCTCTGCCCGCAATGCGCCGGCTCGCTCTACGTGCGCTATGACCTCACGGCTGTTCGAGGAATTTCCAAGCGCGACAAAATTGCCAAGGAATCCTCGTCAACAGGCTGGTCCGGCATGTGGCGCTATCGCCCGGTTCTACCGGACGTGGAACCGGTCACTCTTGGCGAAGGCTGGACACCGATGCTTCGCAGTAACCGTTTCAAAAACGCTTTCTTGAAAGAAGAGGGAGCCAATCCTACGGGCAGTTTCAAGGCGCGCGGGTTGGCGCTTGCCGTAACCATGGCGCGGCACTATGGTCTGAAAAAACTCGCCGTCCCTTCCGCAGGAAATGCCGCCGGCGCGCTGGCGGCCTACACCGCCGCTGCGGGAATCGAAGCCAACATTTTCATGCCGAAAGACGTCCCGTTCGCCAACTATGTCGAAGCTCTAATCTATGGGGCAAAAGTCACACTTGTCGACGGATTGATCTCCGACTGCGGCCGGATGATTGCCGAGCGAAGAGAAAAAGAAGGATGGTTTGACATTTCCACACTGAAGGAGCCGTTTCGAGTGGAAGGGAAGAAGACGATGGGTTACGAACTAGTGGAACAATTGGGCTGGGAATACCCCGAAGCTGTTTTTTATCCAACCGGCGGCGGGGTCGGCCTCATTGGCATGTGGAAGGCATTTTGCGAGCTCGAGGAACTCGGCTGGGTGCGACCTGGAAGACGTCCCCAGATGATCGCCGTACAATCCAGCGGATGCGCGCCTGTAGTGAAGGCATTCGAGAAGGGTGAAAAATCCAGCGTGATGTGGGAGCGTGCAGCCACGTTCGCTTCAGGGCTGCGTGTGCCGAAACCCTTCGGCGACACCATCATGCTGGAAATACTCCGTGAGTCTGGCGGGCTGGCCGTTGCGGTTCCAGACGCAATCATTCTCGAATCGCTGCGCGATTGGGGCAGGAACGAAGGTATCTTTCTGTCACCAGAAGGGGCGGCCGCCACTGCTGCATACGACCATTTGTTGCAGACAGGATTTCTTAAGTCCGCGGATCGCGTCGTTCTCTTCAACACTGGCGCCGGTCTGAAGTATACCGACGTTACGGCCGAAGCTGCCGGGATCCACCAGCCATCGTGATCAACTATCTTCCGGGCGCAATTAATCGGACCCTATCGCGTCGCGTCCTTCGGGCTGCCACAGCTCGATGGGATTGCCTTCGGGGTCATACAATCGCGCGAAGCGTCCATTCGGGTACCGCTGCGAATCAATTTCAACAGCGATCCCGGCAGCACGCAATTGACCGGCGATAGCATCGAGATCTCTCACGCGAAAGTTGACCATCCACGAATTCTTGGGATCGCCGAAATATTTCGTGTCCTCTGGAAACCGGCACAACCGCAATGCCCAGATGGTCGCGGTACCACTCCGCCAGAGCCACCGGATCCCTTGCCCGGAAAAAGAGACCCCCGATCCCGCTCACTTTTTCCATGGACTCCTGCTTTTCAGAACTGCAGCCCGGAGAGATAGGTATAACTGGCCTTGAGATCGACGAAGGCTTCTTTCGGCGCGTCATTCTCGTAGAAATAATGTTGAATGCCTGCTATGTCCGCCTTCGCAAAGATGCGCTTCCAGTCGATGACGCCAGAGCCTGCGGGGACCATGTCTTGCTCCACCGCTTTAAGGTCGATCGTCCAGACTTGGTCAGGGGCGACCTTGGGTAACTTGGAGACGTCCTTCACATGTACCAACGGGAAACGCCCCGGGTATCGATTAAAGTAAGCAACGGGGTCCTGTCCTGCCACGATCGCCCAGCAAAGATCCATTTCCATCTTCACATAGCTTGGGTCAGTAGACTGTAGCAGGAAGTCGTAGGGAAGTTTTCCGCCAAGATTGGTGTCCGGCTGAAATTCAATGGTGTGGTTGTGGTAAGCGAACTGGATGCCTGCTTTCTTGCTGGCTTCCCCGGCCTTATTGAAAAGCTCCGCGGCCCGTTTGTAGCCGTCGGGCTGCTTGCGCTGCGAATCATCAATAGAGGGGCATACGACAAACTGATGGCCAATGGTGTGCGCCGCTTCCAGGGTTTCGGGCCAATGCTGCTCGACGATTTTGTAGCTGACGTGGCAGGATGGCGCCGTGACCGCGTTTTTCTGGAGGATGGCGCGAATGTCCTGCGGCGAATGGTCGAAGTACCCCGCGAACTCGAACTCCTTGTAGCCGATGCCAGCGACTTTGGCGATGGTGCCAGCGAAGTCGTTTTTCATCAAGTCGCGGACGGTATAGAGCTGCACGCCGACCCTTTCGATCTTGTGCTGAGCGGCAAGGCTTTCCGGCGGAAGAGACGAGATCGCGGCGGCAGCAAACGAAGATTCCAGGAAGGTGCGTCGGTTCATGGGCAGGGATTGTACAACGAATATCCGGGTCTTGTTACGCCGGCTCTCATACCAAAGTGCGCTCGCAAAGGTGGATCATCTTCTTGCTGTCATGTCTGCTGCGGCCCTCACAGAAAACGCTGACCTCCACGCTCAAAAAGAGAGCGCCCCGATTGTGCCGGAACGCTCTCTCTTGCGGGACCTGCGGGCGCCGATACCTAGCCCAACGCCGCAGGTCACGGGCGGAATGCTTTAGAACTGGAAGCGCAATCCAAACTGCATGATGCGCGGCTCGTGCGAGCCGTTAAGGACGAGGAACCCACCGCAGGTCGGGTCGTGGCCGGATGCCAACGCCGCGCCAGTATCGCAACCCATGGAAACGGAACCACCCGCTCCTGCAGCTCCTCCCGGGTTTGTACCGCTAAAAGAGTTGAGTTGAGGATGGTTGAAGGTGTTGAACGTTTCCCAACGGAATTGCAGAACATAGCGTTCCTTGAACTCGAAGCTCTTGAAGAGTCCCATGTCGAAGTTCAGGCGCCCCGGCGTCCTCAGCATATTGCGGGCGGCGTTGCCAAACGTTAGGCCCGTGGGGATGGCGAAGGCCGTTGGATTGTAGAGGAGTTTTCCGAAGGGTCCGTTGGTTTTATAGGCGGCCTGAACGTCGGCTGGAACTACGTTGGGATTACCTACGACGTCCGGGAAGGACGGAATAATCCCACCGATGCCGTTGGCCACTCCGGCATTGTCTGTAAATTGCGTGCCGTTGGCGACACTGAACGGAACACCCGTCTGTGCGACCATGATGCCCGACCATTGCCAGCCTCCCAGCAATGTGTGCTTCCACCCGCCGCTTTGTTTGTAGATCGGGAAGGCGTAAACGTAACTCAAGGAAAATGCCTGGCGAACATCGAAATTGGAACTCGCGCGGCTGCCTTTCGGATTATAGGCATTGGGGTAGCCTACGTCATAGCGATCGGAAGAATTGTCGATCGAGTGGCCCCAGGCGTAGCTGGCGCTAAATGTGAGATCACCAAATGTGCGCCGCCCCGTGGCCTGCAGCGCGTTGTAAATTGAGTTAGCGTCATTCTGAAGCCTTTGGATGGTGCCGTACCCCGGAAAATTGGTGCGGAAATAGTTGGCAGCGGGGTATCCGCAGGCCACGAACAAATTTTGTGCCGCTTGGCCAGAAACCGTAGCGCCGTTGCTGATGACGGCGGAAACCGGAAGCCCGGTAGAATCCAGCGTCCAGTTGGAGCCAAGGGCCGTGGGATCAGGCGGACAATCCGTCGAGGTGATGGCCAAGTGTGCGGCGAGATAGGGATTCTGGGAAGCGGGCACGGGCTGTAACTGGTTCATGTCAAGCACGCGCGTCAGATGCGTGCCTTTGCTTCCCACATACGCCACGGACGCGAGGACGTGCCCCGGCAATTCATGCTGCACGCTCAAATTCCACTGCTGCATATAGGGCCACTGTACCTGTCCGGGGATGGAGGTTGCAGTTAGAGGGCTTGCTGCGCCGCCTGCTGCCGACGCGCCGACGAGATCATAACCATTTACACTGCCCACGTTTCCGTTCGTAATTATGGGTGAGGGATTTCCCTGTAGCGCTTCGGCATTGGACTCATTTCCATTCATGTGCTCGAAAAAGATTCCGTAGCCGGCGCGAATGGCCCATTTGCCATCACCAAACGGGTCGTAAGCTATACCGATGCGCGGGCCCGGATTCGTATATTTGTTCTTCATGCAACCCGTCGGCCCCATTACGATTCCCGGATATTGCTGATTTACGGCGCCGCACTGCATGAATCCATCGAAGAAATTGCCGCTATTGGGAATGAGAAATTGGGTGTTGTTTGGATCGTTAAAGTTATAGAGTTGTGGGGCCGTGCTGGCGCTGTAGGTGGTCGACGAGAAGTTAAACTCACTGGCGAATTTCTCCTGGTACCGGCCCAAAAAGCTCCAGCGCAGGCCCAGGTTCAGTGTCAGCTTTCTGGTAACCCGCCAATCGTCCTGAAAAAACGGTTCAAAAATCTTGTAGCGATCGTAGAAGTAGGGTTGCCCACTGGTTTGCGCATAGCCGTTAACATAGCCAAGGAGGAGGTCCGCGAAGGGGTTGCCGGTGCTATTTGGATTGGTGTTTGCGTAGGTGAGTTGCCCCTGGATATCCGCAGTCGACTGTTGATTTTTCTGCGCAAAAGCCACGTAGGCTCCGAAGAACATGGTATGGTTGCCGTGAATGTAGGTCATGATGTCGCGATACGTGTAGGTCGGGTTGGCGTTTTTCCAGGGAAAATAACCGGTGTCCACGTTAAATCCGCTTGTGCCGTAGGCGCTGCCAAACGTGTTGCCCACAGAGAACGCTGGAATTTTATTTGCCTGGTTGAAAGCCGACGGAAACAGCGGCAGAAGATCAATGCCTCCCGAGGGCAAACTCACGTTGGTGGCATTCGATAGAAGGATGTGGTCGGAGGTGTAGCTGGCAACGAATTCGTTCAAGAGATTCGGTTTGATAGTGGAAGTCAGGCGCGCCACAAAGCTCGTCGTCGGTCCCGCAAAGTTCGTGTTGGTGTTATCAAAACTGTTGTTGTACACCCCCCACAATGGACCCTGGTTGATCGTGGACCAGGTGTCGTGGATATAGCGAAAGGTCAGGCGCTCGTTCTCTGTCAGGTTGTGGTCCACGCGAATGAGTTCTTCACGCCAATTTGTGGGGTAGCTGGGGTTGGCGAAATACGCCGGAAAGCCTCCGTTTGTGCCATTCGCTTTTGGAGTTAGACCCAAGAGGGCCGGGACCGTGCTTGAGCTAGCGACGGGGACTTGATTATTGGGAAAGATTGTGTAGCTCTGCAGGGTGCCATTCGGGAACGTATTTGCTGGACCTAACCCGCTCGCCGGGCAATCCGGATACAGCGGCGACCCAGGTGGCAATGTGGGGTTCGTGCCATCCGTGCCTGTGGGATTCGTCTGATAGAAGATTCCTGAAGCTGGGCACACATCGCTGAAATTACCTCCCCGCTCATCATTCGACGGCACATTCTGACTAATCGTGGAGCCGGGGGCGACTTCCTTGCGCCACTCCTGCGACCAGAAAAAGAAAGTCTTTTTCTTATCGGTGTTGTAGACATGTGGAATGTATACAGGTCCGCCAATGGTATAGCCAAAATCATTTTTGTGGTAAGAAGGCCGCGGTACTCCCTGCCCATTGTTTTCCCAAGCGTTCGCATTGAACATGGTGTTGCGCACGTACTCAAAAGCGCTGCCATGGAATTGATTCGTCCCAGACTTTGTCTCCACTTCCACGGAACCCGAGCCGTTCTTTCCATACTGCGCGCCGTAACTATTAGTGAGAACCTTGAATTCGGAAATGGCTTCGAGGTTGGGATAAACGTTCAGGGTGACATTGGAGCCGTTGTCCATGTTGTCGCCACCGTCGACTTCCCAGTTGTTGTATTCCGTGCGACCGCCATTGATACTGTAGGCCACATTTCCATAGACGCCCACGGTACCCTCATCCTGTCCCGTCTGGCTGACAACGCCCGGCGCCAGCGTAACCAGTTGCGTAAAATTGCGGCCGTTCAGTTCCAATTGGTTGATCTGCTTGCCGGTGACCGTGCTGCCAAGTTCCGCCGACTGCGTATCCACCTGCGCCACGCTCTCGCCTGTCACCACGACTTCTTCCGTGATCGAACCCACGGTCAGGGTGACGTCCACGCGGGCTTTCTGGGCCACCTCGACCACCACGCCCTTGGCCTGGAATTTCTGGAATCCCTTGGCTGTTACCACGATATCGTAGGAGCCCGAGGGCAATGCCGGGACCGCATACGCTCCCTCAGCATTCGTTTCCGTGGTGCGCGTCAGGTTACCCGCCGCGTTTGCCACTACCACTTGAGCGCCCACGACCGCGGCGCCGGATTTGTCCGTGACTGTTCCGCTGATGACGCTAACGTCTTGCGCGGATGCCGGGAGCGGCAGGAGAAGCAGGAAAGCCACCGCCCCCAGCCAGGAGAGGAGCCGCGTGCTTTGCAGGCGGTTGAAAATAAAGTCTCGCTTCACCATGAAACCTCCACGAATTTAAAATTTCGCTGGAACGCGAAGCGAAGGAAGGATTGGCAAACAAGAGAAGACTGCCAAGGATCCGAACGCTGCCAATGCCGTACCACTCGCCAAGACATCCCCCGGTTCCCGACTGGACATGCAGCACCCCGAACAGTTCTATTAAATCGGATTAATAAAGGAAAGAGGTGGGTCTGTCAAGAGCAAAATTCGGATCGCCTCATGCCCCGAGGAAGTATTTCATCGACGACCTTGCGCTGCGAGATGACCGGCCGCATTTTTCGCTGCGCCTTGAAGGGCACCCGCGCCCTGAGCGAAACTAGAGGTCAATGCCGCCCCGAGCAACATTTTTCGCTTTCCTCGCTGGACTCGCGCTGGCAGGAAATTACACTTGCGCGAAGCGGTCTGCCAAATCTGACCACGCGCTCAAGGCCGCGGAACAACAAACAGGTCCGGTTACCGACGCACAGAGGTGGTTTGAGAAAGGGCAGGCAGCACTGCAGAAGGGCGATTTGAATTCCGCCGAAGAAGCCTTTCACGAGGTGCTCGCAGTTGATCCCAATGCCGCCGCGGCCTACGCCAATCTTGGTGTCATTGCCATGCGTCGCCAATCGTGGGATGTCGCTCTAAGAAATCTTCAGAAGGCCGAGCAACTGGCTCCAGACATGACGGGCGTTCGCCTGAACATCGGGCTCGTCGAATTCCGCCAGGAGAATTACAAACGGGCGATCCCGCCTTTCACAAGTGTATTGCGTGACGAACCCAACTCCACCCAGGCCCGCTACTTGCTCGGTCTTTGTCAAATGTTCACGGACCAGTTTGCGCTGGCGACGAAAACCTTGGAGCCCTTGTGGGACAGGATGTCGGGTGAAGTGATGTACCTTTACGTCGTGGGGATCGCTGCGAACAAGGCGGGCGAAAAGAGTCTCGACGAACGGGCCATGCAGCAACTCGTGAAGGTCGGGGAGGACACGCCAGAATTCCACATGATCTTGGGCAAGGCCTATGTGCAGCACCAGGAATACGACACGGCCATCGTCCAGCTTCAAAAGGCATTGAACGCAAATCCCCAATTGCCTTTCGCTCACTTCTATCTTGGTATCGCGTATGGACACTCGGGGCAATTGGAAAAAAGCGAGGCGGAATTTCGCAAAGACATCGAAATCAATCCGGATCTCACCGATGATTACTACCAGCTAGGTCTCTTGTATTCGCATGGCGGCGATGATTCTGCAGCGGCAAAAGCCTTTGCCGAAGCCGTAAAGCGTAATCCCCGCATGGCGGGCGCCCATTTCGGCCTGGCGAAGATTTATCAGAAACAGGGATTGTATCAGCAAGCTTTGAACCAACTCGACGCCGCACTTAAGATCGTCCCGGACAGCCGCAAGATACATTTTCTGCGCGCACAAGTGTTGCAGCATCTTGGTCGAACCGAAGAGGCCAAGGCTGAATTTGCCATGGCAAAAAAGCTGATGGACGCAGGTTTGACGAAGGATCGCGAAGAGTGGGGCGAAATCATGGTGCCCGCTCCGGAGCTCAAGCAGGCACCCAATTGACACCGTTCCAACTGTTGGTTCGAAATGACGGTCCAAGGATCAGATGTGATCGCGGAGAAAGCTTCCTCGGGGGATTTCTTTTAACTCGTTGGAATTGCGCCAATCATCATTTCCCAACCAAAGCCTCTGTTCGCCGTTTTTACAGAGGTGGCCTCTGCCAGGGTCCTCGCGCCTGCTCCAGAGATTCCGCCACAGTCAGGAGCAGCTCTTCCTCATGCGGCCTCCCTACCAATTGCACATTGATGGGAAGTCCTTCGCTCGATTTGGCCATCGGCAGCGATAATCCCGAAAAACCCGTAAGATTCAGCCACTGGCAATAGCGCATCGTATCTCTGTAATTGTGCGGATCCCCAGCACGATAGTTTCCCGCCCCGTGTGCAAAAGCTGGTTCGGAAGATACAGGCGACAGCAGGATCGGCACATCCCGCACCTGCCGGAGAATTTCACCTCGCACCAGGTCACGATCCGTGCAAGCCTGCATAAAAGAATCGAGAGTTACGGGCGGCTCTGCGGCGGTTATGGCGAGATATTCGCGTAACATCGGGCTAAGCAACGATTCCTGGCCCGCAGTGTTCTTTCGCAAGAGTTCGCCAATCACCGCCCCGAAGAAAAACCACCAGAGCTCGACTGCGCGGTCAAGCTTTTCGACGGACATTACTTCCACCTGATAGCCAAGGTCATGGAGATGCCGGGCGGCCTGGCGCACCGCTTCCTTGGTCTCCGTGGTAGCAGAACCAACTCCGGTGCTCTCCAGCAACCCGACACGAAGACCGCGCAATTCCGATGCCGAGAAAGCGCGGGCCGATATAGGTGCCGAAAGTGCATCACCTTCATCCGGTCCGGTCATCACTTTGAACAGAATTCGCAAGTCTCCGACCGTCCGCGCCATCGGGCCGACAACTCCGATCCACGAAAATGCCCCCGCTCCGGGAGGGAAATGCCCTGTCGCGGGAATCCGGCCAGGCGTAGGCTTCAACCCGCAGATGCCCGAAAAATGGGCGGGTGTCCGGATCGATCCGCCGCCATCACTCCCAACTCCACCCATGGAACAAGCCGTTGCAATTGCCGCCGCCTCGCCGCCACTTGACCCGCCTGCCGATTTACTCAAGTCCCAAGGATTTGACGTCTTCCCGTTTAAACGGTTGTCAGTCTCATAGGCCATCAGAAATTCGGGCGTGTTGGTGTTGCCCAGGAGAATGGCGCCCGCCGTTTCAAGGCGCGCCACCAGCGTCGCGTCGGTTGTCGGTAAATAATCCTTGCGTAGCAGCGATCCCGCGGGACACGGCCATCCCGCCACGTCAATGCACGACTTTACGGTCATTGGTATTCCCGTCAGTGGGAGGAAGGAATCTCCTCGCTGGATTGTGGCTTCTGCCTGTTGAGCCCTCGCCATCGCCGATTCCGCATCGAAATGCACAAATGCGTTGATCTTCGGCTGCAATTCACGAGCACGCTCAATATGCGCGGTCACGACCTCCACGGGTGAGATCTCTTTCTTGCGATACCTCTCGAGTGTTTCGCCAATTGAAAAATAAAATGGAGCGGCCATTGGTTCTTCAGGACGTTAAGAGGGATAGGAGGCGTCGGTCAAGTGATCTTCCATTTCTTTCCCTTTGTGCTGACCTCTCTGCCCGTCCGACCGAAAGGAGCGGACACAGTCACTGAGGGGTCTGGGTTCCGCGTTTTTTCACTAAGTAGGCCCGGAAAACCGCTGGAATAAGGGTTGACGACTTCCCGTGGAGCCAAGACAATCGAAGAGACGGTGAGCAATCTGAACTTTACTCATCACCGCGCGTCCGGAAAGAATATTCCAACATGGGTTTCAGACAACTGCTTCTGCTTGGCCGTTTTACCCTTTTGAGCGGTGTGCTTGTGGCAGGATTTGGTTTCGTGATCGGCGTGCGCCCGCAGGCGACGCAATCGGCAGTCGGTGCGAGCCACGACGCTTCCGCCTCAACTAAGTTGAGTCCTGAAGCATTGCGCTTGAATTCCCTCGGCGTGGCCTACATGAATCAGCAAAAGGCCGCCGAAGCCCAGAGATATTTTGAGCAAGCAATTACCGCGGACCCCAATTTTGCCCAGGCCAGGATGAACCTGGGCATCTCCTTCCTCGGCCAACAGAAGCTTGAGCAAGCCCGCACCGCTCTCGAAGAGGCCTCGGCAAAATTGCCCCGCGATCCGTACGCCTGGTACAACCTCGGCCTCACTTATAAGGATCTGGGCGAACCGGAAAAAGCAATCAACGCTTTTCAGCACGTGGAGAAGATTGCCCCGGATGAGCCCGACGCTTTTTATTTTGAAGGATTCCTGAATTCTCAGTTCCAACACTACGACGAAGCGATTGCAGCATTTCAGAAAGCTCTGGCCATTGCTCCCTATCACGCTTCCGCGCAGTTCGGTTTGGCGCGCGCCTACCAGCGGAAAGGAGAAACAGACGCTGCCCGGGAGGCCATGAAGCGCTTCCAGAAAATCACCGCGGAGCATCTCGGTACGCCATTCGGCGCGGGCTATGGTGATCAGGGAAAATATTCGCTCGCCGAATTCGTGCACGGCTTGGAAAGTTCCGCACCAAAGGAAATTCCAGTCCAATATGTTCGGCAATCTCTGGCCAAGCGGATCACGCCAGGCACAGCACTGGGCGCCAGCAGCGGCGCCTGCTTCCTTGATTACGATGGTGACGGGAATATCGACCTTTTTCTCGTTGGCACAAAGGATGCCAAGAGTCGCTTGCTGCGCAATCGTGGCGATGGGAATTTTGAAGATGTGACAGAAAAAGCTGGCTTCAACAATTTTGGCGCAGGTTTAGGGTGTGCTGCGGGAGATTTTGACAACGACGGCCACACCGATCTCGCCGTTTGCCAAGAAGATGGAGTGCGACTACTGCGCAATGACGGCAGCGGAAAATTCACCGATGTGACGGAGAAAGTTGGCATCAAACGCGAGAAAGGCTGTGTCTCCCCGTTTTTCGTGGATTACGACCATGACGGCGATCTCGATTTATATTTGACCATGGCCGCGGACTCCGTGAAGCGGAAGAACAAGCTGTGGCGCAACAACGGCAATTCCACTTTCACGGACATTTCCGAAGAAACCGGCTTGGGCGTGGACGCAAGCGGTGCGGGCATGGCCATAACGGATTTCAACAACGATCGCGCCATCGATATCGTTCTCGCCGGCGGCTCCAACGGTGCGGCCATCTACCTGAATCCCCGCGAGGGGAAATTCGCTCCCTTGCCGGGCATCGATTTCGCCAAGGAAAACCTGCCTCCCGCCGTGGGCGTCACCGTCTTGGATTTCGACAAGGATGGTTGGATGGATCTGGCCTTCACGCACGCAGGCCCTCCTGGTCTCACTCTTTGGCGGAACATCCAGGGAAAAAAGCTGGAGCGCGTTCCGTTGCCGGACCTGGCCTGGAAACAGGGTTGGGGAGTGACGTGGATCGACTTCGACAACGACGGCTGGCTAGACCTCGCAGCCGTCGGTGAATCCGCCAATGAAGGCGAAATTCGTATCCTTCGTAACCTCGGGGAGGCCGGTTGGGCCGATGCCACCAATTCTCTAAAGCTGGACGGAGTCAAGCTCAGCAAACCAAGAACACTCACGGTGGCCGATGTGCAAAACAATGGAAGCCCGGACCTGCTCGTCACGCAACTAGATGGTCCACCACTGCTCCTTGAAAATACCGGCGCCAACAAGAACAACTGGATACAAATTGATTTGAAAGCTTTGAATGATAACAAAGGCGGAGTCGGCACGAAGGTCGAGATTTACGCCGGCGGCCTCTATCAAAAGTGGGAGTTGACCGGGGCCTCCGGCTATCTCAGCCAGAATGCCGCGCCGCTGATCGCCGGCCTCGGGAAGGAAAAAACTACCGATGTCGTCCGTTTGCTTTGGCCAACGGGCGTGCCGCAAGACGAAGTGAATCTGGAGGCGCGGAAAACGCAATCGATTGGTGAACTGGACCGGCGCGGCAGTTCCTGCCCCATTCTCTTTTCATGGAATGGCCAAGAATACGAATTCATCGCCGATATGATCGGGCCCGGTGTTGTCGGGCACTGGGTGGCACCAGGGGAGCGAGACGTACCCGATCCCGATGAATATCTCAAAGTCCCTGCAAGGAGCGCCAAAGCGAAAAACGGGCTGTTGAGTTTCCGGTTCATGGAGCCCATGGAAGAGACCGTTTATCTCGACCAGGTCCGACTACTGGCCATCGATCATCCTGCAAAAGTCGAAGTGAATCCCAACGAACGCTTCGTCAGTGCGCCACCTTTCCCCGATTTTCGTGTGATCACCACACAAGCTGCGCGTGTGCCCCAGGGTGCCTGGGACGATCACGGCAACAACGTTTTACAGCTCCTTTCCAAGCGCGATCGCAAATACGTTACCGACTTTGCTGCGCTGCCCTTTACCGGTTTCGCCCAGCTTCACTGGATCGAACTCGACCTCGGCTTGTGGGAAGCCCACAAACCGCTTCGCCTTCTCCTCGACGGTTACACCGATTACTTCACAGCTACCTCGATGTACTCGGCTGACCAGGCTGGAATCAAAGTGATCGCGCCTTACGTTGAAGCGCGAGACGCCCAAGGCCAGTGGGTGCGGGTAGTCGACGACATGGGTTTTCCTGCAGGGCTGGCCCGCACAATGGTTACCGACCTAACAGGAAAGATCCCGACCGGAACACGGCGGATTCGCATTGTTACGAACCTCAAAATTTATTGGGATGCTGTGCGCATCGATCAGACCCCGGAGTTGAAAGACGTGCGCGTAAGCGAAGTTCCCCTTGCAACTGCTGCTCTGGAATTCCTCGGTTATCCCCAGGAAATTCGGCTGCAACCCGCCAGTGACACGGTATATTCCTATGCTCGGCGCAGCTTTACTGGCCCCTACGCTCGCGCGGCCGGAAATTACACGCGTTACGGCGACGTCAGAGCTTTGCTCAGCGCTCCCGACGAGAAATTTGCAATCTTCGGTTCGGGTGAAGGCGTGAAACTCGAATTCGATCCCAGGAATCTTCCGGCGCTGCCCTCCGGCTGGGTGAGAGATTATTTTTTCTATGCGAATGGCTTTGAGAAAGACCTGGATTTCTACGCCGCCGATGCATTCACGGTTGAGCCGCTGCCAAAGCACGGCCTGACAGCCTATCCCTACGACGCTGCAAATGAGTATCCTCTGGACCCGGAGCATCTCGGATACCAACTGGAATACAACACCCGTTCGCGCTCCGATCGCCTGCCGGGCCATTTGCGATATAGCTATCCCATGCCAAAGTGAGGCAAGAGCCATGAGCAGAAGCGGTGTCATTACGATCCGCGATGTAGCGCGTGAAAGCGGTTACTCAGCCTCGACAGTTTCCATCGTTCTCAATAATGCCCCGCTCTCCCGCTACATTCCCGCGGACACCAAGAGCCGCATCGAAACCGCGGCGCGAAGTCTTGGTTACCGGCCGAATCCGCTGGCCCGCTCGCTTCGCAGCCAGCGCTCGAACATCGTGGGCGTGATGGTCTTCGACATCATGGATCCATTCTGCACGCCTATTCTTCGCGGCCTCGAAAATTCCCTGTATCAGGCGAACTTTCTCTCCCTGCTTGCGGATGCTCACAATGAACCCCATCGTTTCGAGCGTTATTTGGAGATGCTGCTCGACCGCCGCGTTGAAGGGCTGATTGTCATTGCGAACTGGCTGGTCACGGACATCAAAGTCTTGGCGGACCTTACTGAAAAGCAGGTGCCCACGGTAATCGCTGGAAGGGAATTCGAGATCAACACCGTCAGTACCGTTTCCGTGGATAACGAGGGCGGAGCGAGCCTGGCGCTGGAACATCTCTACAAATTGGGTCATCGCGATATCGCTTTTCTACGTGGCCCGAAGGCGCTCACGAGCAGTGGCCAGCGCTGGAAGGGAATCCGCAGATTTGCGCAATCTAGTGGATTGAGCCTTAATGCCAAACACATCGCTGAGTTGCCAGAATCGCTTGACCCGAACTCCAGTTTCGAAGCCGGGACTCAATTGACGACCGAACTCTTGCGGCGCAGCAAACCTTTTACGGCGCTGCTGGCTTACGACGATGTTACAGCTCTGGGAGCCCTGCGAGCGCTGAAGAAGAAAGGGCTGCGCGTCCCCGAAGACTGTTCCGTTATCGGTTTCGATGATGTGGCGCAGGCGGCTCTAAGCGTCCCCTCGCTCACTACTATCCGTCAGCCGATGGAAGCCATGGGAGCAATGAGCGCCGGCATCGTTCTCGATGCCATCAAAGCAGCGGGTCAGCAGCACAACCTTCCCGTGGTCCGAAGAAAAATTCCAGCCGAACTTGTGGTCAGGGAATCCACGCGCTCGTTAACTTAGAGACTCTTATCCTTAAGTGCTCACGGAAACCCACGCCTTTTTCTGCGCGCTCTCTGCAATGGCTTCGCAAAGGACCAGTTCCTCATGCCCGATCCCGAAGGTCGGGAAAGTTCGCCGGGCCCGAAGATCGCCTGCAGCAACGTAACTGTAAAAATCTTTGAAGAGCTGCACAAATGTGTCTGGATAACCCTCCGGATGACCTCCCGGATAGGCTGCGTATCCGCGCGATTCAGGGGACTGCAACGCGGGATCCTTAGGGAGAAGCTCGGAAGCACGCTCGCGTCGCCCGATCCATAGAGTGTTTGGAGATTCCGAATCGAATGCGAGGGAACCTTCCGAGCCGTCAATTTCAAACCACAGCCGCGCTTTCCTCCCGGCGCTGACTTGCGAAACCGTCATCACTCCCCGAGCATCATTCTCGAAGCGGAGCAGCACGGAAGCGTAATCGTCCGTCTCGATCAGCACTTCTTCGGTTTCTGCGCTTCCGGTTTTCTGGAAAGTTTCCACACGATCCTTTGGCCGCCGTCGTGTCGGCAGTTCGGTCGCTAAATCGGCGCAGAGTTCAGTTACTTTCGCTCGCGTCACCCATGTCACCAGATCCAGCCAGTGCGTCCCAATGTCGGAGACCGCGCGCAGTTCACCGCCGAGTTTTGTTTCGAGCCGCCAGTTCCAATCTGTTGGGAAGAGCAACCAATCCTGAAGGAAACTGCCGTGCACCAGCCGCACCTGGCCAATGGCGCCCTTTTGAATGAGGGCGCGCGCCTCCTGGCACAGCGGATAGTAGCGCAGATTGTAGGCGACACCTCCTACTCGTCCAGCCTCTTTCTCCAGCGACACCAGCGCAGCGGATTCCCGCGAATCGAGGGCCAGGGGTTTTTCACAGAGCACGTGTTTGCCCGCGCGCATGAGCTGGCTCGCCTCCTGAAAGTGGAGATGATTGGGTGTGCACAAGTGCACGACCTGGACAGCAGAGTCAGACGCCAACTCCTCAAGGGAGCCATAGGCGCGCGCCACGCCCAGAGATTCGCACAAATCCTTCGTACGTTCTGCCGAACTCCCCAATACGCCTCGTACCGGAAACCCCAACCGCCGTAAGGCGTCCAGGTGTGCCTTGCCGACGAACCCCAACCCGACTATGGCTGCGTTCAGTGTTTGCATCTGCTTTCCCCGCGGATGATTTGACCTAGAGAGTAATTCATCTGGCGCGCACAAACTGGAAATTTCTCAAGTAGCCGCACTTAGGGGTGGGTGGCAGGGTGAAACGCTTCTTCGGGGTCGAGATAGCTTTGGGACCAGAACGTTTCCCGGGTGGTCCCGCCCGACAATACTCTCTGGATATTCGTGAGGGTAGCGCCCGCGAGGCCTCCATCGGCAGCATCAAAAATCACTACCACGCCTTCCGGCGCCGGATTCGCGTTGGTGGCTTCTTTCAATCCTTTTTGAAACAGGGCAAGAGAATAATTTAGCCGTGCTGATGGCCCGGAATCCTTGGGATTTTGCGAAACCGGTTGCACCGTGTAAATCTTCACTGTTTTCCCCTTCAGCGCCGCCCACTGACCGGGGAAGGTGCCGGTCTCCTCCCGCTCGATCCGGAATCCCGTGAACTTATCTTCTAGGCTCTTTTCTTCGGATTGCAGTTTTGCCGCAATTCTTTCCGGGATCTCCACCGAGTCTCGCCGCACATAGCCACGGGAATCACCGGAGATGCTAACGTGGATGAAGTCTCCCTCGGCATCCAGGTATTCAAATTCGTCATTTGCGGTGGCCTGAAAAAGCACGCGCGCAGTCTCCACACCTCTGGTATAAACCGGCGTGCCGGATTTCACTACCGTGACCAGATTTTGCGGATGTGCCTGGTTTTGTTGGATTTCCTTCAAGCTCTGTAGTTCTGCGGCCAGATGCTGGAGGTGTTTTTCGGCGGCTTCGCGCCGCGCATGCAGCAGAGAAACTTCGTCGTCATGGCTTGGTGCGGCCGCCGCGGTGTTGGTTGTCATTCCAGACAATCCAGGGACGCCCGTCAAATCGAGTTTTGGGCGAGGCATGACCACTGAAGAATGGCCGCCTTCGGAATTCGCCGCGTTCTTGCCGTTTAAAGTCTCATCGAGCCGGTCCAATAAATCCAGTTCTAGCCTGCCGTTGGACGGCAGGACCTGGTAGCCGGATTTGGCGACGTCGCGATCGGCATACCACGCCGTAATCTTGGCGGCTAGACGAACGACTGTGGCTCCACCGTCCCCTGGAAGCAGCTCGACCGAAAACTGGCAGAAGCCACGTTCATAGCGGTCCAGGGGCTTGTCACCCATCGCCACAAATCCATCCAGGATGGGAAGTTTCTGTCCCGAATAAGCTTGGAGTTCGAGCAGGGTTTTTTCAATCGCTTCTTTTGGATTCGCGAAACTTCTCGCGTACGGCCCGTTCTGACCCAACGTACTTCCAGGCGCGAGGCACCAAAGCGCAATCGCAAAGTAGATGGGCGCGGTTCCCATTCGCAATCTCTTCACGGCAGCGGCTCCAGAAACTTTTCGGAGATCCAGCCACGTTGGCCGTCTGCCGTTTCCACTCCCAGCCAATGCGGCGTGACGATGAGCACGACCACCTCCGTCGCTCCCGCGAGCTTGTTCAGATTCGCCGCGCTCTGGAATGGCGCGGCCTTCAGATCCGCTCCTGGCGCCTTCACTCTCCGTTCCAATTCATGCCGGAAGAAATCCACTTGCTGTTGAAGCTGTTTCTCCGCCGATTCGTCGGTGCTAAGTCGCGTCGTTTCGTCTTCTCTCTGGCGTTGATAAGTTTGATAAACCAGTTCAGCACTCTCTTTGCGGCGCTTCGCGTCGGCAGCGTCCTGGGCGGCCTGTTGTGCTGTTTCAATGCGATCTTTCAATTCTCTCATTTCCGCTTTTTCGACCGTGCCATCGGAGGGATGCACAACGTGGTGCGACGATTCGACATATACGGCGTCGATCCTTACACGTGTGCGCTCCACATTTACCGGAATCACTACGTAGCGCACCGCGATTGTGCCTTGGTCCGCAGTCTCCAGAAAATGCCGTGGTGCGATCGCGCCTTTCCTGATCTTGTAATAGACCTCCCCTGGTCCTTGCCAGGGCTCAAAGAACGGCGTGGTATCGACAGCCTCCGCCCCGGTCAGAATTGGCTCTTTATCGAAGATGAGCGTGCCGTGAATGACCTGATCGTGCGCCGCGTCAAGCACTGCCTTTTGCGCCTCCGCATGACTAGCCGCGAACTCCCTTACCATGCCCGCCGTCTGGGGCGGATTGCTGGCCATGGTGCGCCAAAGCCCCGCGGACAAAAGAACAACGGCCCAAAGCCCGCGCGACATGAGGTGGAACCCCTTAAGTTGATTGGTCATGCGCCTTTGGATCTCCGTGCTTGGCGAAATTCCTGCCGTGTAATGTGTTAACCCCAAGGCATTCCTTCTGTCAAATTGCGCCTGCCTAGGGGGACACGGCCACTATGGTACTAAGACTCCGTGAGTGGAAAATCTTGAACCCTTTCAAGAAAAGTCTTGCATTCCGGCTCGCTGAAGGGTAGCATGCGCGACGGTTCAGGGACTGGAGATTTCGTGCCCTCTTTTGACGGAGAGCAGGTACGAGGTTTTCAGCGGGCAAGGTGAAGCGGCTACAGATTAATCCTCTCCCTGCTAATTGGGGTTAGCGGGGAAGTTTGTCTCTTCACACGCCTTTCCCTCTCCGCACAGTTTGACGAAGTCAAAACTTGTTGTCTGCTCTACGTTATTCGCCGAACGTTCAGAGGAGGCAGTATGTATTTGTTGTGTCCTGCAGCAGGGAAGAGCAGGCTGACGCGCCCGGCCACTGCTCTTTTGTATTCGTGTTTCTTACTGACGATCACCCTATTCAATTGCCATCCCACCTCCGCCATTCCTGCTTTTGCCAGGAAATACGGGATGCCTTGTTCGGCCTGCCATGAAGCCTGGCCGAAGCTCAGTCCGTTTGGCCAGCAATTCAAGGACAACGGGTACCAGATGGGGAACGACCGCGATGCCCCCATCTTCCAGAATCCCGCCTATTGGCCCATCGCTCTGCGTATCACACCAAACTGGCATCTGGAGACCTTCAACAACGCGGTCGTGGACGGTACGGGCGGACCCAATTCTGCCGTTGAAAACTATAAAACCCAGGGTTTTGACTACACGGGCATGGATATCTTGACGGCCGGGACGCTGGCCAAGGACTTCAGTTTCCTGCTCGTCCCGTCATCGGATGAAACGGGAGCGTTTCATTTCGAGTCCGTCAATCTGCGCTTCAGCAATATCCTGAATTCGAGCTGGTTCAACATCAAAGTCGGAAAGTTCGAGCTGGATAACCTGCAGTCGGAAAAACGCATCATGACGTTGTCTTCCAACGGCGGGTTCTACCAGAACTACCATTTTCAACCGCTGGTCCAGCCCGGTGTTCCGGAAGCCTCCTACACCTTCGGGATAGGGGACAACCAAATTGGCATCGAGTGGATGGGCCACTCGAAAAATGACCGGACGCGAGTCTCCGCTTCTTTGCTGAATGGTACGGACGGAAATCCGGATTTCATCACTGGCAACGGAGGTGCGGCGGGCCGCGCATATTCGGGCTTTTTTGCGGCCAGCCAGGCGTTTGAAATTGGCAACCTCGGTTTGCAACGTGTGGGCGGTTTTGCCTACATAGGACAGACCCCAACCTTCAGCCGATTTACTAATACCGGACCCGATGGCGTCCCAGTTCCCATTCCCGGAACAGGGATCGGCAATCAGCTTTATTACCGTCTGGGATTGATCGGCATGTGGTACGTGAAGAAGTTTGACCTCACGACCATGTATTTTTACGGGCACGACAGCGCTTATTTAGGGACGAACACGCCGGCAAATCAGCCGTTGCCACCGGGAGCGCATGCGCCCTCCTGGAACGGTGGACTGTTTGAGGCCCACTACACTTTCAACCCGCAGATGATCTTCATCAATCGCTACGAACTGATCCGCATGTCGCAACAGGCTTTTTCAAGCAATCCGGGCGACACGGGTGACGTGGACGCGCTGACCTTTGGCTTCCGCTACTATCCGTTTATGAATAGCCGCGCCGGCTTCGCTTTCCACAATGAGTACTCCATTGTGTGGCAGCGGAACATCTTCATTTCGCCAGTAACAGGCTTCCCTGCGGGCATTACCAGCAGCAGTCTGATGTTTGGCTTAGATTTCGCCTTCTAAAAGGGGAAGAACAATGCGAACCACAACACAATTGGAGCTTGCTCTTTCTCTGGTGGCACTTGTTTTCGTACCGATTCTGGCGCCGGCGCAGCAAATGGAATCGCACGTCGGCAAACTGACGGGCAACTCCAACGCCGGAGCCGATTTGTACTATCGCTACTGTTGGGGCTGCCACGGGGCCCGCGGCAATGGCGATGGCGAAAATGCGCCTTGGGTCCAACCTACGCCGCGCAATTTCGTTGCCGCCACCTACAAGTGCCGTTCCACGCCTACAGGCACCTTGCCTACCGACGAAGACTTGTACAACTCCCTGGGGCGCGGCTTCATCACCACGAACATGCCTTCGTGGATTACCTTGACGGATCAGAATCGCGCCGACCTGGTTGCTTTCATCAAAACCTTTTCCCCGCGGTGGAAAACGGAAAAGCCCGGCGACTCCATAGCGGTGCCTCCGGAACCGGCGTTGACGCTCGCCAGCATCCAGCATGGCAAGGAACTCTTCCAGAAGCTGGAATGCTGGAAGTGTCATGGCCCAGAGGGTCGGGGCGATGGCCCCTCGGCCAGCACACTGACGGACAGCAACGACCAGCCCATCAAGCCGTACAACTTCTACACCGGATACCGCTTCAAGTGCGGTACCAGCAATAGCGACTTATATAAGATTTTCATGTCGGGCCTTGATGGCACGCCAATGCCATCCTTTGCGGATGTGGTTAAGCCAGAGGAAGCTTGGGACCTTGTCCACTATCTGCGCACCCTGCAAATCTGGCATAAGAGCCCGGAACTCACGCTGTGGGAAAGTACTCCGCAAGGCGCGGAAATCGTCAAAGCCGAGAAAGTAAGAAACACCTACACCGGCAACCCGATCCACCCGTAGTTGTTATGGTATTGGAATTCAGGA
>Ga0307471_100000206_pt1 | contig 29978 bp, 28 predicted proteins | sample atmos_gasesAM3C__2_FD_204566 | JGI IMG/M metagenome (GOLD analysis project Ga0307471, IMG submission 204566) | Hardwood forest soil microbial communities from Morgan-Monroe State Forest, Indiana, United States - atmos_gasesAM3C_515 | ecosystem: Environmental > Terrestrial > Soil > Temperate... | reverse complement strand
CGGTACGACTTTTTTTTCCCCGTGGTATCAAACCAGGAACCGTTTTACCGTTTGCTGGGGTCGAAGAAAGAGCAGAAGAAGCACTTGATTTACGAAACGGGGCACAGCATCCCGAGGAACGAACTCATCAGGCAAACGCTGGATTGGCTGGACCAGTATCTGGGGCCGGTGCCGTAGGCTAGATCCATCATAAACCTCAAACTGACAGGACAGGAGTGCAAGGAGAGGCACCTGCCCGTTTCTTGGACTTCCTGCCAGTATCCTCCGTCTTTTCCTATAGGTAGATTGATCTTGTTCCAGCCCAAGGTGGGAAATATGAACGAATTCAGGCCTTGGACGCAAGGCAATTGGTACACACTGGGAAGCCTCCTCACTCAACTCGCGTTCTTAGTCGCGGGCGTGTGGTTTGCACGCAATATCCTGAGGATAATGAGGGCATTCCAGGAGCAGGTGGGGGCGCTCCTAAAATTGACAATTACGGCGGCCCCCGCCGAGCGACGCTTGGCGAGTACTATCGCTAACGGCTCCTCGGCAGAAACAAGCCTGTATTGGCTCGCGCCTTCGGAAACCCCGACCGTTAGAGCGCCCGAGCCCACAGAGAGCGGCGCCTGGCACCGCCTGTTGCTCTGGTTGCGGGAGCCGATAATCATCTCAAGAGTCACGCCCTGGCGTCGATTCATCAACTGGCTCCAAGCTCCGGTAAGCGGTTGACGGGCGTCGGAGAAGACCAACAGAAGTACGCCGTGAAAGCAGGGAAAGTATGGACGAGATGAAACAGAAGCATCCCGTGTATTCGACCGCGTCGACCGAGACAACCTCGATCGGGAATCCGCCACTGGCGACAAGGCCGGCGGGGTCTTCAGAGACTCAGCAGACCCAACAATTCTCGAAGTCAACACAAGCGGCCCAAATAGCAGCCTTTCTGGAGGTTGCAAGGAACCGCGGGTACTCGTCGTTTCTGGAGTTTACGGCATTCCTGAGGCGAACGAGGCACGCGTGGTTGATTGTGGCCGGAGCGATTTTCGGCCTGATAGCGATGGTCACCCTGGTGGAGCACGTCTGGGAGTGGGCCAGAAACGCACGGGAGAGACGGCAGGAACACGCGGTTGCGACAGTGACGCCGGACACATTGATCGCACGATGCTGCCAACCGGCGGAAGACCTGACTAAGGAAGTGTATCCGATCCTGATGCGGACGATGAGCTACCCGCCCAGAGGCAACAAAAAGTTGCTGGTTGCATTCAGCAGGACGGCGGAGGAAAACAGTGATTGGGTGTTTCTGTCGATGAAGGACGAGAGCGGGGCCAGGAGTTACGATACACCCGAAGCAAAAATCGCCGCGCTGCCCTGCCTCGATTCGAAAAATTGACTGCTCTTACACCCAAGAACTCCAATACAAAGAAACCTTCAGCCTGCTCCTTCGGCACACGGCACTGACAAGGTTCGCCGATCCTTTTCACGGCTACACGACCAGTTTGTACGGTTTCCGCATTTACTGGCCCTAGGGCCCAAGCTTTGCCCATGACTGTACGCGATGAGCTTGCCCAAGGACAATCGGCATAGGGAGACGATTGCCCGTCCTCCCCTGCCATAGTCCTGCGCGGCGCACAACAAAGAGACCCCGATTCATCGGGGCCTCGCAAAACCTTCCAAATTTTTCGCGCCAAAGACTACTTCTTCTCTTCGCTCGGCTTTTCGCTCGGCGGCGGCGCCGGCGGCGGTGGCGTCTGCGACGTGCCGCTCATGCCTTCCTTGAAGCTGCGGATCCCCTCACCCAATCCGCGCATCACTTCCGGAATGCGTCGTCCGCCAAAGAAAATCAGCACGATGGCCAGCACGATTAACCAGTGGAAAATGCTGAATTCACCCATGAACCGCCTCCAAGCGACCCTGTTCGACCGCGCCGCACTTCGCGCTGGCGCACTTCTGCTTGCCCGGCAAGCCTTGGCCGCCCTGTCTTAATTCCCCTATAGGATAACACGCTCGTCCCCGGCGCGCCGCGTCAACCTCTGCCGGTCCAGGTGTTCCAGCAACGGGATGGCGTATTTCCGGGTGACCCCGGTAAGCTCCTTAAACGCGGGCACACCGATCCTTTCGCCCTTCGCCTTCTTGTACCCCTTCAGCAGCGCCGACAGCCGGCCAAGCGCTTCGCTGTGAAATATCAGCTCCGGCGAGACACGCACCAGCACCTTTTCCCGCAATAAAATCTGCAGCAGCTTCTCCGCGCGGCTCTTCTCGATGGCGAGTTGCGTCAGGACCTCATTCACCGACGGCACGGTAAGCCCGGCTCTCGCAAAAGCGCCCGCGATCTGCTCCTTCGCGCGCAGCTCTTCCGGCGTCAGCGTGATTTCTGCCCCGGGCTTCTTCACCAGCTCGCCTTGCAAAACCAGTTTCTTCTGCTGCACCAGCTCCGCCAGTGCCGCACGGAACGATTCCTGGCGCACTCGCCGGCCCAGGTAGGCACGCAACTCTTCTCGCGGCATTCCGGGAAGCAAAGGATTCTCTTTGTGGAATCGTTCTACCCTCGCGCGAATCTTTTCGCAAATTTCCGCGAACACTTTTTCCGAGAGCAGGATCAACGGCTCGCTGGCGAGGGTTCGAACGGTATTCGACTTTGCCAGATTCGCGGCTGCAGCTTGCAGCTCGCTCTCGAGCCAGCCCGTCCTCCCGATCATTTCTTCCGCCGAAACCCCCAGGATGTTTCGCCCGGCAAGGGCGCGCAAAATCTCCTCGGTTGTTCCCTTTTCGAGCGCCTCGAGAAATCCGATGCGCCCGGTATCTTTTCGCGCTGGCCGCCGAGCCAGCGGGTCGAGTACAACGCCTCCCCCAATAGTCACGACGGGGGAGAATTGCCGCACGATGAATCGATCGCCCCGGACAACGACTACTTCGTCCTGCAGCCGCAAGTGGGCCAGCGCGCTCTCACCGGGCGACAGTTCTGCGCGGTCGTGCCCGATCACTTCGCCAATCGTCTCCGCGGTTCCCGAATGAAAGTGGACTCGCGCTCGGTGCTTCAACTTCCGCGCGAAAGGAAGCAATTCCAACCGCACATCCAGCCGGCGCGTAGCTCGGAAGCGGCCCGGTGTGGCAATCACCATGCCGCGCTGAATCGCGGTATGCTCCACGCCCGCGAGATTTACCGCCGTTCGCTGGCCGGCTGCCGCGCGGTCCACGGCTTTACCGCCGCTTTCTAAGCCGCGCACGCGAAGACGCTTCTGCGCAGGCAGCAGTTCGACTTCATCCCCTGCGGAGATCTGCCCTGAAAACAGTGTTCCGGTCACCACCGTGCCGAATCCCTTCACTGCGAACGAGCGGTCAATCGGCAACCGAAAGTACCGCGCCGTATCCTTTTCCTGAATTGCTTTCGCGCCTTCGAGTAGGGCGGACTTGAGTGCGCCGAGACCTTCGCCGGACTTTGCGCTTACCGGCAGGATCGGCGCTCCCGCGAGAAACGATCCCTTCAGGAATTCTTCAATCTCCAGCCGAACTAATGCAAGCGTGTCGGCATCTACAAGGTCGCTCTTCGTCAGCGCAATCACGCCGCGCTGTACTCCCAACAGGCGGCAAATGTCGAAGTGCTCGCGCGTTTGCGGCCGGATGGCTTCATCTGCGGCAATCACCAGCAGGACCAGATCCATTCCCGAAGCACCGGCCAGCATGTTCTTTACAAAACGTTCGTGACCCGGCACATCCACAAACCCGAAGCGCACTCCGTTCTCTTCCAGAAACGCGAAGCCCAGATCGATCGTGATCCCGCGGCGCTTCTCTTCTTCCAACCGGTCCGGGTGCGTACCGGTAAGCGCCTCGATCAACGTGGATTTGCCGTGATCGATATGGCCTGCCGTTCCAACAATGATGCTTTTCGCAAGGGTATTCATGGAAGGATACAAAACCCGGTGAACTGTCCCGCCTGCCTGGCGCGATCTGTCTCAGGCTTTTGCCGCAGCAATCTCGTCCACAATTTCCTGCGCTGCCGCCCGCGGGTCCGCCGCCGCCAAAATTGGGCGGCCCACGACAATGAAATCCGCTCCAGCCTGAATCGCTTCGCGCGGCGTCGCCGTGCGCGCCTGGTCGTCTGTCTTTTTACCCGCGGCTTTCTCTTTCGGCCGCACGCCCGGCGTGACAATCAGGAAGTCGCGCCCGCAAGCTTTGCGAATGGCCTTTGCTTCCTGCACCGAGGCCACCACGCCATCCACTCCGGCCTTCTGCGCCAGCTGCGCCAGCTTCACCACGCGCGTCGCCGGGGTTCCCCCCAGGCCTACCTCGCGTGTTGCTTTTGGGTCCATGCTCGTCAGCACCGTCACGGCCAGTAGTCGCGCCCGGTCCGCACCGAGAGGGACACCAGCGCTAATCGCTTGTGCCGCTGCCCGCAGCATGGCCGCGCCTCCCAGCGCGTGGACATTGACGAGCTGCACTCCGGGCAGGCTTGCTGAAGCCAGCACAGCCCCGGCAACAGTATTAGGAATGTCGTGAAATTTCAGGTCGAGGAAGATTTCGCTGCCCAATTGCGCAATTTGCTTGACCGCTTCCGGCCCCGCGCTGGTGAACAGTTGGCTGCCGATTTTGAACATACCCACGACATTGGCGATTTGCTTGGCGAAACTTAGAGCTGTGGATAGCGCATCAAAGTCGAGGGCTACGATCAGGCTGCTGCGCGGATGGGCGTCGAAGGTCAAAGTTGGGGACGCGCCCGCAAAGCGTTTTTTTAGTCTGTGTCTTCTCGAGTGGGTGTTGGCGGCAATTGCATCAGTTCCAGCCGCACCTGGCTCACTCCCGAGTGAATCAGACCAATCTTCCGGGCTACCCGATAGGATACATCAATTTCCCGTCCCTCTTGGTAGGGCCCGCGATCATTAATACGCACAACCTCAAACTTGCCATTTCGGGTGTTCACAATCCGCACCCAGGAGCCAAACGGCAGGTGCGGATGGGCCGCCGTCAAGGACTCCGAATTGAACTTTTCTCCATTGGCGGTCCGCTTCCCATTGAACCCGGGACCATACCAGCTCGCGTTGCCTACCCACACCTTGAGCGGCTGGATCGGTTCACTTCGGTGCGCCACGAGAGGGGCTTCGATAGCCGGCGCGATAAGGAACATCAGCGGCACCCAGCGAATAGCAGCCCAAGTCATGAAGAGTGGTCGTCGCATAGTGTGTTGTTTTAGCTACAAACTATAAAAAAGTGTAGCAGAGATGCAGCATTATGTCAACCATTTTCTGCGCGGAAGTTATCTCCCAACTCATTGATACAACTTACTTTAGCTCGTGTCAGCTGCTTTGCTAGCCCCCCTGCAATTGCCTCACTGGCCCTGGGGTCAGCAAAACTGGTCGTGCCGACCTGTACGGCCGACGCGCCCACAGCCACATACTCAAGCACGTCCTCTGCCGTCTCTATCCCTCCAAGCCCGACAACCGGGATCTTTACTGCCCTCCGGACCTCCCAAACCAGCCGCAAAGTGATCGGTTTGATTGCCGGTCCAGAGAGGCCGCCGGTCAGATTTCCGAGTCGCGACTTCCCGGTCATAAAGTCAATGGCCATAGCAGGATAAGTATTCGCGACCGTCACCGAATCGGCTCCCGCGGACTCCGCCGCTCGGGCAATTAGCCCGATATCCGTCACCAGCGGCATCAGCTTCACCCAGAGCGGCCTTTTCACCGCCGCCTTCTTCGCTGCTTTGACGACTTCCTCCACCAAAATCGGGTCGCTGCCAAACTGCATACCGCCCTTTTTCACGTTCGGACAGGAAATATTCAGCTCGTAAGCTGAAATTCCTGGGGCGTCTTCCAGTTGATGGATGACCTCGACGTACTCGTCGAGGCAGTAGCCGAACACGTTTACGATGACGTGAGTGTGGTATTTCTGCAACAGTGGCAACTTGGCTTCGACGAAGGCGCGGACTCCCACGTTTTGCAATCCGACCGCATTTAGCATTCCCGATGGAGTTTCACAGAGCCTCGGCGCGGGCGCTCCTTCGATCGGCTCCAAGGAAATACCCTTTGTGACCAGGCCCCCCAAGCGGTTCAGATCCACCAGCTGGGCGAACTCGGTTCCATATCCGAATGTGCCAGCCGCAGCAATGACGGGATTAGTCAGGCGCAAGGCGCCAACCTGCACGTGGAGGTCAACGCGGTCTGAGGAACTCACTCTAGCGAAATCATAGCATGAAGTCCGGAACGCATCGCCGCGATTCCTCTCCCCAAGGATTATCGAATGGCCCCGGGCTTCTGCAGGGCCTCCGCCAGGATTCGTCCGTCCCTTGTTGCCAATGTTATTCCGCAAAGACTGGCGAGTGTCGGCGCTATGTCTGCCGGTGTTGCCGCCTCAAAATACTCGCCAGGGTGGATGCCCGCCCCCATCAGGAGGATCGGCACACGTTGATCATAGTAGTAAGGAGTGCCGTGTGACGTGCCATACTGTTGCTTCTTACCCGCCGGAGTCCCGTCCAGCAGCCAGTACGGTTTCGGCACAATAAAGAGGTCGCCGCTTCGTGCGTAAAAATAGCTGAGCGTCATCGCTCGCCTGGTTTGCGTCAGGCTCAGTTCGCCGCCGGTTAGCTGCTCGGCGCGATAGACCGCGGACACACCCGGCTGCGAGAGGGCCGCATCAAGCACTGCCTGCATCGCGGCCGGATCCTGCTGCAAGCGGTCATAGGTGCCGGGCCGAAAATACACGTCGCTGCCCGTGATTTTTGCCACTGCCGGCTTCGTGTAATTGAAGGGCTCCAGCGCCTTCTCGATGCGCTCTTGCAATTCCGGCAAACGCAGCAAACCCGCCTCGACTCCGGTTTTGGCCATATCTTCGGGAACGGGCGCTACACCGTGATCACCGGTCAGGGCCACAACATAATTTCCATGGCCCACCTTCTGGTCCAGTTGCTTGAATAGCTCATCCAGGTCCTTGTCCAACCTTATCAGTATGTCCTGAATCTCGCGGCTCCGCGGCCCGAACTCGTGACCAACATAGTCCACCGTCGAGTAGCTCACACCCAGATAATCTGTCGTCCCACTCTTACCCAATTCAAGGGAGTCCAGAGCGGCCTCTGCAAGGCGGGTCAGATAGGTATCGGCAAGCGGACTGCTTTCCCACTGCTCGTAAAATGCCTCATTCGGACGAGTGCTGCCCGCTTCACCACGCAACACATGGGGAAATGAGACTGTCCAACCTTTCGCCGGCACAACCCCCGTCGCTTTCTCCTCATACAAATAAGCCTTTTCCGGGAACGCCAGTGTCCACGTCTTTCCGTAATCCTCTGTTACCGGATGCTTTCTGGCGAAGTCTTCGACAAATGGCATGGTGCCATAAGCGGAAGACGTCACCCACGCGCCAGTCTCCCCATCAAACCAGGTCACGACATCGCCTTTATGTCCCGCCAGGGTGACTGCGGCGCGGGCCTTCAGTGAGAAGGTCACCACCCGCGTCGCTCCCCCAGTCTGAAACTTCAATTCCTCCGCGAACGCCGGCAATTGCATCCTCACAGCGGAATCTCCGCCTTTTGTCGTGCCGCCGGCATAGGCCGAGTTCTTCGCACTGGGATCGCTCGTGCAGGCGACGACCATTTGCTGCTCCCGGTCCCACCAGCCATTCGCAATCATCCCGTGACTTGCGGGAAACGCGCCCGTGGAAATCGTCGCATGCCCCACACAGGTTTCTGTCGCCGCATATGGATACGCGGCCTGCCGGAACCAGGCGCCCTCGTGCACCAGTCTCTTCAGCCCGCCAGTCCATTGCCCCCGAAACTTATCGACATAATCCGCACGCATTTGGTCCACCACGATCATCACCACCAGTTTCGGCCGCGCGGCGTGGGCTGCACTTTGCACCGCTGGCTTTTTTGGTGTCTGCGCGTTTGCAAACGGGGCCAACAACAGGGCGCCAACTGCGGCAAATCCCAAAATCTTCGTCGCCCAGTGCCGTGGCCTTTTCCCCACTTTATTCAACATGTCTCCCCCGGAACCTGCGGAAGTCTAACACGCTCCTAATTCTCCTTTGTAACCGGGAAAGAGGATTCCCTCTGCTCTGCGTCACGCCAATTCTCGCCGCCACTTGTGCTAGGATTACGCAACTATGCGTATTTTGGAAAAAGGCCAATTGATGTCCGCCGCGGAAATCGACCGCACGCTGCAGCGCCTTGCCCACCAAATCGTGGAAAAAAGCGGCGGCACCCGGAATCTCGCCCTGATCGGAATCCGCCGCCGCGGGGTGCCCCTTGCCCAACGCATCGCCCAGGCCATGCGAGGCATTGATGGAGTGGAAGTACCCGTCGGCACCCTGGACATTACTCTGTACCGCGACGACCTCACGAAAGTTGCGCCGCAAGCCGTTCTGCAGTCCTCGCATATCCCTTTTGGCGTGGACAGCATGGACCTGGTGCTCGTTGACGATGTGCTGTATACCGGACGCACCATTCGCGCGGCCATGAACGGTCTTTTCGACCTTGGCCGACCCAAGCGCGTTTCGCTCTGCGTGCTGATTGATCGCGGCCATCGGGAAATGCCCATCGAAGCGCAATACGTCGGCCGCACCGTTCAGACCAGCGATACGGAGATTATTGAAGTGCGCTTGAAGGAGATTGACAACGAGGAACGCGTCGTTTTGGTAGACCGCGTCGAGCCCTGAGGCGGAACGCTGAGAGTTTTTGCGTCGCGCCTGCGGTCCGCGTAAAATACGTGCAGCGAACGGGCGCCAAACCTTCAGCGCTCAGAGCTCCGCCCGGGGGAAAAAACGAGTGCAAATGTGACTTACCGATTCCGTGATTTACTGGCTCTCGAACCGCTCTCCGCGGACGAACTGAATTTCATTCTCGATCAAGCCCAGCCGTTTCAAGAAATCCAGCGCCATACCCTGAAAAAGCTGGCCACCCTCCGGGGCAAGACTGTCGTTCTCGCCTTCTTCGAAAACTCCACGCGCACGCGCCTGAGTTTCGGCACCGCCGCGGCCCGCCTTGGTGCGGACACCATGAACCTGCAAGCCGAAGCTTCCAGCTTGAAGAAGGGCGAAACGTTGCTCGACACCGCCAACAACCTGAATGCCATGAAGCCAGACTGCTTCGTGATGCGCCACTCCTCCTCCGGGGCTGCTGATTTCGTCGCGCGCCACCTGGAAATCCCGGTCGTCAACGCCGGCGATGGCACCCACGAGCATCCTTCCCAGGGCCTTCTCGATGCGCTGACCATTCGCGACCGCAAGGGCACGCTTCGCGATCTGAATGTGACCATTCTCGGTGACATCTCCCATTCCCGCGTCGCTCGCTCCAACATTCATCTGCTCGGAAAATTCGGATGCCGCTTCACGCTTTGCGGTCCGGCTATGTGGGTTCCTCGCGAACTCGAAAAAATCGGCCCGCCCGGCGCCCAGATTCGCTGCGTTTACCGTGTCGAAGAAGCGCTCGAAGATGCCGACGTCATCATCGTGCTCCGTGTGCAGACGGAGCGCCTGCACGAACCCTCTCTCTCGCAAAACGACTACATCCTGCTCTACCAGCTCAACGCCGAACGCATGCGCCTGGCCAAACCCGACGCGTTGATCCTTCATCCCGGCCCCATCAATCGCGGCATTGAAATTACGCCCGAAGTCGCCGATGGCCCCCGCTCCGCGGTCCTCGAACAGGTTACGAACGGCGTCGCTGTGCGCATGGCCATCCTCTATCTGCTCATGGTTGGCGCTACCGAAGGTATGCATCCGGCTCTCGCGGCCAACGCCGCCGCAAAATCCAAGGAATCTGCTCATGCTTCTGATTAAGAACGGTCGCGTGCTCGACCCCGCTTCCAAAACTGATGCCCCTCTGGACATTCTTCTGGACGGGGAGCGCATTGCCGAAATCTCGCCCCCGGGGAAAATCGCCTCCACAAACGGCTTCGAGGTGTTCGATGCTTCGGGCCTTATCGTGGCTCCCGGCTTTATTGATATGCATGTTCATCTCCGCGAGCCGGGCCAGGAAAATTCCGAAACCATCGAAACGGGCACACGCGCGGCGGCACGCGGCGGCTTCACGGCAGTCTGTTGCATGCCCAACACGCGGCCCGTTAATGACAACGCCTCGATCACTCGTTTTATTGTCGACCGCGCCAAGGTTCACGGCCACGTCCGTGTTTGGCCCATCGGCGCCGCCAGCGTTGGCAGCAAAGGCCAAGCCATCTCCGAAATCGCGGCGATGCGCGAAGCGGGAATTGTCGGGGTCTCCGATGACGGCAAGCCCATCGCCACAGCCAAGCTCGCGCGCCAGATCATGGATTATTGCCGCAGCCTCGATCTGCCGGTAATCGAGCACGCCGAAGATGTTTCCCTCGCTGCCGGCGCGGTGATGCGCGAAGGTATCGCCTCGACGCGCCTTGGTCTGCCGGGCATGCCCGCGGCTGCCGAATCGGTTTGTGTGGCGCGCGATGTGCAACTCGCCGAATTGACTGGTGCGCGCCTGCACATTGCCCATCTCTCCGCAAAGGCTTCGCTCGAACAGGTGCGTTTTGCCAAGCAAATGGGCCTGCGCGTCACCTGTGAAGTCACGCCGCACCACTTCACGCTTATCGACGAAGATGTGACGTATGACTCTCGCTTTAAAATGAATCCCCCGCTCGGCGCGCGCGATGACCGCCAGGCCCTCCTTGAAGGGCTTGCCGACGGCACTGTCGACGCCATCGCCACCGACCACGCCCCGCACGAGCCGGCACTCAAAGACGTAGAATTCGATAAATCTCCTTTCGGCATTCTCGGCTTCGAGACTGCGGTAGGCCTTGCGCTTGAACAACTCGTTCACACTGGCAAGCTCAAGCTGATGCGTATGGTCGAGCTCTTCACGACTGGCCCGGCGCACGTGCTCGGCAAGGACCGCAAGCTGGCCGTGAATGAGCCGGCGGACCTTACGATTTTTTCTTTGGATCGGCCCTGGACCTACAACGTGAACAACTCCGCAAGCAAGTCGCGCAACTCGCCCTTTGACGGGCGCACCTTCAAGGGCGGCCCGGTCGCCAGCATCGTCACCGGCAAGATCCTCCACAAGAACTAGAAAGTCCACAAAACATCATGAACCGGCTGGCTGATTAAGCGCTTTTCGTTTCACCAGCATCCGCAACACCCAGATTCCCGCCACCGCAGCAGCCAGGTGTTTCAGTGTGTGACCGCTTACAATTTGCCCGAACGTAAAAATCTCCCGGTCCGCGCTCTCAAAGATTTTTGCCGCAACATAAAATGCGCTCACCACGGCCAAATCGTACGTGCGCGTGTAGCGCGGCTCCATCACCAGCGCCAGGAACACGGCCAGCACCTCATAAATCTGGACTGCGCCATAAAATCGCAAATCACCCGCTCCGCGCGTGACGGTGTTTTGCCAATGAATCACACTGGCGATTCCCACCGCAGGCAAGGCAGGCAACAGAATGAGCCCGGACTTCACGTCGATTCGTTCCATGATGATCGCAGCCACCAGCGACATGAAGACAATCGTCATCGGTAGACGGTCCCACACCAGTCGGGCATCGTCGGGCGCGAGGTGGTAATAAGCTGATCCCCACGCCGTTAGAATCAGGCCGGCGAAAAACACAAGATACGGCCACCGCTCCCGCGATTCCAGGAAGTTCACGCGGCGCGGCCACCCCAACAAAACCAGCAATCCGCAGATCCCCGCGACACCGATCGCAAAGTTGGAAGTGACGTTTCCAAAGTTTGCGATCCCCAGACAAGTCCACCTGTCGGCGAAGTCGTGATACGACGGAGGCAGATCAAGGCGGGGCGCCAGACATGCGGCCACGGCTAGAATCACTGTCGCTGCCACGAGTACCCTCGCACTCCATCGCCGCGTCAGCAATTCTCCCTCTCGAACGGTGCTTGCTCAGTCATCGATTCGACTCCCGCAAGGTTTAGGCAACTTAACTGTCGCGGATCGCCAGCGGCTTCGACTCCGTTTCCATTGTGGCGAATTGCCAAATAACCACCTCGCGGCAGACTCCCCAGCCTGTTGCCGCACCCCGCTATTCTGGTTGTAGCCGCACGCCATGCTTTATCGTCTCCCAATTCGTCTGTTCCTCCTCGGCGCTGCACTGCTTTTGTCTTCCCACGCTGGCCACGCGCAAACCGAGCGCATTCTCGATTTCCATAGCGACATCACTCTCCAGGACGATTCCTCGCTTCAGGTCACCGAAACCATCACTGTCATCGCCGCCGGTAATCAAATCCGCCACGGCATTTATCGCGAATTCCCCACCCGCTACCAAGACCTGTTCAATAACCGCTACGCCGTCGGATTTCAGATGCTCGCCACAACTTTCGATTCCGTCAACGAATCTTTCCGCGTCGAAGACCGCGCTAATGGCAAACGCGTCTATCTCGGCGATGCGAACGCTTTCGTCCCTCCCGGGAAACACGTTTACACCCTTACGTACACCACCAACCGCCAACTCGGCTTTTTTTCTGACCACGACGAACTTTTCTGGAATGTCACAGGCCTTGGCTGGGGCTTTCCCATTGATCATGCGTCCGCCACCGTGCATCTGCCTGCGGGTATTCCCCTCACCCAGGTAACTCTTGCCGGCTTCACAGGCCCTCAGGGTTCGCGCGAATCGGACCTTACCTCCTCCACAGAGGCTTCTGCATTTGTGTTCAACACCAAACGCGCCTTGCGTCCTCATGAAGGTCTGACCATTCTCCTCATGTGGCCGAAGGGTCTCTTCACCCCGCCAACCTTCTCGCAAAGGGTGGAATTCTTCTTTCGCGACAATCGCGACGCTTTGTTGCTTCTGGCGGGCTTCGGCGCCTTGTTGCTCTACTACATCATCGTCTGGTCCGCGGTCGGCCGCGACCCTGTCCCCGGCGTCATCATGCCTCTCTACGAGCCTCCCGCAAATCTTTCACCCGCGGCGATGCGTTATCTCGTCCGCATGGGCTTCGACAACAAAACCTTCGCTGCCGCCGTTCTGGACATGGCCGCGCGCGGCTACGTGAAAATCAAGGAGCAAGCCGGTTCTTACACGCTCTATACCACCGGGAAGGACGATGGCAACCTTTTCCCGGACGAGAAGCAGATCGCCAGTGAACTCTTCGAGGGCCGCAACCAAATTTGGCTGCATCAGGAAAATCACGAAACGATTCGTGCGGCGCTCCTGGCCATCCAGAAGTGGCTCAAGACCGACGAATACAAAGTTTATTTTGTCACCAATTCCCGCTATTTGATTCCGGCCGTGGTCCTTTCTCTCACCATGTTGCTCGGTTATCTGGCTTTCCTGGGCCTGCCCCGAATCGTGATGGGCGCGTTCCTCTGCTCTTGGCTCACGTTCTGGACTCTGGGCGTCGCGGGCCTGCTGTTCGTTGTCTTCAAAAGCTGGTGCGCCATTTTTCGAGCCCACAACACGTCCATCGCCGATGTCGGGAAAGCCATTTTCGTGACCCTCTTTTCGATTCCTTTCATCGGTGGGGAACTGATGGCCCTGGGCTTCCTCATGAAGCTCACGTCGTTTTCTCTTGTGGTCTTCGTCGTGGCCAGCGGCGCGCTCCACTTCCTTTTTCTGTATCTGCTCAAGGCTCCCACGTCCTCAGGACGGCGCCTCATGGATCAGGTCGAGGGCTTTAAATTGTTTCTCGGTGCCGTGGATGGCGATCGCCTCAATCGTGCCAACCCGCCTCAACAAACTCCTGAAGTTTTCGAGAAATTCCTGCCTTACGCGCTAGCCCTCGACGTCGAACAGGATTGGGCGGAGAAATTCTCCGGTGTTCTTACTGCCGCTGGAACCGTTGCTGGCAATTCCGGCGTTGCCTACGCGCCGTCGTTCTACTCTGGCACGTCGTGGAATGGCTTCAACGGTTCGAGTTTCGCTTCGTCCTTCAGCGATTCGTTCACCAATGCCATCGCCTCTTCTTCTACCGCGCCTGGTTCAGGAGGAGGGGGAGGGGACGGTGGTGGTGGGTCGGGGGGAGGCGGAGGAGGGGGAGGGGGTGGAGGTTGGTAGGGCGTCTTTCCGCGCAACGCATCTCAGCGTGTCGCAATGCGCTGCACGTTAAAGGTATCTCCGCGTGGCCACTTCACCTTGTTTTTTGATTTGCAGTAGGGACAGGTTGCTAGGCGACTCACTTCTTTCGCCAGCCCCGTGGAACCGACAAGGCGCATTCCACGTTTACAAGCCGTACAACGAAAGATTTTCTGCATCGGTCCTCCCTCCCTGACCCGGCACCGGCTTCTCGGAGGACTGGGACCTGAGTCAATTCCTCAGTGGGCTGCGGGCTCCGCTGCTGGGTGCAATCCGTGTTGCGGCACTTCGTGCGTTCCCCGGGTAAATGGCTCGATCTTCATGCGGTAGAAATGGTCCAGGGGCAATCGGCCTTTGCCCACCGGATAAGCTTTTTCCATGGCCTTCATCACGTAGGCCTTCGCCAATGTCGCCGCTTCCAGCAAGGACCTTCCCGCGGCAAGCTGCGCCGTTATCGCCGAGGCAAAGGTGCAGCCGGTTCCGTGCGTGTTCTCCAGTTTTACCCGGTCACCGCCCAGTTGGTGCATCTCATTCCCGTCGAAGAGCACGTCCACGGGCTTCTCCATGTGGCCGCCCTTCACGATCACGGCATGCGCTCCCAGTTCCACGATTTTCCGCGCTGCCGCTTCCATGTCGCCGACATCTTTGATCGTCAACCCCGACAAAATCTCGCCTTCGTGCAAATTCGGCGTGATCACGCTGGAGCGTTTCAGCAGCTCCGAAATCACGTATTTGATCCCGCCGGAATCCAACAACTCTGAACCGCTCGATGAACGCATCACCGGATCGTGCACCACGTGCGCGAATTTGTGCGCGTCCAGAAATTCTGCCACTACCACGGCATTGCCGCGGTTCCCCAGCATCCCGATTTTCACAGCCGTGATTTCGCAATCTTTTGCCAATACCTCCAGTTGTTCGCGCAATTCCGCGCTCGGAGTGTTATGCACCGCCTCCACGCTCTGCGTGTTCTGCACCGTCAGCGCGGTGATTGCCGCCACGCCAAAACAGCCATGGGCCGCAAACGTCTTCAGGTCCGCGCCTACTCCCGCGCCGCAACTCGGATCGAACCCGGCAATGGTGAGGAGTATAGGAGGGGCCGCGATTCCCTGCGTATGAAGATGACTCATGATCGCTTGTGTTCCGCCTCGCTCGGTGAAGAAAATGGCCGGTCACGTCTTCCCGATGTGAATCTTCTTTCCGTCACATCAGAAAACGCCCGGCACTTGCGAATGTACGCGCCTAAAATTCTCTCTGCAAGGAATTTTTCACAAACACACTTGTAGCTTCGCGCCTTCGGCCCTGAAAGTTTCTACCTCAATGGAAAGAGTATGGTCGACTTTGCTTGCTCTCCCATAGAGAGAGCGCTACAACTCACGGGAACAGGCCGCGCACCAGCGTCGCTTCGGATACGCGCCCGACAGCGACGGTCATGGCCGCAGCACGCGGCGGCACGTGGTACCTTCTCATGGCATCCACCATATCGTGGAACGCCCGCACCATGATCTTCTGCAGCCGCACATTCACTTCGTCGGAATCCCACAGCAGACCTTCCTGGTTCTGCACCCATTCGAAGTAGCTGACCGTAACTCCGCCGGCATTCGCCAGAATGTCCGGCAGTACTGTGATTCCGCGGCGCGCCAGAATTTCGTCAGCGTGCGGTGTGGTCGGCCCGTTGGCAGCCTCGGCCACAATGCGCGCCTTCACGGCCTCGGCATTCTGCAGAGTGATGACGTTTTCCAGCGCAGCGGGAACCAGAATGTCGCACTTGAGCGTAAGAAGGTCTTCGTTCGAGATGCGCGAAGCCCCCGGCATGCCCACCACTGTCCCGGAACGTTCCTTATATCGAATGGCTTTGATGGGATCGATTCCGCGGGTATTCGTCACGCCGCCTCGCGTATCGCTGAGCGCGATAATCTTCGCTTTCTTATCCGCGAGCAAGCGTGCCGCAGTCGCGCCCGCGTTGCCGAATCCCTGAATCGCCACCGTCGCGCCTCGCAAGGAAATTTTCTTCACCTTGCAAGCTTCTTCAACGACGTACACCAGCCCTTGGGCTGTCGCCTCTCCGCGCCCGAGCGACCCGCCGATCGAGATCGGCTTGCCCGTTACGACGCCCGGCACGGTGTGGCCCATCATCATGGAATAGGTGTCCATGATCCACGCCATGGTCTGCGCATCCGTGTAGACGTCCGGTGCGGGAATATCCTTGTCCGGGCCAATCATCGGCAGAATCTCGCTGGCAAACCGCCGCGTCATCCGCTCCAGTTCGCCCTTCGACATGCGCTTCGGATCGCAAATGACCCCGCCCTTCGCGCCGCCAAACGGTACATTCACGACCGCCGTCTTCCATGTCATCCAGGCCGCCAGCGCCTTCACTTCGTCGAGGGTCACATTGGGGTGAAATCGGATGCCACCTTTGCCCGGTCCGCGCGCGATGTTGTGCTGGACGCGATAGCCGGTCATCACCTTTACTTGGCCGTTGTCCATCTTCGTCGGCAGAGACACTTCCAGCACGCGCTTCGGCGTTCGCAGCACCTGGCGCAATCCCGGATCCAGTTTTAAAACTTCCGCCGCCATGTCGAACTGAATTTGCGCAATTCGGAAGGGATTGAGTTCCTCCCGAGGTGCAATGCGCGGCACCATCGGTGGAGCGCCCGTGGGGCGTGCTGGGACTGGAGGTTTTGCGACCGTGGCCATCAGGTTCGGTCCTTTCCGTTGCGCTGGATTTCTGAAGCAGCCTGCTATTGCGTTGTACGAATTCTCCCTGATCCCAAAAGGAGGCCAATCTTCTTCTTGCTAGGCGTTCGCGGCAAACTTCCGCGTTTCGCTTTCGTACTTGTCCCGGCAGGCCGTTGAGCAAAAGTGCAGCAACTCACCGTTCTGCCGCAACGGAATCGCCAGGGCTTCCGCCACATGCATCCCGCATACTGGGTCGCGCACCAGTTTCCGCGCCATAGAGTCGGTTGGCACATCCACAGAAGGCTGCGGCTTCGCCGCTTCACGGCCCATGCGGTTCACCAGGCGTTGCAACAAGGCGACGCTCCAGGAGGCCACCACAAGCCAGAATACGTATCTAAGGATGCGTGCCAAAAACGTCATGGATGCTTCGGAGCCCGCTGACAGCCCCACTCCCTTTCTCCCATGCCCAAAGGCAGTATGGACCTGAGTCTATGCAGGCCCTTCCAGCGAGTCAAACGAAAAGCTGTGAATTCAAGGGGTTGCGCGGCGAACCAATTCCCTGCGGCCAGGTAAATACACGGCCCCTTGCACCCATAACCAAAAGAAAACAAATTGGTTAATGGACACCCTGCCCCACGGATACCAGCCTCGCACTCCCTCACTTGACCACTGGGATCCGTTCTATCCCCATGTACGGCCTCAATACCTCGGGAATCACGATCGATCCGTCAGCCTGCTGATAATTCTCCACAACGGCGATCCACGTGCGGCCCACGGCCAAACCGGAACCATTCAACGTATGCACGAACTCGCTCTTTCCGCCCGCCTTCGGTTTAAAACGGATCCCTGCGCGGCGGGCTTGAAACGCTTCGCAATTCGAGCACGATGAAATCTCCCGGAATTCTTTGCTCGAAGGCAGCCACACTTCCAGGTCATAAGTCTTCGCTGAAGCAAAGCCCATGTCGCCGCTCGAGAGCAACACGGTGCGGTAATGCAGCCCAAGTTTCTGCAAAATCGTTTCCGCGTTGCGCACCAGCGCTTCGTGCTCTTCGTAACTCTTTTCCGGGTGCGTGAACTTGAACAACTCCACCTTCTGAAACTGGTGCTGTCGCAGGATGCCCCGCGTATCTTTCCCCGCCGCACCCGCTTCCGAACGAAAGCATGAAGTCCACGCCGTAACAAGAATCGGCAACTGATCTTCGGTCACGGTCATATCGCGATACAGATTGTGCAGTTCGACCTCGGAAGTCGGAGTCAGCCAAAAGTCCGTGTCCCGAATCTTGAACAAGTCCGCGGCGAACTTTGGCAACTGTCCTGCGCCCATCAGCGAAGCGGTGTTCACCAGGAACGGTGGCAAAATCTCTGTGTAGCCGTGCTCGCGCGTGTGTACGTCCAGGAAGAAATTCGCCAGGGCCCGCTCGAGCCGCGCTCCGCATCCCTTGTACACGGCAAAGCGCGCACCGGTAATCCGGGCCGCCGCGTCGAGATCCAAAATACCGGCGCGTTCACCCACTTCCCAGTGCGGTTTCGGCTGAAAATCAAATTTAGGTGGCGCGCCCCACCGGCGCACCTCCTTGTTGTCCTCGGCTGCATGCCCCGATGGCACGCTGGAGTGGGGTATATTCGGGATTGTCAGCAGCAGATCGCGCTGACGCGCGTCAAGTTCCGCGACGCGTTCATCCACTTGCTTGATGCGCTCCGAAACCTGTTTCATCTCGGCCAGGATCGCGTCGGCACTCTGTTTTTCCTTCTTCAATCGCGCAATTTCTTCGCTGGCTTTGTTGCGTTGTGCCTTTCGCTGCTCATTCTCCGTGATAAGTTCGCGGCGCTCCTTGTCCAGTGTGCGAAACCCGTCCAGCTCCAGAGTAATGTGGCGCCTTTTCGCCATCTCGGTGAAGACGTCCAAATGCTCCCGGAAATAGCCGAGATCATGCATGGTGTTAAGAGGATAGCGTAGCCAAGCGAAAAGCGAAAACCATCTGGACGGAAACGCGAGACCGTTAGTTCCTGCGGCGATGCGAGCGGCGTAGACCAAAAGTCCCACGGCGAAGTACTGCTCACAATGAACCCCTCAGCCTAGTGACGCCGTACGTGCCATTTTGCACAATCACCTTGTTGTCGAGAGTGCGGTTCGGCTTCTGGAGTGGGCGGAATGATCGTTGTGATGTTGCTCCTGTGTGTCGTTCTTCTGCTTGCGAGCGCAGTGGAACGGCCAGCCCCTCCAGCCAGTAAAAAGACGGACTGAGCTTCAGACACGTTCCTCCATCCCCCACGCCAGAGCGGCCGGCACCCCCACCGGCCGCTCATTTTCTTGATTCACACTTCTTGGCTAAATAGAAATAGTGGGACGATCCGATGGGTTGGGGGGGAAATCAGAGTGGGCAGAAAAAAACAAAGGGGGCCGGTGCAAGCCCCCTTCTTAAGCGATCTGACCCCCCAATAACCGGCAACTCAGTCGAGGTTGAGTGCCAGCCACCCCGGGAAGCCAATCTCATGAATTATTTCGATAAGCTGCACGCGCTTTGCCAAGTGTGCACGAGAAATCCATTTCACGAGCGTCCGTTGAAAAAAAAGAACTTAGTATCCTAGCCGGTGAATTCTCCTGCACCCCTTGCCAATAAAATCTACAAAATCCCACAGAGTATCTGAAGCTATCTACAGTCTTTGGGAAGTTGTCCCCTGATTTCCCTCTAAGCGTTTGAAATCGCAGGGATTGCAATAACGATATTCCATCCTTCAAGCCCCAATCGTCGCTCGCAGCGCACGCGCTATGTCACGCGAAAACCGCTCCACATCTTTCTGATGCTCAGCCTCAACCATCACCCGCGCCAGCGGCTCGGTTCCCGAGTAGCGCAGCACCACGCGCCCGTTTTCACCGAGCGCCGCCTGTGCTTCCCGCAAAGCTTCTGAAACTTGCGGTATGGATTCCAGGGGTGGCTTCTGCTTCACCTTCACGTTCACAATCATCTGCGGAAAATCTTTCAGCCCCTCGACGAGAGTCTCCAGTGGTCCTCGCAGAACCACTAGCGACGCCACTTTCACGGCCGTCAACAACCCATCCCCCGCGGGGCTGTCATCCAGGAAAATGACGTGGCCGGACTGTTCGCCGCCCAGATTGTTCCCCGATTTCAGCATCTCTTCGAGCACATAGCGGTCGCCAACGGCCGCTCGCGCAAGGGAAATCCCATCTTGGGCCAGCGCCCGCTCCAAACCTAGATTCGACATCGAGGTGGCTACGACCCGGTCCTGTTTCAGGGCGTTGTGGGATTTCAGATAGCGAGCCATCCCTAGGAGCACCCCATCGCCATTCACGACTCGGCCGCTGCCGCTGACAAACAGCGCGCGGTCCGCATCCCCGTCGAAAGCCACTCCCAGTGTGACGTTGTCCGTTTGCACGCGTTTCTGCAAACCATCAAGGTGCAGCGAACCACAGCCCGCATTAATATTGCGTCCGTCCGGGTCCACCGCCATTGTGACGACGTCCGCGCCCAGGGCACGAAAGAGTTCCGGCCCCAGTTGGTACGCGGCCCCGTTCGCGCAATCCAGTAACACCCGAAATCCTCGCAGGTCCGCCCCATCAATCACGCGGCTCCGCAAAAAATCCAGGTATTCGACATGCAACGCGTGATTGGCCACCAGTGCCGGCAGAGTTGGCGGCACCGGTTCATTTCTCAATTGCAGTATTTCTGCTTCGAGCTTTTCCTCGACGGCGTCAGGAAATTTCATTCCCGCATGGGAGAACAGTTTCACGCCATTGTCATGAAAAGGATTGTGCGAAGCGGAGATCACCACGCCTGCTTGAAAATCGTTCTCCCGCACCAGGCAGGCAACGCCTGGCGTCGTGATCACTCCTGCAAAGCCGCAACTCGCGCCCGCCCTCACAAGCCCCGCAGCGATCACCGCGGCGATATGCGGGCCGGACTCCCGCGTGTCCATCCCGATTAAGGCGTGCGCCGCACCCAGTTCCTTCCGCATGTATCCGCCCAAGGCGCGCCCGGTCGCATACAGAGTGTGGTCGTCAAGGGGCGGTGTGCCCGGAACGCCGCGAATTCCATCTGTGCCGAAAAGTTCTTTGGCCATGGGTGAGTGGGTCTTGAGGGCGGCAGACCTGCACGCAGTCTAGCATACCAACGAAAGCGCACTTTCCACTTTCCATGGAAAGATTGCGAACCGGGAGAATCCTTTAGCCGCTGTTTTCTTCATCAATTGTTAATCACACGTGAAACTGGGACCGCGTGGCTCGCCCGTAAGCTGCCTGAATATGCTACCGTGTTTCTCATCGAGGAGGAGTGGTGTCGACAGCGGAAACCCCACCGACTATCTTGCGCATCTCCGGGGCTTCGTTCAGCCTGCGCATCGTTGCGGCCGCCATCATTCTGCTCTTTTTCTACTACGCGGCGGGCGTGGTCATCACGGTACTGCTCTCCGTTCTCATCGCTTATTTCCTCGATCCGGCCGTGGAATTTCTCGAACGCCTTCGCATCCCCAGGACTATCGGTTCGTTGATTATGGTCCTCATCATGGTCGCCGTCATCATCGCCGTGGGATACGGTTTGTGGCTTCGCACTTCCGATTTTGCCGCTGATTGGCCAAAGTATCGCACCATCCTTCGCGACGCGACCTGGTCCGTGCAACGCAAAATCAGCGGCCTCGAGGGCAGCGTCTCCGAACTTACCACTCCCACCGGTGCCCCCAAGCCCGGCGCTTCCATCGCTGACAGCGGCAGCATCCACACTCTGTTCATCCGCAGCATTGGTTCCCTCTACGCCCTCGTCCTCGAAGGTACTTTCGTCCCGTTCCTGGTTTTCTTCATGCTCGCCGGGAAACGCGACGTCTGGCATGGCACATTGCAACTCTTCCCCATTGGCCAGCGCACCCAGGTCAAGGAAACTCTCGAAGATCTTCGCGACGTTCTCCGCGATTACCTGGTAGGCATGAGTGTGGTCTCTCTGGTCGTGATTGCCTGCACCAGCATCTTTTTTCTCGCCCTGGGATTGGATTATCCCGTCCTTGCGGGCATCGTTTCCGGTCTCTTCAACATGGTGCCGTATCTCGGTGCCGTGCTGGCCTGGTTGCCCGCGTTCGTTCTGGCCATCGTCAAGTGGAAAGCCGTCAGCCACTTTGCCTTGATCGCCGTTGTTCTCACTGGCATTCACGTGGTGGCTCAAAACTTGATCGCTCCCCAGCTCGTTGGCCGCCAGGTTCGCTTGAACGCAGTGGCGATCACAATCGCCCTGCTTTTCTGGGGATGGGTTTGGGGTGGCATGGGGCTTATTCTCGCCATCCCGATCACCGCCGCCTTGCGCGTGATTTGCGACCACACGGAATCCTGGAAGTCCGTCGCTCGCTGGTTGAGCGCCTGAATTTCAAATTCGCCCTGAAGTCGAAAGGTGCATCCCTTGAGAGCCGCCGGCCTTCTTTTCCGTGCCACGTTTTGCTTGCTGCTCGGGCTGGCTCCTTTCGCCTCACCCTCGTGGACTTGGGGCTGCAAGGGCCATCAGACGGTCGCGCTAATTGCGGAAACTTATCTCGCTCCGGAAGCCCGCCAGTTCGTGGAAAAACTCCTCGCCGACAATCCCATCGACCCACAGCTCAAGCGCTATTGCGGCTCCGCCGTCCGAGATGCCCTCGCCGACTCCTCCACCTGGGCCGACGATGTCCGCAGCGAGCGCAAGAACGGCCCTTGGCACTACATCGATATCCCTCGTGGCGCTCCCCACAGACCTCTCGTGGAATACTGCGGAGCCGACAGTTGCGTCACAGAGGCCATTGCCGTTCAGTTGGCCATTCTCAAAGACAGAAACGCCGACGCTCACAAGCGCGCCGAGGCGCTCCGCTACGTCGTCCATTTTGTCGGCGATCTCCACATGCCGCTCCACGCCACGACAAACAACGACGAAGGCGGCAACTGCGTTCCGCTTCGCTATTTCCGTCGCCAGCCCCGCGAGCACAACAACTCTTTCACTCCCAACCTCCACGCCACTTGGGACACGGCCATCCCTGAACGCGACATGGAAGGCGCCGATCCCGTCGAATACTCCGAGCGGCTGGTGGAAATCTTTAGTACGCAAGCCACGAAATGGCAGGCGGCCGGGATTCATCTCGATGCGTGGGCCTGGGAAAGTCACGACCTTGCCGAGTCCGTTGCTTACGCCGAGCTCACTCCCAAAGTGCTTGTCGAGACTCCCGCACCCGTGCACACCTGCGCGGATGCAAACAATATCGGTGAACGCATGACGCAGCTGCATCTGGCTGCCGGCCAGTCATATCAGGACGCCGCCGCTCCTGTTGTGGAAGAACAACTCGCACGGGCTGGCGTGCGCCTCGCCCTCCTCCTGAACGACGCCGCCAAACCGGTACCGCCTGCGAACTAAGGCCTGCTTGCCGATTGGTCCGGCGGCGGCGTGCTGCCCAAGGTTTTAAGATAGCTCACCAGCTGCCATCGCTGCGGTTCTGGCAGCTTGGACCACACCGGCATCCCCTTGCGTACAATCCCGTTCGACAAGATCCAGAAAATTGTTCCATCGGCGGCGTTCTGTACCTCCGGAGTCCGCAAACTCGGGGCCTTCTTTGTGCCCATGGCATTCTGGCCGTGGCACTCCGCGCAGTGCTCTTCAAATAGAACGCGCCCGGCCAACGGCGCTTCCGCATCCTTCGTCATCGGATTCTGCTTGAGGCGGTACTTCTCCGGCGCTTTGCCTAGCTCTGCGTACGGTGATTCCTTTTCCGGTCGCTTTGCGGCATCCTGCGCTTTTCCCGCTATCGCCACCAGAGCAAAAAACAAAACGCTCGCGGTAAAAAATCCCCCAAACCGCATTAGTGCCTCCCCGTAAACATGGCTGCCACCATTCGCCCAAATCCAGAAATCTCGTGCGCAACGCCATAGCGCAACAAAAACTGGTGGCTGTTGCCATTCAATCCGAAACTCGGTTCCAAACGCAGCGTCCATCCGGAAGGAAGGTTCCACGCTAAGGCCGGCGCGAGATACTGCGATGTGTTGTGTAGCCCAAAACTGTAGCGGTCGCCCAATCCTCCATACAATTCAAGCCCGGCAATGAAACGCTGTGCGCAGAAATTGCACCGGTGCGCGGCTCCCTTTAGCCCCAGCGGCCGGCTCACCGCCAGGGCGTATCCAAACTCCCATGGCTCATTCGACAGATTTTTTACCGCCAGCGTGTTTTCCGTGAAATTCCATCCCTTATAATTGCTGGACAGGATCAGTTTCAGTTCCATCTCCCGCTTGTGCTCCTGGCGTAACAGTGCATTGGGCGGCGCGTTGTCCGCTTCGACGTCGTGCCCTTCGATCTCCTTCAGGATCTTGTCCGCGCCGTTGATGTCCTCGTATTCCACGTACAGCACCGGGTTGATGAAATGTTCGTTCTTCAGGGGCCGGAAGCGGTTTTCCCAGCGGTATCCGGTAAAGAGGGTGCTGTCGTTGAATGTGCTCTGCGCGTCGAGATAGAACTCGGTCGTCCACCACCCCGTCACTCCGTACTCAAATTCCGTCCAATACGAAATGAATTCATTGCCTCGTCGCTGCGTTGCGAAGTTGGAAAATACCTCGATTTCCAGATTTCCTGGCTCCTCGAGGTTGTGATCATAGGCGACAAAATACGGATTCTCTTGCGCCACAGCTTGGGAAGAAAGCAACAATAGAGAGGCCGAAACAAGAGCCGTCATATAGGCTATGCAAAACAAAAAGAATGACTTAGTATTATCCTGTACCATGAATTAAGACTAACATGGTCCGATATCATATGCAAGTAGCTTGCAACTGGGTGTGCCCTAACGACCATGCCGCCGATCGGCCTGTTGTAGCAATCCTGGATGAACCAGGCGAAGGCCGCTGCGGCCAGATTTCTTGTCGATTTCTGCGGTACCATCCCCTGGCACTTTCTCCGGAGGCCTCATGTCTGACCACAGTTGGGTGCTCACTCTCCTCGAAGAAGCTTTCTCCAGGAAGACGTGGCACGGCCCCAACCTGAAGCAATCGCTCAAGGGCGTTTCCGCGAAGCAGGCCAGCTGGCGTCCCGCTCCCGGCCGCCACAATATCTGGGAATTTATGCTTCACGCCGCTTATTGGAAATATGCCGTGCGCCGCAGGGTTGAAGGCCGCCCGCGCGGGTCATTTATTTTGAAGGGAAGCAATTTTTTTCCGCGGCCGCAGAAGGGAAAAGCCACCGAAGCTGCTTGGCGCGCCGATCAGTCCATTCTTGCGAACGAACATCGCGCCCTCGAACAGAGCATTCGCCGGGTTCTGAAGACTCCGCGTGGCAAAAAACTCCTGCCGATGCTTTATGGCGTGGCGCTCCACGACGTTTACCACGCCGGGCAGATTCGCTTGCTTCGTCGCTTAATGGAGCGCTGATTGGGCTTCTTGCCGCCGGCGTGCGTTATGCTCCGCGCAGTTCTGTCGCCACCGCCGCGATATCCTTGGCCTCCTGAAAAAGCCGAATGGCCGCCACGCCTCGCGCACCCGCGGCGATGCACTCCGCCACGTTCCTCAAGGTGATTCCCCCAATGGCAATCACGGGCAGCGAAACGTGCCGGCACACAATCTGCAATTGCTCGATTCCCTGTGGCGGGCCATAGACTTCCTTTGAGGGTGTCGAGAAGACGGGCCCGAAAAAAGCATAATCCGCTCCATCCTTTTCCGCCGTCTTCGCCGCTTCCAACGAATGCGTCGACGCCCCTACAAAAAACTCGCCCGGAGCTGCCCTGGGCTTTTCTCGCAGCAGACGCCGCGCCTGTCCAACCGGCAAGCTTCGTTCCGCAAGGTGCACGCCGCCAGCTCCCATCGCCAGCGCCACGTCCAAACGGTCATTCACCAGGATGCGGCAAGACGCCGGTACGCGGCGCTTCGCTTCTTGCATTAATTCCGCCAGTTCGCGCGCCGATAAGTCCTTCTCTCGAATCTGGATCCAGTGCACGCCAGCACGCCCTGTGGCTTCTATTTTCTCAAGCAGCAAATGCAACGCCGTCTCCGGGGCCGCACTCAGGGCCTTCCGGTCGGTCACGTAACACAACAACGTCTCACGAATTGGATGGGGGGGAGACACGGGCAGGCACGGAGTTGGAATTGAAGAAGCCGAATGCCACGAAAATATCGAGCACACCGATGCCGCTAACGATCCCCCGCGTTGACGGGTGCAGGACAATCGGCATCAGCCACGGAAGGTGATTCAGAAAATAGTTCTGCTCCCAGAAGGCGGACCACGGCAGATACAACAGCAGCGCTCCCATTTCGAACAACAGCACGACAGTCATGGCGCGCATGATCCGGTTCATGTAGGAATGCAGGACCCCTGGCTCAGTTTTGACCTGTGGTCAGTGTGTGGGCTTCTGGAGAGCGTTGATGCGATCGGCGACGTCTCGGTAGTCGATATTCACGGCATAGACCTGAGAAAAGCTCTTGAGCGCCGCGTCCAGTTCACCGGCTGACTCCTGGGCCACTCCCAAATCATACCGCAATGCGAGCTTACTTTCTGTGTCGATGCCGGGGGTGAGCAACGCCCGTTCATACCAGATCGCCGCGATGCTCGGCTGGCCCTTCTCCATGAACGCCAGCCCCAGCAAGGTGCAGCACTGCATGGCGTAGCGGAATGCCTTTCCGCGGTCGTTGGCCTTGGCCACTTTCTGAAATTCCCCAATGGCTTCTTCGAGTAAACCCATTTCCCGGAACGCCACGCCCAGGTTATAGTGCGTTTCCAAGTCCTCGTCCTCCGCGCCCATCTCGCCAAGTTCCGCGCGGAACTCTTCGAAAACATCCTTCAGCGGCCCTGGGTCGCCATTCGATCCCACCGGCTCCTCGGCGTGGATCGTGGGGCTCTCTGCTTCCGCCAAATGCTGCGCGCCCCCGCTGCCATTCGCGTTCGCGTAGGAGCGCTCGCCCGCACCCAACTGGTCAATTTCCTTGGCCAAATCGGCAAGAAACTCGTCTGAGCTGAAGGCATCGCGCTTGCCTGATGCCCCCAACGGAGCTTTCTCGGGAGCCTTGGACGCTTCTACCGGGGTATTCTCTGCAATCTCTTCTGCCGTGGGCACCTTTGCTGGCGGCCCCAGCATTTCGTGTGGCGGCACAACCGTTTCCGGCTCCAGCACCAGCTCAAATTCCTGGTCCAGTTCAAATTCAGCCCCTGTCGCCGGCGCTTTCGGCGGCGCCGCTTGGGGCAGTGCCGGTTCCGGCCCTTCTGCGGCGACTTCGCTGCGTTCCGGTACGGGCAGACTCGTCCATTCCTCCTCCGGCAGCAGCGGCACTTTAGGAGTTGAGACGTCCTTGCCCGCTGTGGGTTCGCCTCCAGAAGAGTTCAAAGTCGCCGAAATTTCCGCAAACGGCGTCTCCCACTCTTGGGTATCCTTCGCAGAAGCAAAAGCCGGTGGCGCGTCCTGTTCGCTCGGTGGTGCTTCTTTCTCGACTACGAACTCCGGTATACCGCTCCCTTTCGTAGGTGCTTCTTGGGGAGCTTTTTCCGTAGGTGCCGGAGGTTTTGCTGCTTTCCCGGCTTGCGCTTTCGTCTCTTCCAGCAGCGAGGCCCATTCGGAAGAGAGATCCACTTCCTCTTCCTTCCAACCGGCTGCCGGTTGGCCTGCCTTGGCGTGCGTTTCGTCTCCCGTAATCTCGATTTCTGCAACTTCCTTCGGCTTGGCTTCCCCATGTGCAATCGGGAGTTCCGTCGCCTGCCCGGGGATGGCGTGGACGGAAAACTCTTCCATTGCTTCCGGCAGCGCTTCCACCGGTTGCGGCATCGATGCCGCTACCGCCGCGGCTATCTCGTCGTCTGTCAAACCGGCGGCCCGTTGGAATCGCCGCCGCAATTCGCCAAATCGCTCGCTGCTCCGCGTATCTCCACGCTCGGCATGGATGTGTTCCAGCTGCGCGGCAAGCTCGGCCGTTCGCCGGTCGTCGCCAGCGCCCAAAACGAAGTCCAGTAACTTTTCGAGTGTGGGCGTATGCGTCGGCGCCCGCCGCAGGATCGCTTCCAGAAGCCCGATGGCCTTCTGGGTCAGCCCATAACTGGCGAAAAGGTCCACGTCCGTCAGCGACTGCCCGATGAACTTTTGCGTCTCTTCATCCAGTGCTGCCTCGACGGGTTGCGGCGCAGTGCTCTGTGCCGACACTTCCGTTGCTCCTTCAAACTCCGGCCGCAACTTTACTGTCGGGGCTTCTGGTAACTCCGCCTGGAAGTTATCGGAAATGACCACCTTCGCGGGTGGTGGCTCTAGTTCTTCCACAGCCAGCCCCATCTTCCGCATTACCCCATTCAATTTGCGTTTCGCCGCGTCGCTTTCCGGCTCGCGTTCCACTAGTTGCTGGTACACTTCTTTGGCGCGGTCCAGTTTTCCCGCCGCCAGCATAGCATCGCCGAGATGAGCCAGCGCGTCCGGCAACCGGAACGAATCGCTGGTCCTGCCGAAGGTATCTACCAGCCACTCCAGCGGCTCCAACCGGCCCGGCAGCCGCTCTGTAAGATCGTTTAGCAGGTGCACGACGTTTTCGTGTTCGCCGGCGTCAATCATCGGAATGCGAATCCGCGAGATCACGGACATGGCCCGTTCGCCCTGCCCCGATTCCAGCAATGCTTGCGCCACTTTCTGCGTCGCCGTGAAATTTTTTTCGTCCGACGAAAAAATCTTCAATGCCAGGGCGCTCGCCTCATCCCACTTCGAATTCTTCAGGTACAGATCCATCAGCAGTTCGGCCGGTTCGCCGCCCTTTTCCAGATCCGGCACGCGCTGCAAGAGCTCCGCCGCCTGGGTGGCATTGCCTCCCGCCGAATACGCTCGCGCCTTGATGATCAGCGCATCCACGTGCCGCGGGTTGATATGTAGCGCCTTGTCGGCCAGCTTCTCCGATTCCAGTTGCTCGCCTCGGGCTAGCGCCCTCTGCGACGCGGAAACATACGCCTCGAGCGCTTCCCCGGACAGCCCCATAGCCTGGTACAAATCCGCCAGCCGCAGTTGAATGCGCAGGTTATCCGGTTCCGCCAGCAGCAATTTCTTCAGCAGGGCTACCGCTTCCGGCTGCTTCCCGTTTTTCAGGTGTAACTCCGCGAGTTGCAGAAACAGCGGCCGCGCCTCGCTCATCACTCCCTGCTGCACGTACAAATCCGCCAGCTTTTCCAGCGGCCGAATCTCTTCCGGCGCAAGTTTCGCGATCCGCTTGTACACCGCAATCGCTTTGGTCAGAAACCCGTCGCTCATGAAGAGCTGCGCCAGGCGCTCAAAATAATCGATGGCTTGAAACGTTTCGCCCTGCCGGATATACAGCTCCCCGATGGTCATCAGGGTGACTTGATCCCGCGGTTCGTATCTCAGAATCTGCTGATACTCCGCGATAGCCTGGGCTACCTTGCCCTGGTTCAGCAGTTTTTGTGCGGCTTCGACAAATTTGCTCTTGTTATAGGCCATGCCCAAAATGCGACAGCTTTCCCGCGAAAGCCGCCGCGACTTTCTCCTCGTTGGCGTTGCAGACGATAATAGGAATACAACGCTACATTTTCACGCTACGCTCGGGTGGAGGGTGCGTCAACGGAAGCGCGGCCCTTTGTGAGCAGGCAGTTATCCCCCGTAGCAGATACGATACCGCGCAGAGAACAAATGGCGAAGGATAACTCAATCGCCGGGGGGCCCGATCCCCAGCGGCAGCGCTTCCTGGACCGCGCTCGTCGCCCAGCAGTTCGCTTCCCGCACGGGCGCGAAGGAATAGCGATGCAACGGCGTCGGCCCATGCTGCCGCAGCGCCGCCAGGTGGTCCGGCGTAGCATAACCCTTATGCCGCGCCAAGCCGTATTGAGGGTACACCGCGTCCCACTCTTCCATGCGCACGTCTCGGTGGGTCTTGGCCAGAATCGAAGCCGCCGCAATGGATACGCTCCGTGCGTCGCCCCTAATCAACGACCTCTGCTCCACCAGGACATCGAGTTCCATGGCATCAATCAACAGGTAGTCCGGTTGCACCGCCAGCAACTGCAGCGCCGCCATCATGGCTTGCCGGCTGGCCTGGTAGATGTTCCATGCGTCAATTCTTTGTGCGTCGATTTCGGCCACCGCCCAGGCCACGGCATGCTCGCGGATACGCTCCGCCAACGCAACGCGCCGCTCCGCGGTCAGCTTCTTGGAATCGTCTAGCCCTACAATTCTTCGCTTGGGGTTGAGAATAACGGCGGCAGCCACGACGGGTCCAAACAGCGCGCCGCGTCCGGCCTCATCGAGACCCGCAATCCGGGTCCAGCCGAGCTGCCGCGCCACTCGCTCGAAACGGGAAGAGCAGAGTCGCGTCATGGTGAAAGGATGTTCGCGGGAAGTTTACCATGCAGGACTCCGTTTCGGGGCCGCCTTTTCGCCCGAGCCCAG
>Ga0307471_100000205_pt1 | contig 30108 bp, 26 predicted proteins | sample atmos_gasesAM3C__2_FD_204566 | JGI IMG/M metagenome (GOLD analysis project Ga0307471, IMG submission 204566) | Hardwood forest soil microbial communities from Morgan-Monroe State Forest, Indiana, United States - atmos_gasesAM3C_515 | ecosystem: Environmental > Terrestrial > Soil > Temperate... | reverse complement strand
GTCTGCAAGGCCCTTTTCAGCCCAGCTGTATCTTTACCGCCAGCCTCAGCCAGATCGGGCCTTCCGCCGCCCTTGCCTCCTAGTTTCTCCGCCAAGGCCCCTATCAGCTTGCCAGCATGGATTTTAACGGTCAGGTCCTTGGTGACGCCTGCGATGAGAGCCACTTTGCCATTCTCGGGCGTGCCGAGAGCGACAACGCCTGAGCCGAGCTTTTGGCGAAGGCTGTCGACGAGCTGCCTAAGTCCTTCGCGGTCAACATTTTGCACTTCTTCGGCAATAACCTTAATGCCTTTAATGAGTTGCACGCGGGCGGCCAGTTCGTCAAGCTGTCCCAGAGCTCCTTTGCGCTTCTGTGCTTCCAGGTCCTTTTCGAGCTGCTTCACGGTCTCAAAGAGCTTTTCGACTTGGGCGAGGACGGCGTCTTCGCCGACGTTGAGCTGGCTGGCCAGTTGTCGAAGAGTTTGCGCTCGCCGCTGGTAGTGTTCGAGGGCGCCGATGCCGGTGACCGCTTCGATCCTGCGCACTCCGGCGGCCACGGACTCCTCGCCTACGATTTTCAGCACGCCGATATCGCCCACACGCTCGACGTGCGTACCGCCGCACAGTTCCTTCGAGTACAAGCCGCGGGGCGAGCGGGGATCGGGAATGGTCACCACGCGGACGTTCGATTCGGGATATTTGTCGCCAAAGAAGGCCAGCGCGCCGGAGTTCAGCGCCTCCTCGAGCGAGGTCACGCTGGTTTCGACTTGCGTATTCAGGCGGATTTCGTCGTTCACTTGCTGCTCGATGTCGACCAGCTCTTCGGCACCTACGTGTGCGAAGTGCGAAAAGTCGAAGCGCAGGCGGTCGGGCGCGTTCAGCGAGCCCGACTGTTTCACGTGGATGCCTAAGATGTTTCGCAAGGCAGCGTGCACGAGATGCGTGCCGGTGTGATTGCGGATGATGCGCGCGCGCCGCTCGGCGTCGGCGACGACCGCAACGCGGTCGCCCACCCGCAGCGTTTCCGTCGCCACTACCCGGTGCGCGATCAGTCCCGCAACGGGGTAGAACGCACCAGTAACAGCCGCGAGTTCTTGTGCGCCGGAATTGTCGTAGAAGGCCCCGGTGTCCGCGACTTGGCCGCCCGATTCAGCGTAAATGACGGTGCCGTCGAGCACTACTTCGCCGCTCTCGCCCGCCTTCAGTTCCTTGACGGGGCCACTTTTCGAGATGATGGCCTCGATCCGGCAATCCTTTGCCGCCGTTCCGGAATAAAAGCCCGGTTCGGTCCTGAGCGTTTCTGCCAGCCTGGCATACGCCGGATTCGCTGCCTCTTTTGCGCCGCCTTTCCAGGACGCTCTTGCCCGTGCGCGCTGCTCGTGCATGGCGCGGTCGAAGCCCTCCCAATCGACCGCCACTTGAGCATCACGCGCAGCATCTTCGATGAAATCTCGAGGCAAGCCGTAGGTGTCGTAAATTCGAAACACGACGTCTCCGTCAAGCCGAGGATGGCGAAGCAGGGCATCGAGCATTTTGAGACCAGCGTCAAGGGTGCGTCCAAAGCGGGTCTCTTCAGCCGCCAGCAACACGAGAATGTGTTCGAAGGCCGGTTCGCAAAGTTCCGGATATGCATCACCCATGAGCCCTCGAACGTCGCTCGCCATCTTGAACAGGAACGGTTCGGATACGCCCAGGAGACGACCGTGACGAATGGCGCGGCGGATGATTTTCCGGAGCACATAGCCCCGGCCCTCGTTTGAGGGGAGCACTCCGTCCGTCATTAGGAAGGTCGTGGCGCGGGCGTGGTCGGCGATAACGCGTAGAGAGGCCGCGCCGCCCTTGCCTTCTTCGAGCTTTTCTTCTTGCTGGAAGTCGACGCCGCAGAGTTCAGCGGCGCGCTCCATCAGCGGCACAAACAAATCGGTATCGTAGTTGGAGATGACTCCTTGAAGGACCGCGGCGGTGCGTTCAAGGCCCATGCCGGTGTCAACGCAGGGCTTGGGCAAGGGCGCCAGTTTGCCGCTCTCATCGCGGTTGTATTGCATGAAGACGAGGTTCCAGATTTCGACGAAGCGGCCGCAGTCGCAAGGGAATTTGCATTCCGGTGCGGTAAGGCCGTGGCCGAGATCCGACGCGGCGGGGCCCATGTCGTAATGAATTTCGCTGCATGGGCCGCAAGGACCGGTATCGCCCATGGCCCAGAAATTTTCCTTCAGGCCGGGGATGGCGACGATTCGGTCTGCTGGAACCCTCAGCTCGAGCCAGAAATCCTTGGCTTCTTCATCGACACCGAGATGGTTGCCCGAGACTTGCGCGCCTCCGAACACGGTGACATACAGCTTGTTTTTGTCGATGCCAAACCATTCCGGTGATGTCACCAATTCCCAGGCATAGGCGATGGCTTCCTTCTTGAAATAATCGCCGAAGGAGAAATTGCCAAGCATCTCGAAGAACGTGTGGTGGCGCTTGGTAAAGCCGACGTTTTCAAGGTCGTTATGCTTGCCGCCGGCACGCACGCATTTCTGCGCGGTGGTGGCGCGCGAATAGGAGCGCTTTTCGAGGCCGAGGAACACATCCTTGAACTGGTTCATCCCGGCATTGGTGAAGAGCAGCGTCGGATCGCCATGCGGCACGAGCGACGAGCTCCGCACGCGCTTGTGCCCCTTGCCCTCAAAGAAGCGCAGGAACATTTCGCGGATCTCATTCCCGCTCAAGACTTGGTTTTCCTCCCCGCCTACCGCCGGCGCCCGCGCTTTCTCTCTTCCCCTCACTTGTTCCTCGTTCTTTGGTGCGAACAGACTCATGAATTATGGCAGACCGTCTAACGCTCAGCAATTCTAGGGGCGCAACCCGGCGGCCCTCGTCGGTTTTCAACGAGGCTGGCGTTGCGGTTCTCTCCCGATCCCCCTTCCTTTTCTTCGGATTCTCCGTCATAGACCCGGCGCGGATGGGAAAGCCCAGGCCGCCTGACTCGCAACACGCTCTCGCCTCATGTGCTCGCCGCGCAACCATGGATTGGAAAGGGCGGATGATCGGGCCTCGGGAGCTAGGCATTACCGCCAAGTCGTTTTTTGGCCTCGTGTTCCGGACCGGAGCGGAAGAAGGCCAAAACGCGGCCAGCAGGCTTGCGGGCATGGCGTCGTCGCGCAAAGATAGGAATCGTACCCAGCTCGACGGGAGGAACCGCATGGGTGAAATGATTCAAGTCAAGCGGCCGGACGGGAAGACCTGTCCTGCTTATCTCGTAGCCCCCAAAACGGCAAACGCGCCTGGCTTTGTCTGCATTCAGGAATATTGGGGGCTCAACGACCAGATCAAGAAGACCGCCGACCGTTTCGCCGAAGCGGGGTATCGAGCACTTGTCCCGGACTTGTACCGCGGCAAGGTCGCCAAAGCTGCCGACGAGGCCGCGCACATGATGTCGAACCTGAATTTCCCTGATGCCGCGGAACAGGACATCCGCGGCGCGTTGCAGCACCTGAAGCAACGTTCGAAAAAAAAGGTTGCCGTGGGCGGCTTCTGCATGGGCGGAGCGCTGACGCTTTTGGCCGCCCTGCGGGTGCCGGAGATGGATGCCGGCGCGTGTTTCTACGGTCTTCCGCCGGTCGATCCCGCGGAGTTCAAGAAGATCAAGATTCCCCTCATCTGCCACTTCGCGAACCAGGACGACTGGTGCACTCCCGCCAAGGTGAATGAGCTTGAGAACATGCTCAAGCAGTCGAAATCAAAATTCGAGATGTATCGCTACGATGCAAAGCACGCGTTCATGAATGAAGCGCGCCCGGAGGTCTACGATCCGGCATCCGCGAAACTGGCTTGGGACCGCACCCTCAGCTTCCTGAAGAAAGCGCTCGCCTGAGCGATCGTGGGGCAAGGCCAGCGGTAAGGAAGCAGGCAGCAAGCAAGTTGAAAGAACAGCATGAAAAATCAAGCCTGATTCATGCGGGGTCGGCGCCTGGTTCGGGAACGTCCTCCCGGGTGATGGATTTCAGTTCGCGGCGGACGAGGTCGGCGGGGAAGCCGGCGCGAAGAAGGCTGCGATAGAGCGAGGCGAGCTTCTTATCAGCGATTTCGCCGCGAAAGGCGCGCAGCTTGCGCGCGATGCGCTGGCGGACGAGCTCAGCTTCATCGATTTGCTGCGCGGTTTCCCCGAGCGCGGCTTCGATGTGGCGGTCCGGGACACCGCGCGCACGCAGATCGCGTGCGATGCGGAATTTGCCCTGCTTGCGGGACTCCGTGCGGTGCCGGACAAACAGGCTTGCGTAGCGTGCGTCGTCAATCAACCCAGCACTCTTGAGCCGCGTCATGACCTTCCTTACAAGCGACTGGTTTTCGCAGCGGCGCTCGAGCGCTTGTTTCATTTCATGGACGGAATGCGCGCGGCGCATGAGGATCTTGATGGCGGCGTCGTACAGCGCGGATTCGGAGTCAATCTGGCGGGGCTCGGAGAACACCAGAGAAGAATAGAGCAAGAAGTGGCGAGTGGCTAGTGGCGAGGGAAGAGGTTCAGCAGTCGAAAGAAAGGGAAAGATAAGACGCGACACAAAAGACGCGGAGTGCGCAAGGGGGAGGAAAGAACGTTTCCGGTGTTCAGGAAAAAAAAACGCAAGGGAATGGCGTCGAGCTTCCGGCGATGAATCGTTCGCGCCGCCTGCCCCGGCGGGCAACGCGGGGATGATCGCACCCATCGAGCCTCAGAAGTCGCCGCCGAACCAGGGATACCAGATCCGGCCAAGTGCCACTTTGTCCGCCAGGCGCATGCCGTTTTGTTTGAGGGCCAGGGCGATCTGGCCGCGGTGATGAGAATCATGCGCAATGAGATAGCACATCCAGCGAATCGGTTTGCCCTGAAAAAACTTGATGCGCTCTCCCGACTGCAGCCTTTCGCGGAGGAAGGTGTCGACGGCCGCGCCCGAGCGCGGAAAGCGGCGGCCAGGCGCTTGCGGTCGAGCTTTGCGTTACGGTGGAGTGGCCGAGCGTCGCGGGAGAGGCGTGCGCCATTGTATTTGAGCCAGCCGGAGTGAACCTTCTGCATGTGGGCAAGCTGTTTCGCGACGGTGCGTCCGCGCGAAGCGAGCGGCACGGCATCGAAGCCCTTCTTGGGGATGGCGTTCACGAGCTTGAGGTTGATGGCGTTGTTGACGCGCCAAGCTTCGAGGGCCTGTTCGAGCAAGGAGCGGTCATTCATGGCGACTCCTGTTGTCCATTGCCGCGAGCGGAGAGACAGAAGAAAAGAATTTAGCAGGAGGAGGTAGGAGAGGCCAGAGCCAGCGAGCTCACAGAGTAGAGACGAACGACTGCTGCTTCAGCTTGATGTCGGCGCGCTCACGTGGGCTCTGTTCGCGATGAAGGTTCGCTTTCGCTAATGCGAGCGGTGGCATCCAGCGGAACGGCAATCGCTGACTCTTGAGGAAACCGTTCTCAGCCCTCATCCAGTTGACGGTGGGCTATCTGCGGGCGAAACGCTCGAAGTCAGCCATCTGGCGCTCCATTTCCTCGCGGGCGGCGTCGGAGGCGGAGCGGATGCCCTGGATGCGCAGTTTGAATTCGTCGGCGTTGGAAGCGCGCGCCAGAGCCTCGTCGATGGTGATCAGCTGCTTGGAGTACAGATCGAAGAGCGATTGGTCGAAGGTCTGCATGCCGTACTGGCTGGTGCCGGCGGCGATGGCGTCATGAATCAAGCGGGTCTTGTCGGGATTGATGATGCAATCGCGAATGTACGCGGTGGCAATCATGATTTCCACGGCCGGGACGCGGCCTTTGTCGTCGGCTCGGCGGACCAGGCGCTGAGAGACGACCGCTTTCAGCGTGGCGGCAAGCTGCAAACGAATCTGCTTCTGCTCGGGCGGCGGGAAGACCGCGATAATACGCTGAATTGTTTCCGTGGCGTCGAGAGTGTGCAAAGTGGAAAGCACGAGGTGGCCGGTTTCGGCGGCGAGCAAGGCGGTCGAAATGGTTTCGAGGTCGCGCATTTCACCGACCAAAATCGCGTCGGGGTCCTGACGAAGGGCGGCGCGCAGCGCGGTCGAAAAGTTCGCGGTGTCCACTTCGACTTCGCGCTGGTTGATGAAGCTTTTTTTGTCGCGGTGCAGGAACTCGATGGGGTCTTCGATGGTGATAATGTGGTCGGCGCGGGTGGCGTTGACGCGGTCAATGATGGCTGCGAGGGTGGTGGACTTACCGGAACCGGTGGTTCCGGTGACGAGCACCAAGCCGCGTTGCTCTTCGCAGATTTTGTTGATCACTGGCGGAAGATTCAGCTCTTCGGAGGTGCGGATTTTTGTGGGAATGACGCGCAGGACCATGCCGACGTTCCCGCGTTGCTGGAAAACGTTCACGCGGAAACGTCCGAGGCCCGCCACGCCGTAAGCCATATCCAATTCCGCCGTTTCCTTGAACTTTTGCTTCTGGCGGTTGGTCATCATGCTGAAAGCCATCGAAAGCATTTCTTCCGGCGTAACGCGGGGTACGTCGGTGAGCGGGGTGAGCAGGCCATCGACGCGCAAATACGGGTGGTTTCCGACTTTTAGGTGCAAGTCGGAGGACTTGTTTTCGACGGCTCGGCGGAGCAGATCGTCAACGCTAGTTGGCATAGTGTGTAAACCCCGCAAAAGTGCAGCTAGTGTGCAGCTATCGAGCGACGGTAGCATCCGCGGGAAGGACGGGCAAGGACGGCCGGACAGGCCGGTTGCGCGCTAGTTACCTGTCCGGAAGAGCACCGTTCGTTTTCTCCGCTAGGCTCTAGGTAGAAAGAGGAGGAATGAGAAAGGGAGACGTGACGGCAACATCCGTATTCCTTAGGCCGTTAGGCCGACGGCGGTCGATGGGTACAAGCGGGCGGAACTGTGGTGCTTTGGCCCCGTCACCGGGATGGAAATGGAAGAAGCGGCGTTCTTCCCGGGTGAACCGGCCCAAAATGGATGAGAGAGTACCGCCAAGCCCCTTCGGGCATGTCTGGCTGGTTGGTGACAATCTCCGCTAACGTCGTTTCCCTCGCCGCATCACTCGCGCTCCTGGAGTCTCTCCCGAGCTCCCGAGCGATCACGCTTTTTTCAGGTACAGGCCATCGTAAAGCAGGCCGGCGATGAAGCCTCCGGCAAGCGGACCAATCCAGTAAACGCCGTGGTGAGCCCAGTGATTCGCAGCCAGCGCCGGCCCAAACGCGCGGGCGGGATTCAGCGCGGCGCCGGTGAGCGGGCCGGCTACCAGAATGCCGATCGTAATGGTGAGGCCGATGCCGAAGCCGGCGATGGCTTTGAAGGCGCCCTTTTCATCGATGGCCGTGGCAAAAACAACGAGCACGAGAAAGAAAGTGGTTAGGGCTTCGAGGGACATTCCTGCCCAGACGGGAAAGTCACGCGCCAGCTCCGGCGTCCCGAGAGCGACGGCGCGCCAGGTGTCATCGGGAATCAGGGCTTTCAGGATAAACGCGGCCACGACGCCGCCCAGGAGCTGCGCAGCCCAATACAGAAGGGCTTCAATCGTGTTGATGCGCTTGGTGACCCAGATGCCGATGGTAATTGCCGGATTGTAGTGGCCGCCGGAAACGTGACCAAGCGCGGAGACCATGATGCCAATGGCCAGACCATGCGCGAGCGCGATGCCGAGAAGGCCAAGACCGCCAGAGCTGCGCAGGTATTGATCCGCGCAGATGGAGCCGGCGCCAAAGAAAATCAAGGCAAACGTGCCGAGAAATTCTGCGACAAGCTTTTGCGTGAGGCTGTACATGGAAAATCCTCCCGGGTGGAAAGGAAGATGCACCGGATTCGAACCGCTGCATTCTAGCCGCAAAGGTGCGCGGAACGCCAGTCCCTCGAGGAAGTCGAGGGTTGACAGTTCAAACAAGGAAGCGTCGCGCTGTTTAGGAACTGCGGGCCCAGTTCACGGACTCGCAACTGGTAGAGTTGACGGCTGCGCTGGCATGGGAAAACTATCGCGCCCGATTTGACCATGCCTTCGGAATCGAGGCGGCGGGATTCACGAAAGGAAGTTACTGCGCCATGCCGGGCGGCATGACTCGGAGGAGTCGAGCCGCTAATCCCTAGGGGTGCGACTGGATGTCCTTTTAAAGACGATGAACCGAAAGGGCCCTTATACCTTGGCGGCTTTGGCGCGCGGCTTAGGGTGATCAGGGCGCGTGGTGCTCGGCTTCGATCGGGCCTTCTGGAATTTCATCGCGGCGCGCAAGAAGGCCAGCCAAAAGCGGTGCGGTGCTTCCGGCCGCGAGGAGAGCTGCGGCTGGAACAAAGTGGCGATAAAGAAGCGATGGCCAGGCAGTTCGACGGCGCGAGTCTCGCCCTGGATGCCCCGCGCGCTTACGCGGAGTCCGGCCGCCTGGAATTGCTTTTCATATTCTTCGTTCACGCCGTAGTTGCAGTAGTACTGCTCGGAGTCATCTTCGCTGCCGCAAATAGCATGCAGGCGGGTCCCTGGCAGGATTTTCAAGCGTTCCTCACCCGAGGCTTTGGGGCCTCCCTCGCGGCGATCGGGCAAGCTGCAGGAAAGCGGCGTGACCACGCAATGGGACGAACCGGAGTTGTTTTCTGCGCTGTCCGCGTCGGCAATCTTCAACACATTTCGCGCATACTCTAACAGAGTATATTGGAAGCCTCCTCAAGTTCCCGTGAAGGGCCAGTCCTGGGTGCGGGCAAATTCGATGCCGCGGAGCATTCCCCTGAAGCTTTGGTAGGGGCTCCCAGGCGAGGCCATCAGCCCGTCCCAGCGGCCGAGGATTTTCCGAGCGCCGGGGCACGCGAGCGCAAGTGTCGGGATCCAGCGCACCAGGAGCGGCACATTCAGCTTTGCGGCCGCATCGTAGAGCGCGGCATTGGTTGCGAAGTGCGAATGATAAGCCGGCTCGAAGTCTCCGATGACGCCGATGCGAACGGCATTGGGCATGATGGACCTCTTCCATCTCGGCAAGTGGACCCAGGAGGAAACTCGCTGCGCGTATCAGAACATAGGCGAGCAAGAGAGCCCAGAGCCAAATTGGTGCGGAGGGGTTCGTCTAGCGTGAGGCGACGCCGACAGGCGCGCCGACCGGCGTGAGCCAGTTGTGGCGGTCGGGCTTGGTACCGCTGGTGATGGCGAAGAATTCTTCTTGCAGTTTGCGTGTGATCGGCCCCGCCACGCCTTTGCCAACTTGAATGTGATCGACCGAGCGGATGGGCGTGACTTCCACGGCCGTGCCTACGAAGAAAACTTCGTCGGCAATGTAGAGCATCTCGCGCGGGATAACGGTTTCTTTGCAGGGAACGCGGAGATCTTCAGCGATCTTCATGACCCCGTCGCGGGTGATCCCGGGAAGAATACTGGTGGCCAACGGCGGCGTGTACAGCGTGCCGTCGTGCGCCAGGAAAATGTTCATGCCCGAGCCCTCGCTGACGTGCCCGTTGGAATCGAGAGCGATGCCTTCCGCGAAGCCGTTGAAGGACGCTTCCATACGGATGAGCTGGGAATTCATGTAGTTCGCGGCGGCTTTGGACATGGCGGGGAGGGTGTTCGGCGCGATGCGCGTCCAGGAGCTAACGCCGACATCGACGCCTTTCGACAGCGCGTCGGGGCCAAGATAGGCGCCCCAGCTCCAGCAGGCCATGTAGAGATCGATCGGAGAATTCAGCGGATTCACACCGACGTCGCCATAGCCGCGCAGGACAATCGGCTTCACATAGCAGGAGTTCATCTTGTTGATGCGCACGAGTTCGCACGCGATGTTCGAGAATTCGTCGACCGAGTGCGGAAGCTCCATGCGATAGATGCGGGCGGAATTGATCAGGCGCTGCATGTGTTCGCGGAGGCGGAAAATGGCCGGGCCCTGCTTGGTTTGATAGCAACGAATGCCTTCGAAAACCGCGGAGCCGTAGCTCACCACATGAGAAAGAACGTGCAACGTGGCGTCGTCCCAATTGATCCATTTTCCGTTGTGCCAGATTTTCTCCGTCGGTTGAATGGCCATGTGCGTTCCTCTTGGATAATGCCGCGCACTGCAGTGCGGCTCAAAAATTCAGAATACGGTACAGGAGTGCGAGCGTCAATGCGCTTTAAACCTGGCGAAGCGGAAGCGCGACATCCAAATTGGCGTGGCGAACGCCGCTATGGGGGGGACTTGCTGGCAGGATTGACGGCATTACCAGGTTGAATGGTCATTCTCACGGCCGGACGCAGGGAGTCCAGCGCGCTCTCAAAAGCGGCAAAGGCCGTCTGGGATTCCCGGAGAATGCGGTCCGTGCGGTTTTCCCAGATACCCAGGAGCACGAAAGGAATGGCCGTGGCGAGTACGAGAAGTTTGGCGCGGCGGGGGATCTTGGTTTCCGGCTCCCAGCGGAACAGTTGCATGGAGAGGAAAAAAGTAAGGATCGCCCAGAACACGAGAGAGGCGATCTCCGTATAACGGCTCAGCACGCTGGCGGAATTGACGATGACCTGCTGAAAGGCGTTTACCAGGTAGGTGGCGGGCAGGAAGAGTCCCACGCGCTGCACGACGCGGGGAAGATACCCGAGCGGGAAAGTGGCCCCGGAGAGGAAAATCAGCGGCAGCCAAATGAGCTGGTTGAGGACCTGCGTCTCCTGCATGGTGTTGGTGACGCTGGCAATAACCAATCCAAGAGAGGCGAAGGACATGGTGCCGATGGCGACAAGCACAAGAATGCCGAAGAGATTGTCGAGGGTATGGACATGGAAAATCAGGCGAGCAAGAAGAAGCTCGAGGGTCACCGTGGGGAGAGTGAGGGCAAAGTTAGCCACCACGCTCGAGGCGAGCAAGTCGCTGGCCCTGACCGGAGAAACGTGAAGGCGCCGAAGGATGCCCTGTTCGCGAAACATCACAATCGTGGCGCTCAATCCCCAGAAACTGCCCATCACGTTGAGCGCCAGAACCGGACCGAGAAAATAGGCGGCACCGGCCGGCACGCTTTTGCCGAAAAAACCCAGGTAGCCAAAAAAGAAGATAAACGGCATGACGATGCTGAAGAAGAAAAACATTTTGTTGCGCAAAGCGAGACGGATGCGCATGTGGGTCAGGCTGGCAAAGTTGCTCAATCGCGTAGCCTCCTTCCGGTCATTTCGATGAAGACGTCTTCGAGAGAAGGAGTGGCGATTTCGAGGCTGACCAGTTCGTTGCCTTCCGCTTCAAGATGTTTAACCAGCGAGACGATGGTTTGGGGCGGACGCGCTGAATGCAAAACGTACATGCCATCGAGTTCCCGGGCATCCACGACGCCTTCGAGATTTCTCAGTGTCCCGTTGGGCTCGGTTTTGGAAAGCCGCACTTCGATGCGCGTTGTGCCTCCGGAGCGGGTTTTCAATTCGCGAGGGGTGCCGAGGGCGATCAGGTTTCCATGATCGATGATGGCCACGCGGTCGCAGAGCCGTTCGGCCTCCTCGATGTAATGCGTGGTCATGAGGATCGTTTTTTTGTCGCGCTTCAATTCCTCGATGATGTCGTAGATTTCTCTTCGGACTTGGGGATCGAGCCCGGCGGTCGGTTCGTCGAAAAAGAGAAGCTTCGGGTCGTTGACGAGGGCCATGGCCAGGGCCAGCCGCTGCTTTTGGCCGCCGGAGAGCTGGCTATAGAAAGCGTGGCGTTTTTCTTTGAGGCCGAAGCGCTCGAGCAATTCCTCCAAGTTGCGGCGCCTTCTGTAGAAGCTGGCAAACAAGCGCAGAGCCTCCATGACGCGGAGCTTGTCCGGAAGCGCCGTGGACTGCAGCGCCGCGCCGATCTCGTGCTTAAGGGCTTGTGAATCGCGCTGCGGATCCAGCCCGCAGACCGACACGCGGCCGCTGTCGCGGGTGCGCAGGCCTTCGAGAACTTCGACAGTGCTGGTTTTCCCCGCGCCGTTGGGACCGAGCAGCCCGAAAACTTCGCCTTCCTCCACCGAGAAACTGACCCCGCGCACGGCTTCCACGTCGCCGTAGCGCTTGACGAGGCTTTCCACTTGAAGGATGGCGTTGCCCATATCCGCTGCTTCTGATCGGAGCAGAGAGATTTATAGGATACCGCAGATGTTCGGTTTGTGCGGATTCCTCCGGGCCACGGCTTGCCGAAGGGCTTTGCCGCGTTGGCCACCTTGCTCACCTTGCTCACCTTGCTGCCTCTCCTTGACATTCTACATATGGAGGTGTATATGTGTCGAATGTCTAGGAGAGAGTATGCCCATCGAAAAATCTGATCTCCTGCAGGGCACCCTGGATCTGCTGATCCTGAAGATTGTTGCCCTCGGTCCGGTTCATGGGTACGGGATCTCGCAGCGAATCCGGCAGATTTCGAAGGAAGTTTTGCAGGTGCAACAGGGCTCACTGTATCCCGCGCTGCACCGTTTGGAGAAGCGCGGCTGGCTCGAAGCAGAGTGGGGCCAATCGAGCAACGGCCGAGAGGCAAAGTTCTACAGGTTATCGGCGAAGGGCCGCAGGCAGTTGGCGAGTGAGGAATCGAATTGGAATCGTTTGGCCGGCGCGGTGTCGCAGATCCTCGAAACCGCGAGTTAGGAGCGTGCTATGTCCTGGTGGAAGTTTTTCCTTCCCAAGCGTGCGTCAGGCGCGCAACTCGATTCCGAACTGCGCTTTCATATTGACGAACTCATCGAAGCCAACATCGCCCGAGGGATGCCTCCGGAGGAAGCGCGTCGCCGGGCCATGCTCGAATTCGGCGGCCAGGAGCAGGTGAAGGAAGAAGTGCGCGATGTGTATCGCGTCCGGATCATGGATAGCGCCGTCGCCAATGTAAAATCCGCGATGCGCTTCCTACGCAAATCGCCTTCGTTTTCAGCCACGATAATCCTGACCCTGGCGCTCGGAATTGGCGCAAACAGCGCGGTGTTCTCCGCCATCGATGCGATTCTGCTGCGGCCACTCCCGTTCCCCGAGGGCGATCAACTGATGCGGCTCGAACAGTTTCGTCGCAAGGTCAAGAACCCCCTGGGGCGCTTGGCGCCGGTGCGGCTCGAGGATTGGAATCGCATGAACTCCACGTTCCAGGCGATCACCGGATATTACACCGAAGATGCCTCGGAGTCTTCCGGAATGCTGCCGGAAAAGGTGACGGCGGCGTTTGTGGCGCCTCGCTTTCTGCAGGTTTGGGGAGTCGCGCCCGAGCTGGGCCGTGATTTCAGGCCAGAGGAGGAGCATTGGGGAGGCCCAAGCGCCGTTCTCATTAGCGACCAGTTCTGGCGGCGTCGCTCTGGCGGTGATCCGAGCGCCCTCGGACAGAAACTCAGACTCGGGGAACTGTCTCTCACGATTGTGGGCGTCATGCCTTCGTCTTTTTTGTTTCCGGACCGGGACGTAGATCTGTGGGTTCCGGTAATGCTCGGCGGGCCTTTCTCGGAGAACCGAGGCCTCACCTGGTATTTGACGATCGGCCGGCTGAAGCGCGGCGTTACCCTAGGGCAGGCACGAGCTAACTTGGCGACGGTTCAGGAGCAACTCGGGAAAGCCTATCCGAATACAGACGGGGACCTCGGTGTGTCAATCGAACCGCTGAAGGAAACAACCGTTGGCGGAGCGCGCAAGTCGCTGTGGATGCTGTTTGGCTCCGTGTCGCTGCTTCTGCTGATCGCCTGCACGAACATCGTAACGCTGCTTTTGGCCCGCGCGACACAGCGTGAACATGAGATCTCCGTGCGGTTTTCGCTTGGTGCCCCCCGCGCGGCGATCGTTGTGCAATTACTGACCGAAACGTTCGTCTTGGCACTGGGTGGCGCAGGGCTCGGACTGATTGTGGCTGGCGCGGCGGCGCGCGTGTTTCGCACGCTCGCCCGAGACCTCCCGCGAGTCGGAGAGATTCGGCTTGATGCTCGAGTCGTTTGGTACTCGCTGCTGTGTTCTGTTGTTGTGACCATCCTCTGCGGATTGTTTCCGGCGATTCGCGGGACGCGCAGGAACTTATCGAGCGCGTTGGCACAAACCAGCCGCAGCCAGGTTTCCGGCCGCCATCCGCTTCAGTGGCTGCTGGTGGGCGTGCAGGTGACGCTGGCCGTGACACTCCTTTCCGGAGCGGGATTACTGTTGCGGAGCTTTCAGGCGTTGGGTCGCGTGTCGCCTGGCTTTGACCCGAGCCACGTACTCACCTTTCACATCACGGGATCCTATGCCGAGACGGCCAGCCCCGAAAAACTGGCGCAAAGAATCGACGGGACGATTGACACAGTGCGTCACCTTCCTGGCGTGGAAGCCGCCGCAACCTCCTCCGAACTGCCGGGTTTGGCTCGCGAGTATGAGACCGAGCTCAAGTTTTCGGAAGGAGAAGTGAATCTGGAACGTAAAATCCTGGCGGAGAATCGTTTTATTTCGGAAGGATATCTCGCGGCAATGAAGATTCCGCTTCTCGAGGGTGAAGACTGCCGGAGGGGCTTTCGGACCCAGGAAGGGGGCGCTTTGGTCAACCGCAGTTTCGCGAACACGTATTTCGGCGGATCTCCGGGCATCGGGCGGCACGTTCAAGCGGTGATTGGCAGCCTGTTCATAGGCCCAGGGGAAATCCGAGGCATCGTGGGCGACGCGCGCGAGGAGGGTTTCGATCGCGAGCCAAGCCCCACGGTGTACTGGTGCGGCAACGGTTTTGATCCCGACCCGTTTTACTTGGTGCGGACCCAGGCAAAGCCTATGGCGATGGCAGAAATCCTGCGCCGGAAGGTTCACGAAATTGAGCCGGGGCGGTCGCTATTCGCCGTCAAACCGCTTGAGGAGCACCTGGATGAAGCGTTCGGGGAGAACCGCCTGCGCACTTACTTGCTGAGCTTTTTTGCGGCCACGGCCCTATCCCTTGCCTGCGTTGGCCTGTACGGGACACTGAACTATTCAGTGATGGTGCGCCGGCGCGAGGTGGGTTTGCGTCTCGCTCTCGGAGCCTTGCGAGAACAAATCGTGAAACAGTTTCTTCTTCAAGGGCTTCGCGTTACCTTGCTCGGCTGTCTCGCGGGCTGGGGCCTCGCCTCGGCCTTTGCCCGGGTCCTGTCCGGCATGCTGTTCGGCGTTTCTCCGACCGACGCCGCAACACTGTCCGCGGTCATTTTCCTGGTGCTGGCCGTTGCCGGGGCCGCATCTCTCGTGCCGGCCATTCGTGCCGCCTATGTCGAACCCATGCAGGTTCTGCACGAGGAGTAATCGGGACGAGAGCACTCTTCCCTTCGATGGCTCGAGGCGGTTTGCTCTCCCGCAAGTTTGCCCGCGGCCTCAGGTGGGAAAATAATCCGGCTGCAAATTCTGCGTGAGCTTACTTTCGGCGCTTCGTTCGCGGCGCCGCGCCTTTCAGGCTGCGAATTTTCGGCGGCTGCCAGAGGTGCCGTTTCAAGTCCACGCGAAATTCAACGACGGAGACACCTTCGGTTTCGAGAAGCTTCTTTTGGAGCAAAGCGTGTGGGCCACGAATGAGGATTTTTCCGCGGTCGCCGATCACGCGGTGCCACGGAATGCCTTTTCCCGAAGGAGTGCCAGCCATGGCGCGTCCGGCGGTGCGCGCGCCTCCGGGTAAACGCAGGGCTCTGGCGAGCCCTCCATAGGTTAGAACCTTTCCTCGAGGAATACGTTGCACGAGACGGTATACGTTATCCCAGGACATATGCGGAACTCCGGAGATCCGAGGGCTCGCAAGAGCGAATTGCGTATCGTAGGTGCGAGCACACCGAACAACAAGAGAAAAATGCCGTGACGGGGTTTAATAAAATGGCTAGAGTCTGCCGATGGCAGCAGGAAACGGGAATGGAGCCAGACCATGGAGTGCGGAAATATAAAAGCAATGGTTATGGTTGATGATAATAAGGGAGCAGAAAACCAATGGGAGCGCAGCAACAAAACTGATGAGGTGATAACCGCTGGCGTCTTTAGGGTGAAGACGTTACTGATACGGTGCAACTTTTGACGAAATTCCGTGTCTAATATTGCAGAGCGTAGTGGAAGCTCGTTACACTACGGCAGCTGCAATCGAGCACGAGACGAGGTAAGCGATGGCTTTTGTTCGCCGCAAAGGGAATTCGTTCTACCTGGTGCACAATGTGCGCCGCGGCGAAAAAGTACTGCAACTTCATTTAGCGCGGCTCGGACAGCGAGCGCGTATTACCGATGAAGTCGTCAAGGAAGTATCGAAGAAGCATCCGTTCGTGGAGCTTAATTGGAGGGCTCTGCGGGAGCAGTGCAATCACTCCGCGGACCTGGGGGATCCCAATTCTCCGGCGGTCCAAAAACTGGTATCTTCTCTTCGTACCCTCAATCTTGAATTGGCGGATGTCCTTCCGCCGCTCGTCCGAATTTCAGAATCGCCCGTGGTGGCAAGGGAGTTGCTGGTACAATTGCGGCTCCTGCAGTCGACCATCCAGGTCAAATTGGAACAGTTTGATCGGGGACGCGGGCGGTACGGCAACCCGCACGGGCGGGTTCGCTAGGAGGCGGTCATGGACGACTACACTCTTTCTCTCGATCCAAGCAAGCGCAGCACGGACACGATTGATTTTCAGTCGGCGCTGCGATCGAAGATTGTGGGTCAAGAAGAGGCCGTACAGGCGCTGGTTGACTTGTACCAGGTGTTTCGCGCCGGCTTGAATTCTCCGGGGCGCCCGGTAGGGAACCTGCTGTTTCTGGGGCCCACCGGATCCGGAAAAACCCGCATCGTCGAAGCGGCGGCGGAGATCCTGTTTGGGGATGCCCGCGCGGTCATCAAGGTCGATTGCGCGGAGTTCCAACACTCCCACGAGATTGCTAAATTGATTGGTTCGCCTCCGGGCTATTTGGGACACCGGGAAACGCATCCGCTGATCACCCAGGAGACGCTGGCCGCCTGCCACACCGAAAAGCTGAAACTAAGCTTCTTGCTCTTTGATGAAATTGAGAAGGCCAGCGACGCCCTGTGGCAGTTGCTGCTGGGCATCCTAGATAAGGCCACTTTGACCCTTGGTGACAATCGGAAAGTGGATCTGTCTAAAACGGTTATTTTTCTCACCTCCAACCTGGGCGGCGGAGAGATCACCGAACTAATGGAAGGCGGCATGGGCTTCATCCAGCCGAAAGACAAACCGGCAGCCGGCCTGGACGAAAAGGTACAGCGCACCGCCGTCGAGGCGGCCCGGCGCAAGTTCTCCCCCGAATTCATGAACCGCCTGGATAAAGTCGTGGTCTTTCATCCGTTGCGCAAGGAGCAGTTGCAGGAAGTCCTGGACATCGAATTGGGCCAGGTCCAGCAGCGCGTGCTGGACACGGCCAAGGGCCAGTTTCTTTTCCGCGTGACACCTGCTGGCCGCGATTTTCTGCTGCAGGAAGGCACCGACCAGCGCTACGGAGCACGCCACCTGAAGCGGGCCATCGAGAGGCACGTTGTCTATCCGCTGGCGAACCTGCTCGCCACCGATCAGGTGAACTTGGGAGATTTGGTGTGCATTGACTGGGATCAGACGCACAACCGGCTCACTTTTGTGCGCGAAGGCGAGGGAGCCTTGGTGGAACCGGCAGCAAAGCGTGCGGGAGCCGCGGCAGCCGGGGCCGAGGCGACCGACGGCAAGTTCGCAAGCGCGCCCGAGGAGACGGTGACGGAGGAAAAGAAGACTCGTGCGGCTCAGCCTGGAGCGGCGCCTGCCGCAGCGCCACAAAGCCGGAAAAAGCAAGATCGCTCTAACTCTTAAGGCCCTGCTAAGGCCAAAGTCTCTTAAAGCAAAACTTTAACTCCTCTGCGGGGGCGCACCAAAACGGCGCCCCTTTTTGTCGTTTGTGGCGTGACACAAAGTGTTCTGCTCCCGGGTCTTGGTCTCTCATTTTTGACTAAAATGGAAAGCAATCTCAGTTTGTGAGACGCCTACAAAATTTGAAATCCTGTATCTGACTGAAATTAGTGCGTTTCCTTGCCAGCAACAAGGTGAAAAAGATTGGCATCCGCCATGCTCTATCTCATTTTTCGCGCAGAGCCTGAGACGCGCGTCGCGTTTGGGGGATCAGACGCGGAGAAGGGGCAAACGATGAGAGCTGCTGTCCGCCACCAACTGGACCCAACCATACGCAGCAACGATACGCGGGATTTTCATGCTTCCTTGCGCGCCAAGATTGTTGGCCAGGAGGAAGGTATACAGTCCCTGGTCGACATGTACCAGGTCTTCTGTGCCGGATTGAACTCGCCTGGCCGCCCCATAGGGAACCTCCTCTTTCTCGGGCCGACGGGCTCCGGAAAGACCCGCATCGTCGAAGCGGCGGCGGAGATCCTGTTTGGGGATGCCCGCGCGGTTATCAAGGTAGATTGCGCGGAATTTCAGCACTCCCACGAGATTGCCAAGCTCATCGGCTCCCCTCCGGGCTACCTCGGCCACCGCGAAACCCACCCTCTGATTACCCAGGAAGCCCTGGCGGCCTGCCACACTGACAAGCTGAAGCTCAGTTTTTTGCTTTTCGATGAAATCGAGAAGGCCAGCGACGCGCTCTGGCAGTTGCTGCTGGGCATGCTGGACAAGGCGACGCTTACCCTAGGCGACAACCGCCGCGTCGACCTTTCCCAGACGGTCATTTTCCTGACCTCGAACCTCGGCGGCGGTGAGATTAGCGAAATGATCCAGGGCGGCATGGGCTTCATTCAGCCGGCGGACAAGCCGGCGGCCGGTTTCGATCAAAAAGTGGAGCGCACCGCGGTCGAGGCGGCGCGCCGTAAGTTTTCGCCCGAGTTTATGAACCGGCTCGACAAAGTGGTGGTTTTTCATCCCCTGCGCCGCAAACAGTTGGAGCAAGTTCTCGATATTGAACTGGCCCAAGTGCAGGAGCGCGTTCTGGAAACGGCCAAAGGGCAGTTTCTCTTCCGCGTGACCGAGCCGGGCCGCGATTTTCTTCTGCAAGAAGGCACGGATCAGCGGTATGGGGCGCGCCACTTGAAAAGAGCCATCGAGCGCCATGTGGTCTATCCCATGGCTAACTTGCTCGCCACCGAGCAAGTGCATCTTGGAGACCTCATTTGCATCGACTGGAACAAGGAGCAGGAGCGCTTGACCTTTGTTCGCGAAGGCGAAAACCTCGCCTTGCCGGCGCGCAAACCGGAGCCGGCTCCGGCAGCCAAAGTCGTTAGTGCCCGAAATGGCAAGTCTGCCGATGCTCCGAACGCTGCGCCTTCTCCCGAGCCTTCGCCGCGCCTAGCTCGGTAATCAAGTTCCTTCCAGCAAGCCCTCACCCCCCAGCCCGGGTGCCAGCCACCCGGGCTTTTTCTCTTTGTGTCCGCCAAATGCTAAAGTAACTCTGGAGCGAGAATCCCGATCGTAGGAGTCATAGCGGAGGTTACAGTGCGTGCGTGCGGTGGCCTAGGGAATTTGTGCCTAAGGGGCGAGAGCCAGGCGCGCCGGCGACTTGGTGCGCGCGCCGGCCTCCCGTCTATTGGCCCTTTGTGCCTGCTCGTTCTACTCGCGCCGACGGCCTCCGCGCAGCGCACCGTGCTTAGGCCGGGATGGAACATGTTCACGCCGCAGCAGGACATCGAGCTGGGCAAGCAAGCTGCCGCGGATGCAGAAAAACAATTGCCTCTTTGCCATGCGCCCAAAGTCGATGCCTATCTGACGCAACTGGGAATGCGGCTGGTCGAAAAGCTCCCTACTGGCGGCGTGCAATACCCCTTCGAATTTCATTGTGTGAATGACAAGGCCATCAATGCCTTTGCCTTGCCCGGCGGATACGTTTTTATCAATCGCGGAGCGATCGAGGTGGCTGACAATGAAGCGCAGCTTGCCGCTGTGATGGCGCACGAGCTTTCGCACGTGGCGTTGCGGCACGGGACGAATCAAGCGACGAAAGCTCAGGCGGCGGAAGGTGTTCTTGGGATTGCCAGCGGCATTCTCGGCGGCTCGACCGGCGGGGCACTATTGAGCGAGTTGGGCGCGTTTGCCGCTGGAGGCGTGCTGCTGCGTTACTCGCGAGGCGCCGAATCGCAAGCGGATGTGATGGGCACGCAGGTGCTCTATGACAGCGGCTACGACCCGCGCGCCATGGGGCAGTTTTTCGAGAAGCTCGAAGCCGAGAGCAAGGGGAAGAATCCGCCCGAGTTTCTTTCCGACCATCCGAATCCCGAGCACCGAGTCGAACGTGTGGAAGAGGAAATCGACAAACTGCACGGCGTCCCGCCGAATGCCAAGCGGGATTCCGCGGAATTTGAAGCGATCAAGCGCGAAGTCCTGGCTCTGCCGGTGGTGAAGAGGCTGGCGCCGGCGGCTGCGGGGGCAGCAAAAGCTCCTGCGCCTCCTTCGGAGAATTTCGCTGTTTATAAGGCCAATGCGTACGCGCTGAAATATCCGGACAACTGGAAGAAGTATGCCGACAATAACGGCAACAACGCTTCGTTCGCGCCGGAAGGCGGCGTGGTGGACGACAGCACTGGTCATGCTGCGCTCGCCTACGGGCTCATCGTAACCGTGTCCCAGGCCACCGGCGACCCCAACGATTGGGACGCCCTGAACAACGCCACCGAGCAGGCCATTCACGACCTGCAAAAGTCGAACCCGAACATGAAGATTACGCGCCAGCCGGAGCACGTCCGCTTGAATGGCCAGCCCGGCCTCGCGACGTATCTCAGCAACGATTCTCCGCTAGGCAGCCAGGAAACAGATTGGATGATTACTACATTGCGCCCGGAAGGGCTGGTCTCGTTCGTCTGTGTGGCTCCACAATCCGCCTATGAAAAATACGACAAGACCTTTAACGGCATCCTCGACAGCGTGCGGTTCACGAAATAGGCAAGAATCAGCAAAGCGAGCCGAACCGAATTTCCGTATGGAAAGCAAAGGGCGTCCCGAGCTTCGGAACGCCCTTTTTGGTCTATTCCGTTGGGATCGAAGCTACTCGAAGAAAAGGAACGGCAGAACTGGCGTGCCTTCCTGCCTAACGGCATCGAGGGCGTCCGGATCCAGGCCCAGGATTTTCAGGATCGTGGGAGCCACCTGAGCGGTTTCCACAAAGCTGTGGATGGTGCGGGCCTCAATACGAGGATTGGATACCAACAGCATCACGTTGGTATCATCCCATGCGTAGCCGCCATGTTCGGATTGCTTCTTTAGGTTTCCGGTAAAGACCACGCCGATGTTTGGAATGACTACGATGTCGGGAGTACGCGGGTCGCCCCCTTCCCGAAGCTCGCAGCAGGGGCCGTGGTGCTCAGGCACGCCGGGTGGGTTAAAGAGCGTGTTCAGTGAGGCGCCATGGTAGATCTGGCCCAGTCCAATCGCTGTCGCGGCATTCTCCAGAGCCGTTACTGCGTCCCCGGTGCGGTTTGAATCTGCCAGCCAGATCTGGGAAATGTCGTCCTCGGCCAGTCCGAGGCCGTTATTGGGGTCATTGTAAACTGCCGGGAGAAGATTTGCGACGATCCCAGACGGCGGCGTGCCGTTGTTGCCGGAATTCCCCGGAATGGGGAAGAAGCGGTTCGGGTCGATCGGCGACTGGCCGTGTTTCGCGGTAACAATGACGGTGGTCGAATCCAGAAGACCCTCGTGCTTGAGGGCAGCGACCATCTGCCCGATCGCCGCATCCACGAACTGGATTTCGGCCAGCATTTTGGGTCTGGGGCTACCCTGGGCATCCTCATAACCGCCAGTGTTTGCGTCGGTTCTGATAGCGGATTTGGGTTCAATCAGCTTCTGTCCAACGCTGACGGCCTGGAAGTTCATCCCAAAGATCGTTGGGACCGGAGCATTGCTTGTACCGAGGTGGGTCCTGCCGTGGATTTGGTTGAGTACGCCATTGACCTTCAGCTGGTCGTAGCATTTGATGGCATCGAAATCGGTGGTCCAGTCATCGCCATTGGGAACAAGCGCTCCGCAATCAAAACTCGCTTCGGGGCTGGGGGCTGCGGTCTTAATTCCGGGCAGCACAATCTGAAGAGAGTTGACCTCAGGGGAATAGTAATCATCCACGTTGCTGGGTTGATCGGTTCCCGTGGGGCCGGAAACTGAGGCGTAGGCAGCGTGCTTGTCGGACCAGGCTGTGTAGCCGCCCGCGGCGTGGATCACGCCAAAAATGGTGTTCGTGCGAACGAAGTTCCAGGAGTAAACGGGTTTGCAGTGGTTAAACGGATCGCGCACCAGCCTGTCGGGATTGATTGACTGAACGCCACCGTCGATAGTGGAGTACCCGGGAAAGCCACCATTGAGCTTCGACTGGTCGAATTCGTTGCCTTCCTCATATTCGGTCTGGGTTCCGTTAATGACGTTCAAATTGCAGGTTCCGCCCGGTAGCCCGTTGCCCGTAGCAATCTTCGGCGGTGCCAGAACACGATCGTAAGCCACGTCGTAGAACGCGCCTACCGTTCGAGGACTCCCGCCGCTGACGATCGCCATCAGGCCGGGAAACGAGTCGGACGGCCTCGATGTGGTCGTGCGTGTGTAGTGCACTCCAGTCCTGCCGAGAGCGGCCAGATTGGGACAAGTCTTCGATGCCACGCAGTTTTCATAATCAACCGCATGCATGCCATCGATGCTGATGAGCAGCACGTGCCGGATAGGGCTTGCTTGGCCGAGGTTGTTGGCGTGAGCTGGCGCGGGGACAGTTGTGCCAACGAGCCCCAGAGACAATGCGATTGCAAGAATTCTTTCTTTCAAAGGCGATCTCCTTTTAATTGGGAACACAAATGAAGACAACCGATCCCGCGCAAGACAGTAGGGGCGTTGTGTTACAGGAGATAGAACGGAGCGTGTCGGCTCCGTAAATCAGGAGGAGTGGAGACGTCGAGTACTGGTTCTCCCAGTGCCGAGTGAAAAATGCCCGCGAATCCGTTTAAGAACGGGCCGGGATGGATTCTTCCGCCGCTTTTCCAGCATATTGCGAACGATGAACTTCGGCCGCGCGTTCGAGAGCTTCAGCGATGCTTTCGCAAATATTCTCCGCGCCGACGTGGCGTTCGAATTCTGCCTGCTTCATCAGCTGCGAAGGTTGCTCTCTGGCGCCGCAAAGCAGCAGCGATCGGCCCGATTCGTGGACCGTATCGGCGAGGTCGCGAATCGCGCCGAGCCCGGTGGCGTCAATGGCGGTCATGTTTCGCAGGCGCAGAATGAGGATGGGCGGCAGCTTGTCGAGCGAGTGCAAAATATCCGCAAACTTGTCCGTTGCGCCGAACAGAAAGGGCCCGTGAATGCGGTACACAATCGCGTAGTCCGGGATGTCCTTACCTTGCAGCACGTGCACGCGGCTGTCTTCCACATAATCCTTCGTGACCGGGCTAACCGTGGTTGTCCGGGAGACTTTGCGGATGAACATGAGCGCCGCGAGCACCATTCCGACTTCGACGGCGAAGGTAAGGTCGGTGACCACGGTCAGCACCATTGTCAGCAGCCAAACGGCAATGTCTGCCGCGCTCAGCTTGAGAATTTCCGGGATTTCCTCCCAATCGCCCATGTTGTACGCGACGATCATCAAAATGGATGCCAGCGCCGCGAGCGGAACGCTTTTTACCAGCGGCGCTGCAAAAAGGACGATCCCGAGCAGCGTAAGCGCATGAATCATTCCGGCGACCGGAGTCTTCGCTCCGGAACGCACGTTGGTAGCCGTGCGCGCGATGGCGCCAGTGGCAGGCAAGCCGCCGAAGAGCGGTGAGAGGATGTTTGCCACGCCCTGCCCAATCAATTCCACGTTCGGATTGTGCTTGTCGTTGCTCATGCGGTCGGAAACCACGGCGGACATAAGCGACTCGATCGCTCCCAGCATTGCTACCGTGAAGGCGGAAGAGAGCAACTGGCGGAAAATATCGTAATGAAAATTCGGAACGGCAATCGTTGGGAGGCCTTTCGGGATGCCACCAAAACGCGTTCCGATGGTTTCCAGGTTCATGTGGAAGAGAATCACCGCGGCGGTCGCGCCGAAAGTGACCAGGATCGCGCCCGGTATTTTCTTGGCGTACTTCAGGCAGAAAATCATCACCGCGATCGAAAAGATGGAAACGGCGGTGGCTGGCATGGAGAACGTGTTCCCCGCCTGGGCAAACGCCTTCATGCGATGAAAGAAGTCGCCCGGGACGTGATCCATCTGCAAGCCGAAGAAGTCGCGGATCTGCGTGCTGGCGATGAGAATCGCGATTCCGTTGGTGAAGCCGACCACCACGGGCCGCGGAAAGTATTTCACCATCGCGCCCATGCCGGTGATGCCAAGGAGCACCAGCAGGACGCCCGCCATCATCGTGCACATGAAAAGGCCGTCAATGCCGTGCTTCGCGATGATGCCCGCGACGACCACCACGAAGGCTCCGGTGGGGCCACCGATCTGCGTTTTTGACCCGCCCAGGGCCGAAATCAAAAAGCCGGTTACAATCGCGCAATAAAGTCCCGCTTGCGGCGGCACACCCGAGGCGATCGCGAAGGCCATCGCCAGCGGCAGCGCCACCAGCCCAACGGTGACTCCGGCAATCAAATCCGAGGCAAATTTGTGCCGGTCGTAATGACGCAGAAGGATTGCGGATTTGGGCAGCCAGTCTTCGATATCGAATTTCATGCTTGCTGCAATCTTCGAGGCAAAGGAGTCATCCAAGTCTAGCAGAAGCGGAGCAGACGCAATCTGTCGGACGCGGTTTGGTGTGCCTGGTCGCAAATAGCCGGAAAAAGGAGGCCGGCGAATGCTTTGCGAGGCAAGGCACCTTGCTTAATCTGCGGCTGTGCTTCGCGGCGCGGCGGGCTTCCAGCGCAGCACCGGCTTGCGCGCTGCTGCAACTTCATCAAGCCGCCGCACGCGCGTCGTATGCGGCGCGGTTTTCACGATTTCCGGCTGTGTCGCGGCCTCTTCTGCGATCGACTTCATGGCGTCGATGAACAGGTCGCATTCTTCCCGCGACTCGGATTCGGTCGGCTCGATCATTAAAGCACCGGGAACGATCAATGGAAAGGCGGTGGTGTAGGGATGGAAACCGTAGTCGATCAGCCGCTTGGCGATGTCCATGGTGTTTACGCCGTTCTTCTTTTGGATCGCGTCGCTGAAAACCACCTCATGCATCGAAGGCAGGGAATACGGCAGGTCATAAAAGCCCTCAAGCTGCTTTCGAATGTAATTCGCATTCAGCACCGCATCTTCCGTGGCCTGGCGCACGCCGGGACCGTACGCCAGAATGTACGCCAGCGCGCGAACCAGCACTCCGAAATTGCTGCTGAACGCCTTCACTTTGCCAATCGAGTCCGGCCGCACCGGCTCGAGCGCCAGCCGGCCGCCCTCTTTTTCCGCGAGGATCGGCACCGGGCGGAACGGCTCGAGAATCTTCTTCATTGCGACCGGACCGGCTCCCGGACCCCCGCCACCGTGCGGCGTCGAGAATGTCTTGTGCAGGTTCAAATGCATGACGTCCACGCCGAGATCGCCCGGGCGGGTTATGCCCGCAAGCGCATTCATGTTCGCGCCGTCCATGTACAGCAACGCGCCCTTCGCGTGCAAAATCTGCGCAATTTCCGGCAGGTTTTGCTCGTAAATCCCCAGTGTCGAAGGGTTGGTGATCATCAATGCCGCAACGTCTTCGTTCACCATCTTGCGCAGGCCTTCGATGTCGACCTGTCCCTGCGCTCCCGATTTGATGTTTGCGACCTCATAGCCCGCGATCACCGCCGTCGCAGGGTTCGTGCCGTGCGCGGAATCGGGAATCAGCACTCTCTTACGCGGATTCCCCTGTTTTTGCAGATACGCGCGGATCAGCAGCAATCCGGTGAGCTCTCCCTGGGCCCCGGCGGCTGGCTGCAAGGTGATGGCATCCATGCCGGTAATTTCCAGGAGGCATTGCTCGAGCAGCCGCAGAATCCTCAGGCATCCTTGCGAAAGTTCTTGCGGCTGATAGGGGTGCTCCGTTGCGATTCCTTCGAGCCGCGCCACAAATTCATTGACGCGCGGATTGTACTTCATGGTGCAGGAACCCAGCGGGTACATTCCCAGGTCAATCGCGTGATTCCAGGTGGAAAGACGCGTGAAGTGGCGGAGCACCTCGATCTCGCTGACTTCCGGAAAACCCTCGATGTCTTCGCGCAGATGGGGGGCGCCCAGCACTTTCGCTGGTTCCGCTTTAGGTACGTCCAGTGGCGGCAATTCGAACGCGCGCTTGCCGGGCGACGATTTCTCGAAGATCAGGCCCTCGTTCTGATTCGTGTGCCGTGATGCCTTTTTGATTTTCTCGTTCATGTCTCCCACGTGCCTGCGTGGCACGGACGCCAGCCGCGCAGTTTTTGTCTTGCGTCTAGACCGGCTGTTCCAGCGCCCGCTTCACCGCGCCCGCAAACCGTTCAATTTCCCCGCGCGGCATGGTTTCCGTGACGCACACGAGCGCATGCTTGGTAAGCTCCGGATACGGCGTGCCGAGAGCCAGTGGCCCGACAATTTTTTCGCGCAACAGGTGCGAATTCACAATTTTCACCGAGCGCGGCAGCTCGACGGTGAATTCATTGAAGAACGGAGCGTCAAACGTGCGCCGTACGCCGGGAATCTTGAGCAATTCCGCGAGCGCGAACTGCGCTTTCGAAAGATTCTGTTCCGCCATTTCGCGCAAGCCTTCCTTACCAAGCAGCGTCAAGTGCACCGTTGCTGCCAGCGCGCAAAGCGCCTGGTTTGTGCAAATATTGGAAGTGGCTTTCTCGCGGCGAATGTGCTGCTCGCGTGTCGCAAGCGTCAGCACAAATCCGCGATGTCCCGCAAAGTCCGTGGTTTGCCCCGCCAGCCTTCCCGGCATCTGACGAACGTATCTTTCACCCGCGGCAATCACGCCGGCAAACGGTCCGCCATAACTCGGCGGCAAGCCAAAGCTTTGCGCTTCAAGCGCCACGATGTCCGCCTCTACCGGCGGCCGGAGCAGTCCTAGCGAAACGCCCTCGGCAATCGCCACGACCAACATCGCGCCAACCGCGTGTGCCGCTTCGGCCAATGGCGCGTACGATTCGATCGCGCCAAAAAAGTTCGGCGATTGCGCAACCACCGCGGCCACGTCGTCTTTCAACGCGCCCTGAAGCGCTTTCACATCGACTGTTCCGCTCGTGGCGAAAGGAATCTCCTCGATGCGCAATCCGGAATTCTTCGCGTAGGTTTTCAGCACGTCGCGGTATTCCGGATGCACCGAACGCGCCACGAGCACGCGCTGCCGCCCGGTCAGCCTCTCTGCCATCAACACCGCTTCCGTCGCTGCCGTCGAGCCGTCATACATCGACGCGTTCGCCACGTCCTGCCCGGTCAGCTGGCACATCAACGTCTGAAACTCGAAGATCGCCTGCAGGGTGCCTTGCGAAATTTCCGCCTGATACGGCGTGTACGAGGTAAGGAATTCACCGCGCTGGATGATCGTGTCGGTCACCACCGAACGCAGGTGGTTGTAAACGCCCGCGCCGAGAAAACTCGCATAGCCTGCTGCGTTTTCCGCCGCGCGCTGCTTGAAATACTGGATGACTTCGGCTTCCGAGTAAGGCCCAGGAATCTTCAGGGCCTCGCGCAGCCGGTACTTTTCCGGAATGGTCGAAAACAGCTCATCGATCGATTTTGCCCCGATGGCGGCCAACATTTCTTGCCGCTCGACGGGGCTCTTCGGGAGGTAGCGCATTAGGCGGAGGTTTCCTTGCCCTTCTCCGCGATATAGGCTTCGTAGGCGGCCGCGTCCATCAAGTCGCTGATCCCTTTGGCGTTTGTCAGTCGCACCTTGATCAGCCACCCGGCTCCGTGCGGGGCGTTGTTGATCGTCTCAGGTTTATTTTGCAGCTCGCCGTTGGCCTCGATGACTTCCCCCGAGGCGGGGGCGTAAATCTCGCTGACGGCCTTCACCGACTCCACCGTGCCAAACGATTTTCCCGCTTCAATCTTGGCGCCTGGCTTGGGCAGTTCGACAAAAACCACGTCGCCCAGTTCGTGCTGCGCGTGGTCGGTGATGCCGATCGTGGCGAGGTCTCCTTTCATCTCAATCCACTCATGCTCTTTGGTGTAGCGGTACGACTTCGGATACGCCATCAAACCACTCCTTGCACTCGCAATACCTGCATTCGTCTCAATGGGACTGGTCCAAGTTAGACTATCTTCCGCTTGCCTGCGGCGCGGCTGCTTTTTTCTGCCGCTTGTAGAACGGAGTTCGAACCACCTGGGCTTTGTAGTTTTGCCCGCGAATTTCCACATACAAAATCGTACCCGCCGCCGAATATGTTGGCGGCACGTAGGCCAGGGCAATGTTTTTGCCCAAAGTCGGGGAAGGCGAACCGCTCGTCACTACGCCGATGTGTTCTCCGGCTCCGTTCGAGCAGCAATACTCGTCGCGTGCGATTCCGCGATCGATCATCTCGAGGCCCACCAGCGTGCGCTTCAATCCCGCGGCCTTGGAGCGTTCTAGCGCCGCTCGGCCGATAAAATCGCCCTTCTCCATTTTGCAGTACCGCTCGAGCCCCGCTTCCCATACATTGATCTTGTCGCTGATCTCGTGCCCGTACAGCGCCATCTTCGATTCCAGCCGCAGCGTGTTGCGCGCGCCCAGGCCGCAGGGAACGATTGCGAACTCACGCCCGGCCTCGATCACCTGGTTCCAGACTCTTTCGCTTGTCGCTGGGTCGGACGGCACGTAAATCTCAAATCCGTCTTCGCCCGTATATCCGGTGCGCGCAAGTAACCTATTCTTCAGGCCGCAGACCGTGGCGTGGGTGAACCAATAAACCTTAAGGCCGCTCAATTCCGCGTCCGTCAGCTTTTGCACCACCTCCGCGGCTCGCGGCCCCTGAATCGCCAATTGGGAGTACGCGTCGCTCAGATCTTCGACCAGGCAATCGATGCCCCGGGTATTTTCACGCACCCAGTTGATGTCTTTCTCCCGCGTGCCCGCGTTAATCACCAGCAGATAATCGTCTTCGCCCAGCCGATGCACGATCACGTCGTCGACAAACGTCCCTTCCGGATAAAGCATCGCCGAGTATTGCGCCTGCCCAATCGCCAGCCGTGACGCATCATTCATGGTGATGTGCTGTACCGCCTCGAGCGCTCCCCCGGGCTTCTTCCCGCTGCGAATGCGAATGTCCCCCATGTGGCTGACATCAAAAACGCCGACATTTCCCCGCACCGCTTTGTGTTCGGCGATCAAGCCGCCGCTTGACGGATATTCCACAGGCATGTCCCAGCCGCCGAAATTAACCATTTTCGCGCCAAGGCGGCGGTGCAATGCGTTCAGCGCCGTTTTGCGAAGCGAACTTGTCTCGGAAGTTGTTGCGGAATCCATTCCCATCGCTCGGGCAGAGACCGATACTAACATGCGCCTCCAAGGCGGTCAAAGAAGCGGCGCGACCGACGCGACCGACCGTACCGCGAACCGATGCACCACTCGCCATCCACGAGCCACCTTGGCCTTGCCGCGCGCGGCTTCGCTCAGGTACAGTTTTCTTGAGGGCGCTTATGGAAGGTCCAACCGTTTGTGTGCAATGCGACATGCCGGAGGAACGCTGCAGTTGCGAGAAGTACTGCACCATTTGCAAAGGGCAGCACAACATCCGGCTCTGTTCGGACGGCCTCTATTATTGCCCCGATTGCCGGGAAGCCTGCGATGTGGGGCTGGCTAGTAGCCGTGGCCGCTGAACTGAAAAGCTTGCACATGTGCCTTGACGGCGACGCCCGCCTGGCCGCGGCGGCGGGCGGTGTAGCCCGCTTCTTCGCGGATGCCGCTGGCCTTGAAACCGATGCCGTCGTTCGCTTGCAGTCCGCGGTCCTCGACGCCTGCAACGAAGCTTTCAAGCACCTCTCCGCCAAACACCCCCACCTGGAAGTCACCTTCGCGCGTTTTTCCGACCGCATCGAAGTTTCTCTCTGCCATGAGGAGGAACCTAGCGCTTTTGACCTGCAAACGATTACAAGGTTTGCCGCAAAGAAAACAGCCAGCGCAGGGAGCTCGGAAACTCTAGCGGGCGTAGACCGTGTGCAACGCGAAACCCACGGCAGGGAAGTTGTGACCCGCCTCACCAAGTACCTCCGCCAAGTAGCGCCCAGCGTCTGACGGCGTTGAAAAAGAGAACAGGCCGGGCAAATTTTTTTGCCCGGCCCGTTCTTCTTTCCGTAACTTCCTGCACCCTTACATCTTCAAAGCGAATGTATTTCTCCGGATCAGTGCCGTCATCTGTTCGTCGCTCAGCGACATGCTGAGCGCGACCCGGTCTCCGGCCGGCGTGATGCGCGCCTGATCCAGCAGATCGGCCAGCTCCGGATTCTCTTTTTGCGCCTGGTAGCGTTTATACA
>Ga0307471_100000204_pt1 | contig 30130 bp, 27 predicted proteins | sample atmos_gasesAM3C__2_FD_204566 | JGI IMG/M metagenome (GOLD analysis project Ga0307471, IMG submission 204566) | Hardwood forest soil microbial communities from Morgan-Monroe State Forest, Indiana, United States - atmos_gasesAM3C_515 | ecosystem: Environmental > Terrestrial > Soil > Temperate... | reverse complement strand
GATTGGCTACATCGTAGGGCGTTTCGATCCCAGACATCCCGGAATGGTAGTTGTGAAATTCCCAAGCCGTCAGCTTGCCGTCGGCCGCGACGCCGCTTTTGACTTCGATCACACCCGCGGGGCGGAAGTATGCCCAGGTGAACTCCTCTTCGCGTGTCCAAACAACTTTTACAGGCTTTCCCGCCGCGCGCGCCAGTCGTGCGGCCTCCACAGCCGCGTCGCTGGTATGCTTCCCTCCGTAGGCTGCCCCCGTGTCGGGAACGATGACTCGAACGTCGCTCTCCGGCATATGAAAAACGCCCGCCAGTTCGTCGCGATTCGCAAACGGCCGCTGCGTTCCGGTCCATACCGTCAGCTTGCCATCGGCAAATTGCGCCACCGCTGCCCGCGGCTCGGGCGGACCGTGCGCGATATACGCCACGTTGTAGGTCGCATCGAGTCGATGCGCCGCGGCAGCGAGGCCTTCTGTTATGGAACCTTTCTCCCTTCGGAACCGCTCGCTTGACGAAGGCTCCGCGTTGTTCTTGAGGTACGAGAAGATTTCTTTGCTCGAAACTTGCGGCACTTCTTTCCATTGCGTGCGAACGGCGTCGAGCGCTTTCTGCGCTTCATGCGCGCTCGGCGCGGCAACGCCGACGAAGTCGCCATCTCGAACGACGACAACGCTGCTCATGGCTTTTGCGGCGGTGTCATCGTAGGAAGCGAGCGTCGCGCCAAACGAAGGAGGCCGCAGAACTCGTCCGTAAAGCATTCCTTCGAGCCGGATGTCGCTCGTGTACTTGTGACCTCCAGTGACAAACGCGCGGCCATCCACCTTCGGAAGCGGCTTCCCCGCAATCTTCCATTCCGTCGCGGGTGTGACGGGATCCTCCGCGGGGAGATTCTGCGCGAGCGTCTTGCCGCGGGCGAGTTCCGCATAAGTCAGCGAACGTTTCGAAACCGGATCCGTCACCTTCGCGTCCGCAGCGACTAACCCTTCCGGCGCAACATTCCACTCCTTGGCCGCCACTCCGATGAGCAGATTGCGCGCTGCTTCGGCCACGCGCCGGAATTGTGGCGTCATCGTCGGGGTCGTTCGGCTGCCAAACGTGCCGGCGTCAAACGGCGTCAACTTCGTATCCCCCATCACCAATCGCACGCTTGCGAAAGGCACGCGCAACTCATCCGCGATGGTTTGCGAAAGGGACGTTCGAATGTTCTGCCCCATTTCCGCCTTGCCAGTAAACCCGGTTACCGTTCCGTCTTCCCCAACGTGAAGCCAGGACGTGATTTCCTTTGGCAGTTCCTCGCCGTGGAACGACGGCGAGCCAGGAGCGGTCTCCTGCGCGGCGAGCGCGTCCTTGGCCACCATGAAAACCGCGATCCCCGCACCTAAAAGCTTGAAGAACTCGCGGCGCGCCAGTTCAAATTGATGGATGGGCGGGGCATTAAATTCGTAACGCTCCGGTTCGGCGACGAGTCTTTCTTTTGCGGTGTTCATCGCGCACGCTCCTGCATCATCTTTGCGGCGTGTTCGACTGCCTCGATGACGCGTGGGTGCGTACCGCACCGGCAGACATTGCCTTGGAGAAACCGAATAATCTCCTCTTGTCTCGGATTGGCGTTCGTCTCGAGCAAGCCGACCGAACTCATCACCATTCCGGAAGTGCAGTACGCGCACTGAAACGCGCCCGCGTCAAGAAACGCTTGCTGCACTGGATGCAGCCTCCCATCTTTCTCTAACCCTTCGATCGTGGTGACGGGTTTTGCCGCCGCTGCGCTCAAGGGAACTTGGCACGAACGCCTAGGCGCTCCTGCCAGCAGCACCGTGCAAGCGCCGCACTGCCCTTCTCCGCAGCCATATTTGGTGCCCGTGAGGCCGAGTTCGTCCCGCAGGACAAACAAAAGTGGCGTGTCCGGAGGGTAGCTGACGGCGTAACGTTTGCCGTTAACTTCGATTTCCATCGACTTTGTCATGAGCCCTCCTCAGCAACAAATTTTCCGCCCGATCAAGACTTGCGGCAAGTGTCGCATGCCGTTTTGGCCTGATTCATTTTGTGGCAGTTCAGGCAGACGTACATCGTCGTCACGCTGGTGACCACCGACATTTGTTCCCCGCGCACCTGGCCGTGGCAAGTCTCACAATGCCATCCGGCTTGCAGATGCGGCGGGTGACTCCACGCCACTCCCGGCACCACCCTGTATACGCGCACACGGGGAACTGCCTGGTTCGACTTCATACAAATGCGCCAGTCCCGGCATCAGCGCGCGCATCTGGAGCTCGTTCACCTGCTCTTCAAACTCGCGGATCATCACCATGCGCCGATAGATGCGCGTCCACTGGTCCGCTTTGACACCTGCAATCACCTTGCTTTGATCCGTGGCAATGGTCATTGGGAAACCCCAGCCATCTTCGCCAAAACCGCGAACACCACCGCGAAATCCTTGTCCGCCACTCCCATTCCCCGCGCCGCCGTCAAGAATTCATTCGTCACCGCTGTAGTCGGCATGGGCACATCCAACTGCCGCCCCAGTTCGAGCGCCAGCAGCATGTCCTTTTGCATCATGTTGACGTTGAACCACGCCTCTTCCGGCATTTTCAGCACAAACGGCCCGCGGTACTCGACCATCGGCGACGCGATCACGCTGTGCGTCAGCACATCCACGGCGGTCTCTCTCTTGATCCCGCTCTTTTCCGCGAGCAGCACTCCTTCGCAGAACGCCAGCATCTGCACCGCCAAGCTTAAATTCACGCCAATCTTCATGACTAGCGCTTGCCCGTTCTCTCCCACATGCGTGACCTTCGGTCCAATGTCCAGCAACAGCGGCTTCACTTTCTCGAAGGTTGCCTTGCGCCCGCCCGCCATCACCGAAAGCTTGCCTTCCTGCAAAGTGATCACGCTTCCGGAAACTGGCGCGTCCACCATGTCGCCGCCTTTTCCCCGCACCTCCTCGGCAAGCTCCCGGCTGAATGCCGGGCCCACCGTGCTCATATCCACCAAAATCTTGCCGGGCTTTACGCCCGCGAGCATCCCGTCGGGCCCGTTCATCACCGCCGCCAACGCCGCCGAGTTGGTCACCATGGAAAGCGTGATGTCGCTCGCGCTCACCACTTCCCTTGGCGTATTTGCCCACTTCATTCCTTTCTTGATGAGCCATGCCGCTTTCGAACGCGTCCGGTTATATCCTGATACGCTGTGACCCTTGCCGAGCAGCCGGTTCACCATCTCGCTGCCCATCACCCCCAAGCCCACAAATCCCAGATTCGCCATGAAGATTTCTCTCCCGCCAATCGTTCGCTTTACCTCTTGGCCCGCCTCAAGCGCCTCTGGCCCTCCGCGAATCTTCTCGCACCTGCCGCATGTGTGCCCTCATCGCCTCCCCCGCTCCCGCGCATCGCGGTGCTCCATCGCATCTGAACGCGTCCGGATCCCTTTTCGCGCCTTCCATCACTTCAAACGACTCCCGCATGGCGGCAAGATCCTCGGCATCGGCGCGCTCCGCCGCCAGTGCCGCGATTTCCGGTTCCATCATTTCCCGGACTTCCGTCAAATAGCGCGAACCTTCCGCCTGCCCGGCCTTCATCATGTGATCGAGCGACAGCCGGATCGGGCGGGAACTGGTTTCCATAATGAAAGTCCCGCGCCGGGGATAAGCCTCCACGAAACCTTTCTCGCGCAGGGCTTTGACGGCTTCGCGAACCGCCGTTCGGCTCACGCCAAATTGTTGGGCCAGTTCCGGAGGCAGCTCGTCGCCGGTTTTCAGCGCGCCTTTTTGGATGGATTCCTCTACCCGCTGGACAATCTGTTCGTACAAACGGGAGGAAACGCACAACCATGTACATCATGAGGTCTCCAGAGATCGGGGCAGAAGGAGCTCGCTAAGCTGTGGTGTTACCTCTGGACCATGCGAAAGCACTGATATTCCATAACTTAGCACCTGTGTTGGTCCTCGACTGGTCGGATTGTGGGATCAATCTGCCAGCCTCTCTTCCCCTTGCAATCTCTTCCCTACGCCCCTACTCGATCCAGATCGTCTTGATGTTCGTAAACTCGCGGATCCCGTGGACTCCCAATTCCCTGCCGTGCCCTGACCACTTGACCCCGCCGAACGGCAGCCTCGGATCGGAGGCGACCATGCGGTTGATGAACACCATCCCCGCGTCGAGCTCGTTAATGAATCGCTCGCGTTCCTTGTCGTCACTTGTCCACGCACTCGCTCCCAATCCAAACCGGCTGTCGTTGGCAATTCGAATGGCATCGTCTAGGTCCTTTGCCCGGAACACGCTCGCCACCGGGCCGAATAGCTCTTCCTTATGTGCCGGCGAGCCCTTGGGAATATTGGTCAACACCGTTGGCGCATAAAAATTCCCGGGCCGAACGAGCGGTTTGCCGCCCGTCAACACATTTGCGCCCGCTTCCACGGTGGCTTTCACGTCGCGATCCAGGTCTTTTAGCCCCTGTGCCGAGGACAGCGGCCCCAATTCGGTAGCCTCGTCAAACGGGTCCCCTACCTTCAGCGCCGCCATCTTCTCCGCAAACATTTCTTCAAACGTGTCCGCAATCCCTTCGGCCACAATGAATCGCTTGGCCGCGATGCATGATTGCCCATTATTGAAAATGCGCGCTTTCACCGCCGTGGTGGTTGCTGCCTCCAGATTCGCGCTCGGCATCACGATAAATGGATCGCTGCCCCCCAGCTCCAGCACCACTTTCTTGATTCTCTTGGCCGCCCCAACGCCCACTTCCACGCCGGCGCCTTCGCTTCCCGTCAACGTGGCCGCGGCGACACGCGGATCTCCGAGCACGCGGTCCACTTTTTGCGAGCTAATCAGCAGGGTCTGAAACACGCCGTCGGGAAAGCCCGCTTTGTGAAAAATCTCTTCAATCATTAGCGCCGATTGCGGCACGATCGAAGCGTGCTTCAACAGGCCCACGTTTCCGGCCATCAGCGCCGGGGCCGCAAAACGCAGCACCTGCCAGAACGGAAAATTCCACGGCATTACGGCCAGCACCGGGCCGAGAGGCAAATAGCGGATGAAGCTGCGTTTTGCCGTTGTCTCCACCACCTCATCCGCCAGGAATCTCTCGGCATTTTCGGCGTAATACCGGCAGACCCAGGCGCACTTCGCGGCTTCATCCACGGCCGACCGGAAGGTCTTCCCCATCTCCGTGGTCATCACCCGCGCATAATTCTCTTTTTCTTTTTCCAGGATCGCAGCGGCGTTCAGCATCATCCGCGCGCGCGCGGCAAACGGCGTTTTGCGGTAACTCAAAAAGGTGTCCGCCGCTTTCTGGAGTTTCACTTCGAGCTGCGCGTCCGACAGCGATTCGAACGTCTTCACTACCTGCCCGGTCGCGGGATTCACCGTTGCAATGGCCATTTCTTCTCTGCCTCCACGGGTCGGCTGCGGTGCGATGAGCGCGTCGCGATGCTCCTGTTCGAATTCAGTTCGGAGATGACCCTCCACAAAGGTCATAATCCTTGTGCTTGATCGACCACTATACCCCATTGTACATCCGGCAAAAATGACCAAGCTGCGCCCGCAAATCTTCCAGCGCGCCAGCCACCTTGCGCCAAACGAAGGCGCCTCTCGGCCCACCCGCCGCGAGTTCCTCCGCACCGCCGCCGGCGCCAGCCTCGCCTTGGCCGGCTCTTCCCTTACCGCCTGGGGTGACCATCACGGCCACCCTACTCCCGACAGCATCACTTATCTCGACCGCCGCATGTACATTCACAACCTGGAACTTCTCGCGCATTTCGCCCGCGGGCACCATCGTGGGGCAAAATGCAGATGATGTCGTTCGGTAGCCGCTGCTACCTGCTCCAACAAGGCGACGTCAGCGACGTTCGAGAGCCCGTCCTGTTCAACAAAGCCGGCTTCGAAGGTTGCCAGCTCCAGGTCGCTTACAACAAAAACCCTAAAAAGCGGATCCTCATGACCGGTGCGTAGACGCCTATCACCGATTCCACGCCGGAAGCGCCCATGGGCAAGTACGACGATCACCACCTCGACGACAAGCGCAAAAACTACAAGGGCCTTCGCGGCGTCCGCTTTTACGACGCAAGCGATCCCGCAAAAATGGTCAAGATCTCCGAATTCAGCACCGGCGCAACCGGCCAGGGCACGCATCGCAATTATTATGACGGCGGAAAATACGCCTATCTCGACACCGCGCCGGACGAGACGGTGTTGATTGCCCCGGAGGCCTTGTAACCGATGAACGAGCAATCAGGCTTCGAACCGCCTCCGCAATACTCCGGCATGGGCATCGCTTTCCACACGATTTACTGCGGGATCCTTGAACGCGGCTTCGTCATTTCAAACGGCGAAACCACGAACATCTCGTGATGATTGCCGCCGAACACCGTTTTAGGAATAGGCAGCAACCAGGGTCGGCAAGGGCCCAAGAACCAATAAGCGCCCGCACTTTTTACAAAACGGCCGCCGTTGAGGATAGCGTTAAAGAAGTATTTGGAGGGATTAGAACCAGTCGCTGCGGTAGGCCACCCACCAGCTCACGATCCCGATGGGAATCGTGGCAATCAAGCCCCACAAAAGGGGCAGGGTAAAATCCGCGAGCAGGCCCAGCGCGATGAACACGGTCCAAAAGATTTTGCGGCGCATCGTTCCATTGTAGCGCGGCGATAGCCGGTACGGAATTCTGCGCGAGAAGATGTGCGCATCTCACTATTTCAGCACATGAGGGCAGACACGATATGCCGTGCCCCAAGACGGAAAACCTTCGGAGAGCATGGCAGGAAGTCACTCTAGTTCGCACCAATAGCCAAGCTTTCAAAGACATATTGACCGGAGCCGACCTCAACAAGCACCGTGTCTCCGGCTTGCCGCGCGCTCAAAATATCTGCGCGGCTCGTGAGTGGTTTTTGTCCCTCCGTGACCTGCTCGAGTTTGGCTTTCGGCAAGCGTACCGTGGCCGTCGTATTCGGCGGGACTTGGATGGTTACGGTCAACTTGCCATCCGCGATTTTCCAGCCGGACGCCACGCGGCCGTACAGGCTCTCGACCGAAGCGTTCGCGAAGGTCAGCCCACCGCCAGGCTGCGGCTGAATCAAAATATGTTTGTAACCGGGGTGGCTCTCGTCGAGCTCAATGCCTGCAACGACGCGGTAGATCCATTCGCCGATTGCGCCGTAGGCGTAGTGGTTGAAGGAATTCATCCCCGGATCTTGAAAACTGCCGTCGGGCTTGATGCCGTCCCATCGTTCCCAGATCGTCGTGGCGCCTTTGGTGACAGGATAAAGCCAGGAAGGATATTGAGTACGATTCAGCAGCATGTAGGCGAGGTCGAGATAACCGTAATCGCTCAAAACCTGGCACAGCAACGGCGCTCCCAAGAATCCGGTGGTGAGATGGCCGAATTTCTTAACATCGTCGGCAAGCCTGGCCGCAGCTCCCGCGCGTTCCGGTTCCGGCAGCAAGTCAAACGCGAGTGCCAGCGCGTAAGCTGTCTGCGTATTCGAAGAAAGCCGGCCATTGGGCGTCACAAATTCCTTTTGAAACGCGCTCACGATTTTTGCCTCAAGGGCCGCGTATTCCGCGGCTTCTTCTTTTTTCCCGAGCACGTCCGCGGTCTTGGCGAGCAACGCGGTCGAGCGCGCGAAGTAAGCCGTCTGAATCAAATCCTTGTCCGTGGTTGCGCCGGGATAATCGGCGTTGGTAGACGCAAAAGCGAGCCAGTCTCCAAAGCTAAAACCATTGTGCCAGATACATTTCTCGCCGGCCTGCCGCCGCATGTACTCGACCCAGGCTTTCATGCTCGGGTATTGCTCTTCCAGAATTCTTTTGTCCCCGTACGACTGATACACAACCCACGGAACGATCACTGCCACGTCCGCCCATCCCGCCGACGCCGCCGCTCCCTTCCTCGTTTCATGGGACAAAACGTTAGGAATCACGAAGGGTACGGCGCCATCGTCCTCTTGATCGAGCGCGACGTCTTTCAGCCACTTGGTGTAAAACGCTGCGGTATCGTGATTGAACGACGCGGTGCGCGCAAAAACTTGAGCATCGCCCGTCCAGCCGAGGCGTTCATCGCGCTGCGGACAGTCTGTCGGCGCATCGAGAAAATTCCCTTTCTGACCCCAGATGATGTTGTGCTGCAACTGGTTGAGAAGAGGATTGGAAGCCTCGAACGAGCCCGTCCTCGCGACAGCCGAGTGCACGACCATGCCCGTAAAGTCCTCCGGGTTTACTTCGCCGGGCCAGCCGCTCACCGAGACATAACGAAACCCCTGAAAAGTAAAATGCGGTTGGAACGATTCCGTTCCCTGGCCTTTGGCGGTGTAGCGAATCGTTTGCTTAGCCGAGCGCAGATTGGCGGTATAGAAATTTCCCGCCTTGTCGAGCACTTCCGCGTGACGCAAGGTGATGGTGGTTCCGGCAGGAGCGGTCACTCGGAAGCGGATCCAGCCCACCATGTTTTGTCCCATGTCGAGGACCGTATCGCCTCCGGGCGTTTTCAAAACTTTCGCCGCCGTAATCTGTTCCATCGCTTTGACCGGAGGTCCCGCGGGAGCTACGAGTTTTGTTTTTGGTGTGGGCAAAACGGTTACCGACTTCCAATTCTTATCGTCGAATCCGGCTTCGTTCCAGCCGGGCTGTTCGAGCCGCGCGTCGTAGGTTTCGCCGTTATAGATGTCGGATTCGAGGACCGCACCCGTTGCCGATTTCCATCCGTCATCGGTGCCAACGATCTGCTGTGTGCCGTCCTTGTAAGTGACGACGAGTTGTGCGAGGAGCGCCAATTTCTTTCCGTAGCTGTTTCTCTTATCGTCCCAAGCCAGCCTTCCGCGAAACCAACCGTCGCCTAACATGGCGGCCAGGCAGTTGGTACCGTTCTTCAGCGAACCGGTCACATCGTAGGTTTGATACTGGTAGCGAAAATTGTAGGCGGTCCATCCCGGTGTGAAGTATTCATCGCCGACGCGCTTGCCGTTGAGCGACATTTCGTAGAGTCCCATTGCCGTTGCGTACAAACGAGCGCGTTCGACCTTTTTGTCGAACGAAAATTCCCTTCTCAGCAAGGGCGCGGGATTCGATTTTGTCTCATCCTCGGCGAGATTGGGCGTAATCCACTTTGCTTTCCAATCTGCAGCCTGGAGCAGCCCCATCTCCCAAAGCGCGGGCTGGCTCCAATCGGACAAATGTCCGTGATTGTCGGCGACGCGCACCTGCCAGTAATAAATTCTGCGGCTTTCAAGGGCGGGCCCGCCGTACTCCACCTGGATGGACGCCTGCGCAGACTGCTTGCCGCTGTCCCAAAGCAGTTTCCCTTTTGCGAGGTCCGCTTCGGACTGAGCCACGCGGATTTCGTAGCTGGTCTCGAGCACGCCTCTTTCTGGGTTCACCAGTTCCCAGCTCAGCCGCGGTTTTCGCACGTCGATCCCCATCGGACCTACTTTGTATTCGCAGCGCAGGTTTTTCACCGTGAGCGGCGTATCACCAACCGCGTTGACCGCACAGGCCAAAACGATTGCAGCAGTCCACGCTGCCCGAGTGCGCTTCCACATCATCGCCTGCCTCCTTGCGCGCTAACCCCGCCCAGGCCGGTCACAGTGTATGCTCTTAGCGCCCGACGGGAAGGTACAAATTCGGGAATGAGATTCTACGACCAGGTTGGAACAGTCGCGACTACAAACGGCGGCGAGAAAGTCGAGAATGGCACAGTCCGGAAAAGGACAGGGCCTGGCGAGGCGGCACGCGGTGGCGAGTTATTTTGTGCTCACGTTCGCCATTTCCTGGCTGGGCGCGCTGGCGGTGGTGGCGCCAAGGCTGTTGCGCGGGGAACCCGTGCCGAAATTCAGCGGGATCCTGATGTTCCCGGTGATGTTGCTGGGGCCGGCGGTAAGCGGAATCCTGCTAACGCGAGTTGTGGACGGAGGCGACGGGTTACGGGATCTGTTCTCGCGGATGCGGCGGATTCGGGCGGGCGCGCCCTGGTACGCAACGCTGCTCCTTCCGCCTGCACTGATCCTCACCGTGCTTCTATGCTTGAAGACACTGGTCTCGCCGGTATACGCTCCAAACCGGTTCTTTGTGGGAGTTTCGTTCGGAATCGTGGCCGGATTGTTTGAGGAAATTGGCTGGACGGGCTACGCGTTCCCCAAAATGGCACGAACGGGCAACCGGCTGGGCGCGGCCATCGCGCTTGGTATGTTGTGGGGCACCTGGCACATTCCGGTGATCGACTATTTGGGAACGGCGACGCCGCATGGTGCGCACTGGCTCTGGTATTTCCTGGCGTTTACGGCAGCGATGACCGCGATGCGCGTGCTGATTGCTTGGATTTACGCGAACACGAAAAGCGTAGCCTTGGCTCAGTTCATGCATGCTAGCTCGACGGGTTCGCTCGTGGTGCTCAGTCCTGGCGCGGTAACGGCGAGGCAGGAAACGGCGTGGTACGCGGTGTACGCGGCAGCGCTGTGGATAATTGTCGCGCTTGTGGCAGCGAGATATGGGCCACACCTAACGCGAGAGACCGCGTAAAGAAAAGAAGGCCAAGCGCTGGGCAGGTCGTCGCTGGAACGAAGCATCCAGGCCTTGCTGACCGAGGAAGGAGCTAGCTCGCGACGGCAGCGAGAGCCTCCTCGGCGCGCTCGGCTTGCTCGAAGCCGCGCGCGGCGTAATACATGGCGCGGTTGAAGAAATGATCGATCCTGCGGAACATGTCGTGTTCCGCGAGCACTTCAATCTCGAAACCGGGCCAAGACTCGCGGCCGAGAAAGTCCCATAGATTGTCTTTCGTCAGGATGATGGCCCAGAGAAGTTCGCTGAGAAGGACGCCCTGGCGGTAACGCCGCGCTCCGATCTCGGCATATTGGCGCGCGATATCGCCCTCGGTGCGGGACATCAGCCACTGTCCGAGATGACTGTAGATTTCCTGGACGCGTTGCCGAAGCTCGTGATCCGGCACTTTGCTGAACGAAGTGAGATGGGGAGACTGGTGAACGCGATTAAGAAGTTCGCTTGCCAGCTCTTGGGAATGTGACTCGATAAGATGTACCAAGCGGTGGAGCGGCATAACCAAACCTCCGTCAGTTCCAAAAACAGTATGCGAGCGCTGGTGGACAAACGCCGCGGTCGAGAGCACAGGCGTAGGTGACCGCCGTCACAAGGCGAAGGCGGAGCCTTGACCACCTTGACCACCTGTTCCGAAGTGCAGGTAATTAACTGTCTGGGAATACTCAAAAATACGCAGCGGCCGGATGGGCTCGGCGTGATGATGAAAGCACAGAGGGAAAGGCAGGGGAATAATGGACCATACAAAACAGGCAGAAAATTCCTCCTCCGGCGAACTCATGGTGGCCGCGGTTGCGGAGCGGCAAGCCGAAGCAAAAGAGATTGCGGAGTCCCTGGCGGGAAAACGTACCGCAGCAGCCCCCAAACAATCGCACTACGCAGCAGTAACGGTTTCGCCCGGGAGCGCCCGCAGCGGATCATCGCCGGTGGCGGAGTTTGTGGGATTTCTGGAGCAAAACAAGCGCGTGTGGCTGATGGTTGTGGGCACGATTGTTGGCTTGATCGTACTAGTCACGGCGGCACAGCGCGGGTTGGCGTGGTTCAGCGAAAAGCGCGAGCGAAAACAGGAACAGGCAGTGGCCAGTGTGACGCCGGAACACTTGCTGGCGCGGTGCGGGCAACCGCTCGAAGACACCACGAAAAACGTTTACCCGATCCTGATGCGCACGATGACTTATCAGATCAGCCGCAACGAAACCTACATTTTTAACTTCAGCAGGACCGCGGAAGAAACCAGCGATTGGGTGTTCTTGTCAATGAAAGATGGCAACGGCAAGAGCTACGAGACGGCGGAAGAGAAAGTCAGCGCGATGTCCTGCTTGAATTCGCGGAAGTAGGCTGCACACCAAGTCGCTGCTGAAACATCTTACGTTTCGATGCCCAAAGCGGATTCCTCGCTTCGCTCGCAAGGACCACAGCAACATTTCTTGGTACTTTGTTACGCCCACGAAAAACCGTGCTTGGAAAGCGGCAGCGAGCGGATGCGCTTCCCCGTAGCCGCGAAAATGGCATTGCACACCGCGGGCAGCAGAGGAGGGAGCGCGGGCTCGCCAAGGCCGGTCGGAGGATGGTTCGTTCTCAAGAAATGCACTTCGATTTCCGCCGGAATTTGGTTCATGCGCACAGGCGGATATTCGTGGAAATTGCTCTGCACCGCGCGGCCGCCATCTATTGTGATTTCGTAGGACATGACCTGGCTGAGGCCATCAATCAAGGCGCCGCGAGCTTCGTTGTCCGCGCCGCTGGGATTGATGATCGTGCTGCCAGCATCGCCCGCGACCCAAACCTTGTTTACCTTTAGTTTGCTGTCTCCTTCGACCTGCACTTCGGCAACTTCCGCAAAATAGCCGCGATGTGCAAACTGGAAGGCCACGCCCATGCCGGTATTTCTCGGGAGTTGGCGCTTGCCCCAGGCGGATTTTTCGGCGACAAGTTTGAGAACCCCGATCATGCGGTCGGCGTCCAAGTCGCTCGAAAAAGGATCGGGCTTTGCATCGGGATCGGAGACCCGCGGAAGGCTGAGGAGATCCAGACGGAATTGCACGGGATCTTTCCCGGCAGCGTGCGCGAGTTCGTCGATGAAAGACTGAAAGACGAAGGAGAACGCGTTGCTACGCGGTGCGCGCAACGCATAAGTGGGAACGCCTAGAGGCATCAACGAAGCACCGAAGAAAAAGTTCTCGAGGAACGTGCCGGGAAACTCGTTGCCGGGGATATTGGCGGACGGAGCGAACTGTTCGCCTTCGCCAAAGGAGACAAAGTGATTACGCCAAGCGACGACCTTTCCAGAAGCGTCGATACCGCCCTGGAGATAGTGGAAACCGGCGGGGCGATAGTGATCGTGGCGAAAATCGTCTTCGCGCGTCCAAAGAAGCTTGACGGGGACGCCGACACGCATGGCAATGGCCCCAGCTTCCAGCATGTAGTCGTTGGTGAGGCGGCGGCCGAAGCCGCCCCCGGCGCGCTTCATGTGCACAACGATGTCGTCGTGGGAAATGCCGAGGACTTTGGCGACTTGCTGGCGGCCGCTCTCGGGAGTCTGGCTGGGCGACCAGAATTCGAGTTTGCCGTCGTGATAATGCGCTAGGCAATTCTGCGGCTCCATCGGCGCGTGCGCGAGGAAAGGATAAGAGTAGGCGGCTTCCACGATTTTCGCGGCGGATTGCAGCGCGGCATCCGCGTCACCGTCCTTGCGCAAACTGATCGTGGGCGACTGCTTCGAGAGTTCGTCGGCGCGCTTCTGAAAGCCCTCGCTGCTTTGTTGCGCGGTGGGTCCTTCGTTCCATTGCGCGCGTAATTTCTTGCGCGCGGCATTCGCTTGCCACCAAGTATCGGCAACGACGGCGACTCCCCAGTGCAAGCCGAGCAAATCCTGGGTGCCCTCGACCTCAAAGACATGGCGCACACCGGGCAGGGACTTGATCTCGTCGAGATTGGCCCCCACACACCTTCCCGCATACACAGGACACTTGTCGTAAACGGCATAGAGCATACCGGGAATTTTGAAGTCGATGCTATAGAGCGCTCTGCCGGTGACGATACTGATGTTGTCGACGCCGGGTGTGGGATGGCCGATGATTTTGTAGTCCTTGGGATCTTTGAGCTTGACGGATTTGAGGTCGGGAGCAGGCAGCGCCGCTGCTTTTTCGGCCAGCTCGCCGTAAGTGAGCGTGCGCTTTGTGGGCTGATGGATGACGCGGCCGGACGCAGTGGCACATTCGGATTCAGGGGCCGACCAGGTTTGCGCGGCGGCGGCGACAAACATCTGGCGGCACGCGGCACCTACGCGGCGCAGCGGATCCCAATTGATAGGCGTGGCCGTGCTGCCACCGGCGCGCTGCGGACCGTACTTCGTTTCCTCAAGGTCGGCCTGTTCGATGCGCACATCTTTCCAATCGACGTCCAACTCTTCGGCGATGAGCATGGGCAAGCTCGTTTTGACGCCCTGTCCGATTTCAGGATTCTTGGCCATGATGGTGACCACATTGTTGCCAGCGATGCGCACAAAGGCGTGTGGCTGGAATGCGGGTGTGGGCGGCTGCGGCGCGGCGGCCTGAGCAGCGGCAGCAAGTGCTTTGGCGGCGGGCTCGAGATGATAGGCAAGCAGAAGACCGCCACCGGCAAGGGAGGAAACTTTGAGAAAAGCGCGACGGTCCAGAAGGGTGGCGTTCATGGAGCCTCCAGCGGCAACAGACACGGATCAGGAGGGCTGACGCGTCTGGCACGCGAAGCATTGTAAACCAAAGTCGGTGATTGGTGACCGGTGACTTGGGACTGGTGAAACGATCACCAGGAGTCGCGGCTCGATCGAGGAGACATTCCTCGAAGTGGCGCGGAAAAATGCGAACAAAGCAGCGGGAATGGAGCGCATCCGGCCCATCCATACGCCGATTCTGACTTTCGGCCGCGAAAAGGACCATCAGCAAGGTATCTTCAAGCTGACTTATGAATGGATGAAAGAAGCAGACAGAGACGCGCAATGGGTCAGCTTCGACCATCCGACTCATGGCTACGTTTTCATCATGAATCAGCCCGACGGCTCCGACAAACCCGACAAGATCCAGCAAAAGACGCTCGAAATTTTCATGGACTATTTTGACAAGCATCTGAAACACGCGCACTAGCTGGCGCGCAAAGACTGACAATATCTCTTGGCACTCCTTTGTGCGTCTTTTCCTGTGTTTACAACCATATCGTAATACGATACATCTTACTATACTGGTGAGCGCGAGCAAGAGTGCAGCGACACACGAGCAAAGAGGTAGGGTTGAAGTTCGGGACCGACAAAGGGGAACTCAGAATGCGCAGAAGTAATTATGGCGCCCTACAGTGGAGTTTAGCGGCGCCCCCACCGGGGACGGTCGCCAGATCCCGGCGCTGGAATCTTGTGCTGATCGCGATCCTCGCCTTTCTCGTGCTTGGCGTATTTGTTGTCGCAGAGGCTCCGCACACGGGAAGCAGCGCTTCGAATTCCGCAAATGCCTTGCGGAAGGAAGGCGCTACTCCGCCTTCCGTGCAACACGCCAACTCGGTCAAGGGACTCCCACGCGACATTCACGGTCGAGAGGGATCGGGGTATCTCCACAAGGATTTGAGGGGCGGTCATCACACCAGTTAAGCCACCGATGCACTGCCGTCAGCGACTGAATCAGCTGCATACCCCGCGCGCCCGTAGCTCAGTTGGACGGAGCGTCTGCCTTCTAAGCGCGGTGCCCGGCTCCAACAGCCCGATGGAGCAGCCCTCCCAGCAAAGCAGGGTCCGTTCCGACTCGTTGCGCCACACGAAAAACGTGCGGCCCGCTGAGTCAGGATGCTTAAATCAGTCACAGTCGTTAATATATCGCGTCTATAAGTCTGGGGTTCGAGTCCCCACGGGCCTACCATTTGTCGTCAGTCACTTCCGGAGAAACTCGTGGAGCAAGCGCAGCACGCCGTGCCATCCGCCCTTATAATCCTTGCGCGAGACGGGCTCCTGAGTCAGGCCGCTGTGTGTTACGCGGACTCGCGTCCCGTTGGCGGTGGGAGTCAGCTCCCAACGGACCACTGTCGGATGCGCGGGATGCGCGTGGCAGTTTGCAATCCAGCTCCACACCAGAAGGCGCGGCGGAACGTATTCCAGCACTTCACCAAGAGCCTCGAACTCCTGCGCGGCATTGCGCTTGAGTTGCACTCCCACGTCACCATGGTCGGAGCCCGGCGCGGGCCTGCCTTTGAACCGCCAGCGCCCGCCAAGTCTCGCGTCCATCTCGCAAAGCGATAATTCGACCGAAGGCTCGGTGCTCCACCAGGCAAAAAGCTGGTTTGCCTCGGTGAGGGCCTCAAACACGCGTTCTGGCGGAGCTGCGATATCGACTTCGGCAACGACGGCGTCCTGCTCGCTCAAATCCTTCGAGTCCGTCATGGCAGTTTCCCTATCACTTCGCGCGCCGCATGTCGGCAACGACTGCGTCATCTTTCCCATTCTCAACATAAGTCCAATTCTTCCGTGTGTTGTTTGGGCTGAGAATCTTGATCACCAATCTGCGCATGTGCCCAGCCTCGGGTGAGGCAAGATTCGTGGCATCCACGAGATCAAAAGTGATGGTCTTGCCGTCGGGCGAGGCGGTGGCCTTCATTCGCGGCTGATTGCCCGCCGAACAATGGTGAGTCATCAGCAAGCGATCGCCATCGACGTGGAACATGCTGATCATGTCCTCGTTCTGGTCCGCTTCGGCATACTCGCTCATCAACGCCGATCCCTTGCCTGTGAGACGGAAGGTGGCCTTGACCGGATGGCCCAGCGAGTCTTTGCCTTGCCAATTGCCTTGCAGGCTTTTCAAAACGTCAAACGATAGTTGCGGGCTTGACTGTGCAAGCCCAGGCGAGGTGCAAACCAGCAGCGCAAACAACGTGACTACGGAGGATGCTTTCATTGTGGTATCTCCTTGTCTCATTTTGTTTTTTTCGACTATTGAGGCACCGACAGACCAAAGGGTCGGCACCGGATAGGTTGAACCTAAACACCCGCGTCACACCTCGACTCTACACATCTACGTTCGATCCGGCGATTCGGCGCACCATGTGATATAAGACTGCCAAAATATCTCGCCCTAGAGCGTCGCGGCTCGCCAAAAGCATTGGTTTCGCGTCAGCGAGGGAGGCAAGCAGGATGAGCATCGAGCGAAAGATTCGGTGGGTCCTTCTGGCGGTGTCACTTACCTCGCCTGCGTCCTCGCAGGCTGCACAGGTGACGGTGGACGATCTCATGCGTCTCTCCAGCGTCTCTGATGTGCGAATTTCTCCCGACGGAAATCAGGTCGCGTATGTGGTTTCCACACCGTCGCTCGAAACGGCATCCCACGAAGCCGTGCTCTACCGCATTCCCGCCGCGGGAGGAACATCGCTGCGTTTGACTTACAACACACGAATCTTCAACAAGCCCTTGCCGTCGCCGTGGTTGCGCTGGTCCCCGGACGGATCTTTGCTCTCCTTCGTTGCTTACGTCGGCGATGTTCCCCAGGTCATGGCGATGTACCCGACGGGAGGCGAACCATGGGTACTCACCTCCCTTAAAGAGGGAGTTACTCGCTTTGAATGGTCGCCCGACGGGAAACAGATTGCGTTAATCGCACTTGACCCGCCCACGCCCGAAGATGAGGAGCGGAAAAGGAACAAGAGCTTCGTAATTCATGTAGACAAGAACAAGCGGCCACCGCGGCTCTGGGTACAGGCCATCCCCGGCGGCGCACCGCGGGCCATCTCTCCGGCTGAGGAGACGGTGGTGGATTTTCACTGGGCTCCCGATGGCAAGAGCCTGGTGTTCGCGGGTTCGAACGAGACTGGTTTCCAAGCGCCCTACAATTCAGGCGTCTATACGATTTCAATCAGCGGGGGTGAGCCGCGAGCAATTGTGCGTCGGCCGGGCACCAACCGCATGCCGCAATATTCTCCTGATGGCCGATCGATCGCGTTTATTTCTTCCGGCGGCAAGCCCGGCATGATCAACGCCCAGGATCTCTACGTCGTCGCTGCGGACGGAACGAGCGGAGCTCCGCGCGGTCTCACGCTTTCACGCGAGGTTTGGGTCAACGAGTTCAGCTGGGCGCCGGACAGTCGGTCGATCTTTTACATTCCCAACGAGCAGACCAACGATTCCGGCGAGCACATGTTCGAGCAGGCCATCTTTCGCGTCTCGCTTGACGGCGATGGCCCTCAGATGGTCACGCCCGGCCCCGTCGTCAATTATTCTCTGAGCCTCTCCTCCGACGGCCGACGCGCTGCGTACCGCTCCGTGAAGAGCCGCACGATGGGCGATGTCTTCGCTATGAACCTGTCCAACGGTCGGGCCAGTCAGCTTACGGAAATCAATCCTCAATTACGCAACCTGAAATTAGGCGACCTAGATCCGGTCCACTGGAAATCGTTTGACGGAAAGGAAATCTGGGGTTTGTTGCTGACCCCGCCCGGCTATCAACATGGGCAGCGCATCCCGATGCTGGTCTACTGTCACGGCGGGCCCATCGGCGGCTACACCTACGGGATTTTTCCGCAGTTCGCGCACATCCCCGGACAAGTCGACCCTTATCCGGTTGAGGCCATGGCCTCCGCAGGGATGGCCATTCTCTTCCCCATGCCTCGCGGAGGCTCAGGGTATGGCATCGCGGGATTTCGCGCCATCATCAACCGCTGGGGCGAGGACGATTACAAAGACATCATGGCCGGAGTGGACGCCATGATTGCGCAGGGCATCGCTGATCCGGACCGCCTCGGAGTGATGGGCGCTTCCTATGGCGGCTACATGACCGATTGGATCGTCACACAAACGGCACGCTTCAAGGCGGCGTCAACCGCCGCCAGCGTGAGTGACTTGATCAATCTTTATTACTTCTCCGACGCGGGAGATACCGTCGCGGAGTATTTCGGCTATCCCTGGGAAGACGCTGCGTCCTTGATCCAGCATTCCGCTATAACGCATGTGCAGAATGTTTCGACACCGCTACTGATCCAGCACGGGGAAAATGACAATCGAGTTCCGCTGAGCGAAGCGCAAGAATTCTATAAGGCGCTCAAGACGCTGAACAAAACGGTGGAGTTCGACGTCTATCCTCGAGGAGGGCATGTCAATTTCGAGCCGCCCCTCGAGCGCGAGTACATGCTGCGCAACCTCGAATGGTTCAAGCGCTGGCTCAAGCCCGATTCTAACTCCCGATAAGTGTTGTATCGGAAGCGCGAAGGGCAAGGCTCATACACGAGCACGGTGTGTTTGCGCGCTTTCGATACAACGACTTGAAGGACTACCCACGACGCCCCCATAAAAATCTGAGAAGCTGGAAACAAATTTGGCCCCTCAACCGTATCTTATATTGCATTCCCATAGGAAATAGCTGTAAACCAAATGGGCTTTCGGGAAAACCCTGAATAAGCGAGGCGTTCATGAGATCGCTGCGTGCTTGGCTATTGCGGCTGGCTGCTCTGTTCGACAGGGAACGACGCGACCGAGAGCTTGCCGACGAGATGGAAGCCCATCTCCTGCTGCACATCGAGGAAAATATGCGCGGAGGTATGAGCCCAGAAGAAGCGCGACGAGAAGCCAAGATCAAACTCGGTGGAATCGAACAAACCAAAGAGAACGATCGTGCTCGCCGCGGTCTACCGATCCTAGAAAATTTTTTGCGGGACCTACGGTTTGGTGCACGCACCCTGCGGAAGAATCCGGGGTTCACCGCGGTTGCCGTGCTAACTTTGACGCTCGGCATCGGCCTGAACACCAGCATCTTCACCATCCTAAATGGCGCTGCCTTGCGGCTCCTTCCCGTGCCTCATGCGGACCAAGTCCTCGCCGTATCGCAAACTTATCGCAAGCTGGATGGGTCCATCCACCGCAATGTCCGAGAAAATGCAAGCTTCTTTTCCTATTCCGAATACCGGGCCTATCGCGAGCAAAATCGCGTCTTTACCGGCCTTCTGGCCTATGCACCTTTCACCGAGGTTAATATGGGCGGCGCGCATGCACAGCAGCACCTACTCGGAGCGCTCACCTCCTGCAACTACTTTGATGTGCTGCAAATGGCTCCCGCTATCGGCCGCGGATTCGCCCATGCGGAATGCTCCGCGGGCAACGCAGCTCCCGTGGTGGTGTTGAGTGATGGGCTGTGGCGCCGGGCGTTCAGTGCAGACCCTTCTATCATCGGAAAGCCAATTACGCTCAATCGCGTTTCGTTCACGGTCATTGGCGTCGCCCTTCCAGGCTTTCAAGGTAGCGAGCCGGTGCCATCGCAGTTTTGGGTGCCGTTAATGATGCAGAGTAGTCTCCTGCACGAGCCGGATCGCCTCGCCGACGATTCTCAAAGCTGGCTCGGACTCCTTGGGCGCATGAAGCCCGGTATATCCGTGAAACAAGTTCGCGCTGATCTCACAGTGATTGCCGGCCAAATTGACCTCCGTGATCCGGGACGCGTCACCACGATTTCCGTGGAGACCGCCACGATGTTTTCTGTGCCCGAAGAGCGATTCGTCTTGCTGAGCATGGGCGGCGCACTTCTTTTCGCCGTCGGCATGGTCCTGCTGATTGCCTGCGCGAACGTCGCCAGCCTGCTGCTCGCTCGCGCTACTGGACGCCGCAAAGAAATTGCCGTGAGGCTGGCTATGGGCGCGAGCCGGGGGCGTTTGATGGCTCAACTGCTGACGGAAAGCCTTCTGGTCGCAGCGCTGGCGGGTTTGTTGGGTTCGCTGATCTCGTTTTGGTCCACGGTGGGTCTGGTGCGATTTCTTCAATCCTACATCTCCGCCGGATATTGGCCTGTCGCGCTGAACATTAATCCCGACCTTCACGTTCTGGCATACGCGCTCGGTTTGACGCTGCTCACCGGGATCGCTTTCGGCCTGGTGCCGGCACTCCAGTCTTCGCGAGCAGACCTCACTTTCGCGATGAAGGGAGAAACTGCCGGCTCCGAAGTGAAGCCCCGCTCGAGAAATTTCTTGCGCGGGGCGCTCGTAGCGGCACAAGTGGCCGCTTGCATGGTGCTATTACTGGCGGCTGGGCTTTTGCTGCGCGGCCTTCACCGCGCACAAACTATTGATCCCGGTTTCCGCATGAAGAATATCGCCGCGCTCTCCTTCGATCTCACTGGAGCAGGTTATGACAATTCGCGGGCGCAAACGTTGCAGCGGCAATTGGTTCAGCAAATCGCCGCGCTCCCCGGCGTGAACGGAGTAGCGCAAGCCAGCGCCGTCCCGCTCGACGACAATCACCGTGTTACCGACCTCTCGGTCGCGGGCCGCGAAGAGCACGTCCCTGTCGAGTACAACTATGTCTCGCCGAGATTCTTTCCATTGCTGGGCATCCCTATCGTGCGCGGCCGTAATTTCACCGAGGCGGAGAATCAAGCAGACGCTCCCCTGGTAATCCTGCCGGAATCAACCGCCCGCCGGCTTTGGCCCAATCAGGATCCCATCGGCAAGACGGTTCTTCTGAACGCCAGCTATCCAGACTCAGCGGGTAACGTCATTCGTAAGGACGTGAGCTACGAGGTCGTCGGCGTCGCCAAAGACGCGCAGGTCTCTTTCCTGGGCCGCGCCGACAACATTTACGCCTATTTTCCAGCGGGTCCCAAGCAACAGTTGGATCTGCGCTTGTTGATTTCCGCCACCGCCGGGGCGCCCACAATGGAAAACCTCCGCGCAATTGTTGCCAGTGTTGATCCGGAACTGGCTGTGGAGATCGCTCCTCTCGAAGAAAATCTCAAGCCCTGGCTGACACCGGGCCGGATTTTTTCGACTCTGTCTGGATTCCTCAGCGCGCTCGGTCTGCTCCTCTCCGCCATTGGCGTGTATGGATTGGTGTCCTACGTGGTGAGCTGGCGCGTGCGGGAAATCGGCATCCGCATGGCACTGGGAGCGGCCAACTGGGATGTTGCGAGCCTCGTTCTGCGCCAGGCCCTGCGCCCCGTGATGATCGGCGCCTTAATTGGCATCGCCGGCTGCGCTGCTGTCGCTTGGGCGCTAGCAACGGTTTTGCCTTGGCATGTTTCGCTGCGTTTTCTTTATGGCATCAGTCCCGTAGATCCGGTGGCTTTCCTGGGCGTTCCCGGGTTCCTGCTCAGCGTGGCCGTTCTGGCGTGTTACATCCCGACGCGCCGCGCCATGAAGGTCGATCCCATAGTTGCCCTGCGCTACGAGTAGGGGTGAAGCGGGGCGCATCGACAGCGATTAGGGCAAATCCTTCCGCGATTTTAGGACCAGTCAACCGTCGAACTTGCGGTCAACTCATGGAAGGAGTTGGCAGCTTCAGACTTGCGGTCTACGACCGCATCCGTAGCCAAAACTGATTTGAATCTGGATCGTAAAGGAGTCGAAAGCAATCAGTCGAACCGACCTGCCTGTACAGCTGCCGAAGAATTTCACGCGCAGGCTGGTTTATCGAATGCTGCTGGATATGCGCTTGGAGCAAGCGATTCTCCGAAGGCGAACCCGTGCCGCCGAAGACCACGGTGTGGCCAGTTTTGCGCGACAACTCTTCGCAAAACTTGTCAAGAGTCGGGTACACGCCGACATCATCTGTCGCATCAAAACTCATCACCGTATCAAGAAGTAGAGTTTGTGGTCCATCGCCCGAGGCCGTCGGAATAACATCGAACGAATTCGATGCGCGCCAGAGCCACAGAAAAGTCGATCGGTTTCGTCAGATAATCGTTAGATTTATGGCCCTGACAATGTCCTCCCTCTGGTTCCTTGCCGTCACCATGATGATAGGCAGCTGGCTGGGCGAATAATCGTTGCGCAGCGCCTTTAGGGCATCAAAGCCGCTGATGTGCGGCATCTCGATGTCCAGGAGCACTAAATCCAATCCGTTTTCTTTGACGCGTTGTACCAGCTGCCGCGCGTTTTCCGCAGCATCCACGAGATAGCCGCTCCGTACCAGCCGTCGAGCAAGGATATCCCGGTTCATTTCATTGTCATCCACAACCAGCAAACGGCTCTGCTGTGGATTCATGAAAGTTTCCTCGCAACCAGGCTCGACGGTTCTCTCGTGGTCACTGACTTAAGCAAGCTCCCTGAGGACTTCTATTTATAAGGGTTGATTTCGTCTGAGAAAATGGACCCTTCGTATTGCTTCCCTCTACCAGCATATTAACCGCATGGATACTATAAAATTATAGGAATAGGAATGACGCAGGATGCTTCCACCTAAAACCTCTGCGCCTGCTTGTAACTGCATCATTTGCAAGCGCTTGCCGACGTAGCGAACAAGTGCAGAGTCAGTAGTAGGGGGCCTAATGCTCAAACCAACGGTCCAGCGAGTCCGTACTTTCCGGGCGACGTAAGGTTAAACCCTTCAATCGAGAGTCCAACACCGACACGCCGTCCAGCGTGGGCATCGGGACCACACCGCGGCGCCGTTGCCTTCCGGCTTTTTCCGCTTCGGTCTCTTTGCAGTCTTCGCCGCCCTCGCGCTGCCACCGTCCGACCCCTGTTGCTGTGTGCGTGCGAACGCTACCGACCTAAATTGTTTAGCCTTTTGAGCGGACTTCTGATCGTGAACGTTTCTGGGCAGGCATCCCTGGCAGCGTTATTCGCGGGGCAGCGGCCTCGCCCTTCATTTCATAAGGAGGCGCAACTGGTCCTCCGGGATGGTAAATTCGGCCTTTCCACAACGCTGGCAAACTAGCAGCTCCGTAAAGACAGAGACGTGGGGTTTGTCGATATCCGAAAGGTGGATTGCAATTTCTGCTGTAAACTTCTCCTGCTTATCTGAACCGCAAAATTTGCACTTCGCGATGTCGATGTCGTCAAACTTCACGATGTCGATACCGTCAAACCTTTGCAAAATGGACCAGGGGATGCGGCTTTCACGGACCTTGAGACCCACGAAAAAACGGTCATTGTCGAGTTGCTGACAATAGACAACCTCACCGCGCACGGGAGGCTCCCCGCGCACCGGGGTGATCTCTGCCAGGTCGCCAAGTTTCCAGGCGTAGGTCGAGCGCACTCGGGCGCCGTGCGGACTGATATTGTCAGTGTAGGTTCTTTCGTGCCTTTCGCGATTGACAGGCTCTAACGGTGCGAGGTTCACCGCCACCAAAACGGGGAGTCTTCTTTCTCTTCTACCTGCAAGGCGATTATGCAAATACATGCCTCTTGGGTCTTTTGCCGGGGGCAAGCCTCACGACGTATTCGGCTCGCACCGCCGGGCAGGGAGGGGCCGCGAAACCTTGGAGACCTTGGAGGCTGCCTGTTGTGTTCGTACAGCTCGTGTAGATTGGGTGATTCGCCCGAGAGACGCAATACAATGAACACCCTAGTACCCCATCCGGGGAATCACTTAAACTTTGGGGCTACCAGGTGAGGGTCTTAGATGGCAAACTTGTTGAAACATTTGCGAAGGACTACGCGGAAATCATCAGTGCTGCTCGAAGTGAGCTCCTTCAACAAGGGGGTGATCCTTTGCCGCAATTCTAGGGAGTGAGCAGTTCAGCGAGCCCGCGACGGAACTTGTCCCTGGCGAATTGGCAGGGTGTCAAGGTTCAGCGCAATGTCACAATGTCCGATCTGCTTTCCCTTGCGCCTTGAGCGCGTCGGTCATTGGGAGCGTATCGCATCCCGCGGAGACCGGCCTTCTCCCATCTGGTTAGTTCTATAAAGGGAGAGAAAAAACCTCCCCTGCGGCCGGAATTTTCGTTGCTTCGCAGCCCACTTAAATCAGCAGGATCTGTTTTGACCGGCCACACCATGTGCTCGGTTGCTGGACACTCTGGCCCAGCGGTTTGGGTCTTCCCTGTCAGCGGTTTTCATCGCTTCTTCGTGACGAAGCCTGTCAGTTCCGAAACCAGCAAGCAAAACGGTGGTCAAGTTGGCGACCATGGTTCTATCTGAGACTTTTCGCCTATAGCTTTTTCTGGTCATTCGAGAGGGCCTAGCCTAGACCGTAACCGTGTTGCCAGAAACGGTGAATTGAGATAAGTAGTTGGTCCATCGGCCAGTGCTCTGTGACACGATGATTGTGCCTGAATCATTCTTCATAGGCGCAGGGACTTGGAGGTTCGTGCAACTCTTATAATTTGTACGCCTCGGGTTCCTATGCAAGGACAGAAGTGGAGCAGCAACTGTTGTCATCAATTCGCATTCTAATTGCTGATGATTATGAAGGCTGGCGGCGCCAAGCCCGTTCTCTGCTTCAGGCACGGCCAGAATTGCAAGTCATCGCTGAGGCGCCGGATGGATCAGAGGCCATCCAGAAGGCCGAGGAACTGAAACCGGACTTGATTGTGCTGGACATCGGTCTTCCAAAACTGAATGGAATCGAAGCCGCCCGCCGAATACGACAACTGTCCCCCAGTTCCAAGATAATCTTCCTGAGTCAGTACAATTCTCTGGACGTTGTGCAGGCAGCTTTGGGCACGGGCGCCCTGGGTTACGTTCGCAAGACAGATGCCCGAAGGGATCTATTGCTTGCCGTGGGTGCGGTTCTTCACGGCAAACAATTTGTCAGTAGCAGCATAAAATGCTTCCCCGACACCCCAGGAGAGAAAGCCCCTGACTGCCATGAGGTTCTGTTCTATTCTGATGACACGGTTCTTCTAGATAGCTTTACTCGCTTTATTGCAGCTGCCCTAAAGGCCGGTAAAGCGGCAATTGTGCTCGCCACGAAGCCACACCGGGATAGTCTTCTCCAGAGATTGAAGGCAGGGGGCGTGGATACAGACGGCGCCATTCAGGAAGGTACGTTCATTTTATTGGATGTTGCCAAAACGCTTTCTATATTCATGGTCAATGACATGCCTGACGCGGATCGATTTTTCGAGGCTGTGAGTGGTCTCATTGAGGCAGCCGCCCAAGCGGCAAAGCATTCTCGCGTTGTGGCTTGTGGAGAATGTGCACCTGTCTTGTTGGCTGAAGGTAAGCCGGACGCCGCGATTCGGCTTGAACAACTCTGGGACGACGTAGCCTCAACCTTCGAGGTGGATACCCTGTGCGGGTATGGGTTGAGCAGCTTTCACGGCGAGGAAGGCGAGCACATTTTCCAAAGCATCTGTGCGGAACACTCAGCCGTTTATTCTCACTGAGATAGTAAGACTCAATTCCAGTTTACCTTGCCTCAGTTGCGTCGCCTTTTGCAAGTTCGCGCAGTTCATCTTCCGGCACAGCAAATTCCGCGGTGCCACGATCCAGGCAGACCACAAGCTCGGGGAACGCACCATTCGTGTGAGTAAATGCTGGCTATAATTCACAGCGTGTAGGCAAAAGTCCGACGCAAGGACCATTGACGCCAAAGATTCGCGGGTGCAATGTTGGCGCAGTCCTCGGGTCTCCTTTCCAGCTAGGGCCAGAAATGGGGAATCCAGTGCTTCGATTCGTCCTCCATCGCGCTTGGCTGAACTTGCAGTACCCGTCCGTCGCGCAGCCAATATTGCCTATGATCCAGTCCGGCCACGAGCCTAATGCGCGGACACACGTGGGAGAACAATTGCCGCGGCCAGAAAAAGAGTACAACCGACACGACTCGCCGCTGCTGTGGACGCAGATTAAGCGCGACGACGCACGTCAGATCGATCTCTGGCCACCCCCCGAGTCGAATTAGCAGCCGACGTGGCAGTGCTGCTAAAGTTTTCGACCGCCGCTATTTTCACCCCGCAGATTTTCCGAGCAGCCAATCCAGCCAATCCCCGAGCGGTAGCCAGACGTTGAAATTCTTCGGCGGAAACTCATGGTGACCGAGGTGATGCCTCCGGAACGCCTCGGGAATCCAGCCGCCGCCTAGGTGCACACGCCAGTGTATCTCTTCGGTCAGTATCAAGTAGATTCCGAAGCCCACGAGGACCGAAGGCCAGATCGGCGAGAACAACCAGGGAAAAATATTGAAAGCAAGCAAGCCCATGATGCCGAGTGGTGAGCCGCTGAACAGCGCAACCTTCTCGGCCTCATTCTCACGAAACTGTGTTACGTGATGCTGAGCGTGAGCTTGGAAGCGAAAAAATTTCGGGTCATGATAGGCCTTGTGAAAGAAGAACTCGAAGATGTTGGCGTGTAAGAAAGCGAAAACCAGGCCAAGGAGCCACATTGTCGGCGAGAGTTTGAGACCACACAGAAGGCCAGGAACCATGCACCACAAAGTTGCTGCTGCCATCTTACGCTTCGAGAGGGAAGCGGCATAAAGTCGACGGGACAGCGGGCGATGGGCTCACGATCACATGTTTTAAGGATGCCGGGAATCTCCCCTGGGAAAAGACCTCCCGTGCTCTGATTTATCATCGACGGCGCTGAGCAATGAGTTGTTGCTCAGGGCGGTGACCGGGACGAGCTTTTTCACTATACGGGACTCCCTGCGTCGGAACCATGCGCTCCCACACCGCAATTTGATTCAGGTGCGAGGATCAGACATCTTTTAGGAGCTTGGGTAAATCCCAAGGACACCAAGGCTCTGTTTCGTCTTATCACTGCTTGCCACGTGGCGACGCCCCTGCTCCGGAATGCAAGAACAAACTCTTGTGCTTCCCGGCTGCTTCCACTTGTGCGCCACAATGTCGCAACACGATCTGCGTATTTTGCGTGGAGAGCTCCCGGCCGATGAGACTTCCTCCGTCTGCTGGAAGCAAGCCGGCCACGTGCGAAAACTCGTGCAGCAGCGCAACCACCTGTGCGCGAAGCGTGCCTCCTACATAGACATCCAGGTGCAGCAACTGGGAAGTGCTGAGCCCTCCCGGTCCTCCACCTCTCGGAACAATGCGCATACCTGATCTGAGCTGAAAGAAAGCTCCCCTGCCGTTGATTGTAATCGTGGACCCGGTGCTTGCACCCTCCATGGAACTGGCTACATAGGGCTGCTGATAGTGCCATCCTCCGTCAGCACCCTGTATTTTCCAAGTGTATTGGGGACCGGTTTCGTCGATGCTGTAGTGCAGGGATCGGAATTTCTTCACAGCATCGGATTCGGCTTGTTCGAACCAGGCCGCGCAGCGGTTTTGGCCCTGAAGAATTTCGACCACTTCTTCACGCGCGCGCATGATGATCAGTCCGTGTTCACCCATCCCTTTCAATTCCTCCTGAACCAGGTCCTCGTCTTCCTTTTCCTGGACGTCTGCATGCCACGGTGAGGCGGTCGCGCTGCCATCGAACCCCAGCTCGGCGCAAAGTCTGTCCCAACGATCCGCCTCGCGCGCCGAAACTGTCTCTCGTTCAGTGTAGGGTACTGGTCGGCGACCCGCGCACAGTCTCGGAATGACCGTTGGATGAACCATTGCTGTGGGAGAAGTGTTTGATTGGTCTCGAGAATGCACAAACGTGCTAGAACTAAGCAAAAACCCGAAGGCAAGAAACACTACGGCAAATCTCCCGCGTGCCTGCAGCACTGGAGCCTCCCGGACGGACTTGTTTTTCACCACAGGTCCGTCCACTGGGCAGCTCTTCACCCAGGCCGCTTACTCACTGCGGCCCTGTGAACGGTCGATTTGTTTCCTGTACAGACGAAGGAAACTAGCCAAAAGTTTGGTGAAATCAGGTCGCTGGAGCGGAGAAACCCCGCTATTTTTTCAATTCAACGTAGAAACCAAATTGCACGTTGCTGCAGCATCCCACGCTCAAAGGGTTGACGACCTACTATGTGCTGTTCTTTATCTATTTGGAGACTCGGCAAGTGAATCTGGCGGGATTCACCCGGTACCCGGATCAGACGTGGATGGAGCAGCAGGCGCGAAACATGACGATGGAGGAGTGGGGATGCCTGAGAGGCTGCCGCTAGCTGCTGCACGACCGAGATGCGAAGTTCTGCCAGTCATTTCGAGAACTGATCAAGACGGGCGGCGTGAATCCGCTTCGATTGCCAGCACGGAGCCCGAATCTGAACTCGTATGCGGAACGCTGGGTGAGGTCGGTCAAAGAGCCCTGAAGCGTACTTGCGCGAGGTGATCTCGCGCATCGCCGATCACCCTATTAGCTCTATTAACCGCATTACCAGATCGAGGAACTTCTGCCTTGGAACCTAGCCGCCGAGCTCGCCGGAAACTCACTATGCGCAGCATAGCCAATTATAGATCGTCAAGACGTCCCGCGGTGGACGCTTACCATAAAAGTTGACGGGGCAACGATTCTCAATCAATAGACATATTAGCGCATCATATTAAGGATGCTGAGAATCTCCCCTGACAAAAGACCTCCCGGGCCTGATTTATCATCAAGGTGCGCAGAGGAATGAGTTCTTGCTCGTGGCAGCGACCAGGATGAGTTTTTTCACTATACGAGGTCCATTTCGGGCGTTTTCTTGCGGACCGCTGAAGCACGCCGATTTGGTGGCGTAGAGCCAGGTTCTCGAGCTCCAGGACAGCACGGGAACGGAAGATCGAGGATAGAGTTGCGAAGAGTGTCGTGAGAAAAAGGAGCATCGATGAGAATTATGAATGAAAAATAACCCCCATCCACTCAAGCATTTCGAGATTTTCGAGAGGCCCAGTCCGCCGGAGTTTTGGCGAGGGCGATCGAAGGCCCGAGGTCAATATTCGCACGACACCCAGGGCCAGAACGATGACAATCCAGAGTTTCCAATAGGCTTGACGGGCTCGACGAACCAGAGGTAGTTAACCCTGCTTAATTACATTATACTACCGGCGGCCCAGCGTAGGAGGTGAGTCGTGCCCTACGGTGCAGAAATTAGCCGGTCAAATCCAACGTGTTTCATCATTCTCCTCGACCAATCAGGCTCAATGGCTGATGGATTCGGCGGGAGCGATGGGCTTCGCAAGTCTGATTTCGTCGCTGATGTAGTGAATAAGACCTTACATGATCTTGTAATCCGTTGCACAAAGGGAGAGGAGATTAGAAATTATTACCACATCTCTATCATCGGATACGGAGGCTCTGTGCAGTCGGCCTTCGCTGGTGCTCTCGGCGGGAAGACGCTCGTACCTATCGCTGAGGTAGCTGATAACCCCGCAAGACTGGAGACTCGCACGAAGAAGGTTCCTGACGGCGCTGGGTCGTTGGTGGAACAACAAGTGCGTTTCCCGATTTGGATTGACCCGGGTGCCTCGGGTGGCACTCCCATGTGTGCGGCACTTTCCCAAGCGAAAGTCGAGCTTGAACAATGGCTGTCGGAGCACAAGGATGGATTCCCTCCGACTGTCCTGCACTTAACCGACGGTGAATCTACCGATGGGGACCCTACCGCTCTTGGAAAGGAATTGCTGTCTCTTAGAACCTCTGATGGGTCTATTCTCCTCTTCAATTGCCACGTTTCGTCGCACCGCGCGGCCAAGGTGGAATATCCATCGGGAGATTCAGGCTTACCGGACCAATTTGCAAAGACTCTGTTTGGTATTTCAAGCGCCTTACCTGAATCGTTCCGAAAGGCCGCTGAGCAGACCGGCGTGAACGTATCTGAGGGTGGCAGGGGTTTTGTATTCAATGGCGACCCCGCATCAGTGGTTCAATTCTTCGAGCTAGGCACACGGCCCGCAAATCTTCGATGATTCGGGCTCCTTACGGGCTTCGCATTCACAGGTTTCTTGCACCAAAGAAAGGGTCACAACCTGGGGAATGCGAGGATGCTATCGCCTTCAATGCAGGGCGAATGGTGTTTGCCGTCGCAGATGGAGCGACTGAAGCCTATGATTCGAGAAGCTGGGCTCGGCTCTTTGTCAG
>Ga0307471_100000202_pt1 | contig 30195 bp, 23 predicted proteins | sample atmos_gasesAM3C__2_FD_204566 | JGI IMG/M metagenome (GOLD analysis project Ga0307471, IMG submission 204566) | Hardwood forest soil microbial communities from Morgan-Monroe State Forest, Indiana, United States - atmos_gasesAM3C_515 | ecosystem: Environmental > Terrestrial > Soil > Temperate... | reverse complement strand
CCTTGGGATTGTGCTTGGCCAGAACTTTCGTGATGGCCGCCGTCAACGTCGTCTTGCCGTGATCGATGTGACCAATCGTGCCGATGTTCACGTGCGGCTTGGTGCGCTCAAATTTTTCCTTCGCCATTGCTTCCTCTGCTCCTCACTCGATATCTAGTAAGACGAAAACTCGACGCATTACTTTTCGCCGCGGTTTTTTTTGATGACTTCCTCAGCCAGCGCCGCGGGCAATTCCGCGTAGTGCGAAAAATGCATGGTAAAAGTGGCGCGGCCCTGCGTACGGCTGCGCAAATCTGTGGCGTAACCGAACATCTGCGCCAGCGGCACTTCCACGCGAATGACGTTGCTGCCTGCGCGGTTTTCCGTGCCCTGAATGGCCGAACGGCGCGAATTGAGGTCGCCAAATACCTGGGCCATATATTCTTCCGGAACGACCACTTCCACCTTCATGATGGGTTCGAGCAGCACAGGCTTGGCGCGGGTGCAAGCTTCCTTGAAGGCCATGGAGCCGGCGATTTTGAAGGCCATTTCGTTGCTGTCCACATCGTGATAGCTACCGTCCACAAGTACGGCGGCAACATCCACCATGGTGAAACCGGCGAGGACGCCGTTATCGAGGGCCTCGCGAATACCGGCTTCGACCGGAGCGATAAATTCGCGGGGAATGGCTCCGCCGATGATCTTGTCGATAAAGAGGAAGCGATGTTCCTTGTCGAAGCGCCACTTGCCCGGGGTGCTGCCGGTGACGGATTTGGCCAGTTCGTCGAGATCGTCTGTGGACAACTCCTTCATGTTCTCGTGATCGGAACTCGGAAGCGGATGCAGTTCGATCTTGCAATGACCATATTGGCCTTTTCCGCCGGTCTGCTTGATGTATTTGCCCTCCGCGATGGCTTTTCTGCGAATGGTTTCGCGGTAGGCCACTTGCGGACGGCCGACGTTGGCTTGCACGTTATATTCGCGCAACATGCGGTCGACAATAATTTCGAGGTGAAGCTCGCCCATGCCGGAGATAAGGGTCTGGCCGGTATCCGGTTCGGTCGAGACGCGGAAAGTAGGATCTTCCTGAGCCAGGCGCTGCAGGGCAACACCGAGTTTGTCCTGGTCGGCCTTGGTCTTGGGCTCGATGGCAACGGAGATGACGGGGGTCGGAAATTCGATGGACTCAAGAATGATGGGCTTGTTCTCATCGCACAAAGTGTCGCCGGTATTCACGTTCTTCAAACCTACGCAGGCGCAGATGTCTCCCGCACAGACTTCGTCGATTTCCTCGCGCTTGTTCGCGTGCATCTGGAGCAGACGGCTGATGCGCTCGCGGGAGCCTTTCGCGGAGTTCAGGACGTAGCTTCCGGATTTCAGAACCCCCGAATAGACGCGAATGTAGGTGACATGGCCGACGAACGGGTCGGACATGATTTTGAAAGCCAGCGCGGCGAATGGCTGATCGTCAGCCGCGCGGCGCAGTTCGAGCTTCTCAGTTTCTGGGTTGGTGCCTTCGACGGGAGGAACATCGACCGGCGAGGGCAGGTAGTCCACGACGGCATCGAGGAGAGGCTGAATGCCCTTGTTTTTGAAGGCGGAGCCGGCAAGAACCGGAACGATTTTGAGCGAAAGCGTCGATTTACGGATGGACTTGCGCATCTCTTCGACGGAGAGCGTGCCTTCGGTCAAGTATTTGTCGAGAACGGCGTCATCGTGTTCGGCGATGTATTCGACGGTCTTGTTGCGGTGTTCGTCGTAGAAGGCCTTGTCGATGGCGGAACCCTTGAGAGCGGCAGCGACATCGGGGCGGGAGGCAACGAAAGCCTTGTCCCAGAGTTTTTCGACATCGAAGATTTCGAACTTGGCGCCAAGAGTTTCCTCGAGCCACACGATGACTTTTTGCTCGATGAAATCGATAATGCCGATAAAATTATCTTCGCGGCCGAGCGGGAACTGCAGCGGCACAGGATGCGCGCCAAGACGCTGGCGAATAGTGCGAATGACGTGATCGAAATCCGCGCCCATGCGGTCCATCTTGTTGACAAAGCAGATGCGGGGCACGCGGTACTTGTCGGCCTGGCGCCAAACGGTTTCGGATTGCGGCTGGACACCGGCGACGGAGTCAAAGACGCACACGGCACCGTCCAAAACGCGCAAAGAGCGCTCGACTTCGACGGTGAAGTCCACGTGGCCAGGGGTGTCAATGATATTGACGCGATATTTTTTGCCGAAACGGTCCCAACTGGCGGTGGTGGCGGCGCTAGTGATGGTGATGCCGCGCTCGCGCTCCTGCTCCATCCAGTCCATGGTGGCCGTGCCCTCATCGACTGAACCGATCTTATAAGTCACACCCGTATAGAACAGGATGCGCTCAGTCGACGTGGTCTTTCCGGCGTCGATGTGCGCCATAATCCCAATATTGCGCGTGTCCTCGAGTTTGAATACCCGGCTCATAGCTTGAACGGCCTTTTTCTCCCCTGTTCGTATTGCAACTGATTCCGTCACGACAACTCCAATTCTTTACCAGCGATAGTGGGCGAAAGCCTTGTTGGCTTCGGCCATGCGGTGAACGTCTTCCTTCTTCTTGATGGCCCCGCCGCGAGAATTTGCCGCGTCGATCAGTTCATCGGCGAGCTTGTCCACCATGGTCTTGCCCGCGCGCTCCCGCGAATACTGCAAGAGCCAGCGAATGGCCAACGACTGACGGCGGAAGGGATTCACTTCCACCGGAACCTGATAGTTGGCGCCACCAACACGCCGCGTTTTGACTTCCACGAGCGGCTTCAAGTTTTCGATGGCCTTCTTGAAAGTCTTGAGAGCATCGTCGTTGGTCTTCTTCGCGACCTGGTCCATAGCGCCGTAGAAGACACGCTGGGCGGTGCTCTTCTTGCCTTCCCACATCATCGAGCAGATGAACTTTTCCACGAGATCGCTACCGTAGACGGGGTCCGTGGCCTGGGCCCGACGGCTGACTATTCCTTTACGAGGCATCGCTTTTCATCGCTCCTAAAGTCTTAAGTTCCAAGTTCTAAGTAATCCGCGTTTCTTGCAATGGTCACCTAAAACTCAATCGAGACAGCTACCTTACTTCGCAGCGGCGCCTGCCTTGGGGCGCTTGGCGCCGTACTTCGAACGTCCCTGCTTGCGGTTTTCGACGCCGGCTGCATCGAGCGTCCCGCGGACAATGTGGTAGCGAACACCGGGGAGATCCTTCACACGGCCACCGCGCACGAGCACGATGGAGTGCTCTTGCAGGTTATGGCCGATGCCCGGGATATAAGTGGTGACTTCGATGGCATTGGTCAAACGCACGCGAGCCACTTTCCGCAACGCGGAGTTCGGTTTCTTCGGCGTCTGGGTGTACACGCGAATGCACACGCCGCGCTTTTCCGGGCAGCCCATCAAGGCGGGCGACTTGGTCTTGGACCGGATTCCTTCTCTTCCCAGGCGAATCAGTTGGGCAAACGTCGGCACAGTCGTTCCTCGATTTCCTACGGCAACTCGCAGGTTAAGCAGCTTTGCGAGTTCGCCGCGCCTCGCGCGCAGAGAAATTTTCGAAACTCTCGCCGAGCGCGCAGACCATCAGCGAGCGCACACAACAATGCTAGAAGGTGTACTGCGAATCCGGAGAGACCACAGCAAGAGACTCCGCACGCACTCCAAGAGGAAGAACTTAACTCCTGGTTTCGAATCGGAGAGGCTTACTCGGCTTTTCGGGGCTGGCGCCCCATTCCGGCCGCTCTTCTGTCCCATTCCGTCAAGCTTGTTCCGGGACGGAAGAATTCCCTTCCAACCAACCATCTCCCCCAAAAAGCGAGATGGCCTTTACAGCTAGGGGAAAATCCCCCTGACAAAAGAGAAATTATAGAGAAGACAGGGGCTTCTGTCAAATGTCTTCCGCTACAGGGGTTAAGAAAAAGCTGTGGAAAAGAAAGGATTGGCAACGATCCTGCTTGCAGGCAGGAAGAAGGGGGGCAAGCCAGCCTCCGCTGAGGTTCATAAACAGGTTTTCGAGGCCGCCGGTCCCATAATTAAGATGTGTATTATCAATTTGTTGGCGCAGATTTCTGGTCCAGGCCCAAGTCACCGAAAGTCCAGAGATTGAAGGCCTTCAACATATCGTAGTGACCCTTGTCCCGAAGCATCCTGGCCGTTCTTTCGGCAGGCCAAGGTGCAGCAAAGCGTTCCGGGCGGTCGGCCAGCCAATAGGCTGTCAGAGCCATAATCATCACATTTTGAGCTAATACATCTGGCTTGACAGCTTCCAAGGCGTCGCCACCGGAGTGGTGCGTGAATTTGTAATCGGGGGAGTCCTGATCAAGATTAATGCCCGGCAGGCCGGCAAGTACGAAGGGGGCTGTGTCGGTGCCAAACTCGATCTTGTCCGTTACCTTGACTTCACGGATGTTGGTGAGAGATTTGGCGAAGGGTTCAAACTCAGCAACCAGATCGCCCCGGCCGCCAAGTTGAAATTCCTTTACGGGACCCTGGCCGGTGTCGAGCACGATATCGCCGATGTGATTCTTCATTTCCTTTTCGTGCTGCTTCACATAGGCGAGGGAGCCGAGGAGCCCCTGCTCCTCGCCCGTGAAGAGAACGAAGCGAATCGTACGGCGCGGGCGCATGCCGGATTTCACGATGGCATCCGCGGCTGCGAGGACACTGGAGGAGCCGGTTCCGTTGTCGGTTGTGCCTTCGCTTAAATCCCAGGAATCGAGGTGGGCGCCGACAACGACGATTTCCTCGGGATGCTCCCGACCGACGATCTCGCCGACGACATTGGCGCTCTCGATGGATCCTTCGGTGAAATCGTTCTGGACATTGATGCGGAGGCGAACCGTCTTTCCCGCTTCGAGGAAGCGCTCGAGCTGGCCCTGATCCTCCTTGGTCATGTCCACGACAGGAATGGCGAAATCAGCTGCGAATCCGAGAATTCCTGTGTGAGTGAGGTGCACCCCTTCAGATTTGAACCCACCCTGGCCACCGATGACGGCAATGGCGCCGGCGTTCTGCAAGGCTTTCAAGAAATCGCCAAATTGGGCGAAAATGAGCCAGAAACTTCTCTTGGGATCGCCTTGCGGCTCCATCATCACGATTTTCCCACGAAATTTCTGGAGGTTTTTCATTTCGGCGTCAAGATCGAACAGATTGGCGATTACGACGTCGCCCTCGGCACCCGAGGCAGGCGTCGAACCGGTCCAGCCCATGGCATCAACGGTCAGTTGACGGCGCAGGGGCGCGAGCATCTGGGCCTCGGCTTTCCCGCGAGTCCAGCCTTTCCACATGGTCCACTTTTCGGCGCGGACGTTTTGGAGGCCGATGCCCTGCATTTTGGCTTGGCCCCAGGCGATGGCCTTTTGCGCGGTGGGAGTACCGGTGAGACGGGAACCAACTTCATCGCTGAGTTCGGTCAGGTATTCGAAGGCGTGTGAATCCATGGTGCCTTCGCCGGCAATTTTCACGAGGGCAGCTTTGGTGCCGTCTTCCTCGGGACCCTTGGGCTTCGCTACGTCGTTAGCCCAACTAGCGGCGACTGGCGCCGCTAGCAGAACTGCCAAAACTGCCACTCGAAACCTCATCGGGATTCTCCCCTTACTCTTCACGATGACACGCTAAACTTCAACTTTACCATGGTCTTAGACGCGCGAACCTTCAAGGGGCTAGCCGAACGGCAGGAAAGGCCCTTGCTCCGTAACACCATTCGGAGTGCAAAGTACACGCCTCAGGCCTCCGCTCCGAGTAAATAGACGGCCGCCGCTAGCAAGACAAACCGAAGATGCAGAAAGAATGGCCCCGTACCTACACAGAAACGCATCATTACAGTGAACTTTACCCTCCGTACACGGGCCCCTACACTTTCAAGGTGGCACTCACTCTGCGAATCGGGAAATTTGTAGCGGCCCTGTGCTTGTTTCAGATGGGTGCGACGAGCACCCGCGCGCAGGAAGCAGGGGGAAAACCGGCCGAGAAAGCCGCCGCCGCGGAAAAGAAAGCCGAGAAGCCTCAACTTCCCTTCCAGATACAACTGCTTGAAACGCATATCCGATTTGAGGCAAACGGAGATTCGCGGAAAGAAGTGCACACGATCGTCAAGATGAACAATATTCTGGGTGCGCGGCAGTTTGCGCGGCTGACGTTCGAATACAACCGGGGATTCCAACAAGTCGAGATTCCGCTGGTGCGGATCAGCCATGCGAACGGAGGGACGAGCGAAGTGCTGCCGAGCGCCATTGCCGATGCGCCGAATCCAGCCGTCGAGAAGTTTCTTGCATATCAGGATGTGCGCGTGAAGTCCGTACGCGTCTTGGGATTGCAGGAAGGCGACACGGTGGAGTATCGCGTTATCACCACGACGACGAACCACCCGTTGGCACCGGATTTTTGGCTCGAACATAGCTTCGACCGATCGGGACAGGTACTTGAAGAACAGTACGAAGTGGATTTACCGGCCGCACGTAAGCTTCTGATTCGCGTCAATCCTGGAACCCCCGCAACGTCGACCGATAAATCCGGAGAGGGCGACTCGGCGCGGAGCATTTATCTATGGCACCTCTCTTCGGGAAGAGGCTTGAAGGATGAACCTCATTTTGAAAATACCAAAGAGGACATTGTCATCACAACATTTGAGTGGGGAACCCTGGAATCAAGCCTCCAATCTCGACTCGCGATTAGTGTGTTTCCCCCAGGATTCCAAGCAAAAGCAAGGCAGTTGACGACACCCTACGCGAAGCAAGAAGAGAAGCTCAGCCACCTTTACGACCTAGTCTCAAAGGAGATGCGCACGGTGGACCTGCCGATAGGAGCCACGGGCTATAGATTACGAGAGCCGCTGGAAATCCTTTCATCCGGCTACGCAGTGCCCGAAGAGAAGTGTGCCCTGCTATCGGCCTTGATCAGCACTCAGAATGACGGCTCGACAGCAAATCCAGCCCTAGTCCTAGATGCCAATTCAACGGAGAGCGACCTGGCGCGCCCGACACTCCTCTCAAACATTCTTGTGGCAATGGAGGCGAGTCAAAAAGGAAAAGAGTTGTGGTTGGATCCCACGATTGAAGTTGCTCCATTTGGAATGATTCCCTTAGACCTTCGCGGACGAACTGCCATGCCGTTGATTTCGACGTCTCATGGGCTTTTTGAAAAAGTCCCGTCGAAATTGCCGTTCGCCGCTTTCCAACGAGTGGGGGTCGATGCGACACTAGCGGGCGATGGAAATCTTACCGCGACGGTGAAGTACACCTTACGGGGCGACAACGAACTGCTGTTGCGGGTGGCGTTTCATCAGACGGCAAAGGAAAAATGGAAGGACATTGCAGGGCTGCTGGCAATCTCGGACGGGTTTCGCGGGCAGGTCACAAATGTGAGTGCGTCGGATCCGATGGAAACCAAAGAACCATTCATGGTGGAGTACGAGATATCTCAACCCAAGTTTGTGGACTGGACGAAGAAGCCGGTGCGGATTCCCGCGGTGCTCCCACAAATTGGTCTGCCAGAACCGCCGGCAAGGCCTGCGGTTGGTGGCAAGGCGCAGAACATCGAGCTGGGTACGCCGCTCAATGTGGAAACGCGTTTGACCATGAAACTTCCCGTAGGTACGACGGCGCAGGCCCCGGCAGGCACGACCGTGGACCGCGATTACGCGGCGTTTGCATCGAAGTACGGCGCGACGCAAGGTACGATCACGGCATCGCGACATATTAATTTTCTAATGCGTGAAATTCCCGCAGACCGAGCGATGGATTACAACGCGTTTTTGCACGCGGTGCAGAACGATCAGGCACAGTTGTTCACGCTGGAGGCCACGCCGGTTCCTGTCGTTAATTCCGAGCAAAGTCCTGCTGCAACGAAGCCCTGACGACTCTATACCCGGTGATCAGCGAAAGGCGCCCGCCTCGGAAGGCGGCTGCTACAAGGATGCTAAGAGAAGATTGCCTCTATTTGATTTCCATGACTTCTTTTTCTTTGGAGGCGGAGAGATCTTCGATTTTCTTGGTTTCGGCGTGGGAGACTTTGTCGAGTTCATCGAGAGCGCGCTTCTGTTCGTCCTGGCTGATTTTCTTGTCTTTTTCGAGTTTGTCGATGGCTTCCTTGATGTCGCGGCGGATATTGCGCACGGCGGTGCGGTGATTTTCGAGGGCCTTGTGAATGAGCTTGACCAATTCCTTGCGGCGTTCTTCAGTCGGCGCAGGAATCGGAATGCGCACGACCTTGCCGTCGGTCGCGGGGTTCAGGCCGAGGTCTGAAGCGCGCACGGCTTTGTCAATGAGCGGCGCGGCGCCGGGGTCCCAGGGAGTAATCACCAGCAAGGTCGCGTCGGGAACAGTGACACTGCCCAGCTGGTTCACGGGCATGGGCGTACCGTGATAATCGACGCGCACGTGATCGAGAATCGCGGCGTTGGCGCGGCCGGTGCGCACACTGGATAATTCCTTGCGAAAATCCTCCACGGCCTTTTCCATCCGCGTTTTTGCCGCGGCCATGGCATCTTTTGTCGTAGCAATCGTGGTCATAAGCGTATCCTCTGTGAACTGCTTGCCCCCGAAAAACCGGGGCAGAATCCAAAATGCCGCTTTTTAAACTGTTTTAAGTTTCAAGTCATCAGTTTTAGCAAAGGCAAACCCAAGTCGCGCGGCGTGGACCCCGAACTTCGTACTGAATACTTAAAACTTAGAACTAGAGACTCGCAACTGTGTCTACGCGGGCAGGACGGCCGAACCGACGCGCTCCCCCAGAACCGCGCGCCGGAGATTGCCCGGTTTATGCATATTAAATATGACAATGGGCATGCCGTTGTCCATGCACAAGGAGATCGCCGTAGCGTCCATGACCTTCAAGTTCTGATGAAGGACGTCGCGATGGGTGATTTCGGCGAAGAACTTCGCGTTGGTCACCTTTTCTGGGTCGGCATCATAAATGCCATCGACACGCGTGGCTTTTAGGATGACATCAGCTTTGATTTCCATGGCGCGGAGAGCGGCGGCTGTGTCCGTCGAAAAATAAGGATTGCCCGTGCCGGCCGCGAAAATGACCACACGCTTCTTCTCGAGGTGGCGCGTAGCGCGGCGGCGAATAAAAGGCTCACAGACCTGATGCATTTCGATGGCGCTCTGGACGCGCGTGTGCACACCAAGTTTTTCGAGAGCATCCTGTAGAGCCAGGGCATTCAATACAGTGGCGAGCATGCCCATGTAATCGCCCGTGGCGCGATCGATTTCGAAACCCTTCTGGCGGGCGCCGCGAAAAATGTTTCCGCCGCCAACCATGATGGCAATCTGTACTCCAAGCTTGTGGACTTCACGCAATTCGTTGGCGATGGCGTAAATGGTCTGCCCGTCGATGCCGAAACCCTGCTGGCCCTGCATGGATTCGCCGGACAGTTTCAGAAGAATCCGATGATACGCCGGATGTTTTTTTACGCTTCTTTTCACCACTTTCGGTGCCGAGGCCATGTGTCTCCGTTTGAAGTGAGTAAAACCCAGCCGATTGTAACAAACATCCCGGCCCTGGCCTATCGCCGCGTGAGGGGAGGCGGACGGCGCGGGTTTCAGCCTGCTTTCCTTCCAGAGAAACCGAGGAGGAACAATGCCCGCCTCAGCCGCTCCGCATATTCGTGGTAAAAAGACGGCCGCTACAGGCGAAAAATGGAAAACGCCCCGGAAACTGGGGCGTTCACTATGCTAGGGCCGAGTTGTTCTCAGGCGTTCACGGGCGCGGGCGTTTCCGCGGCTGAATTTCCGGTGCCCTCGCCAACCTTGAAGCGGGCAAAGCGGCGAATAGCGATGTTTTCACCCAGTTTGGCGACGGCTTGAGTAATCATTTCGCCGATGGTTTGCGTTTCGTCCTTGATGTAGTGCTGCTCGTAGAGACAAGTCTCTTCGTAAAACTTCTCCATCTTGCCCTGGACGATCTTCTGAATGACGGGTTCCGGCTTGCCAGTGGCGCGCGCCTGCGCGGTGTAAATCCCGCGCTCGTGCTCGAGCATTTGCGGGGTCACATCTTCGCGGCGCACATAGCGAGGATCGACCGCGGCGATGTGCATGGCGACATCGTGACAGAGCTGCTGGAAAGCATCGGTGCGGGCGACGAAATCGCTTTCGCAATTGATTTCGACGATGACACCGATCTTGCCGCCGGCATGAATGTAGTGGCCGATCAAACCCTCACTGGCCTCGCGTGTGGCTTTTTTCGCGGCGGCCGCCTGGCCCTTCTTGCGCAGGACATCGATGGCCTTCTGGACATCTCCGTTGGCCTCGACCAAGGCCGCACGACAATCGCTGAATCCCGCATTGGTCAGTTCTCTCAGTTCTTTAACAAGCTTTGCTGGGATTTCCATAACTGGTTTTGATGTACTCATCCTTTTCTCTCTGGTTTCCTGAAATTTGCCGGTGCGCTTTAAAAAAATGGCCCGGCGTGGGTCATGCGCTCAGCGCCGGGCCGACGAAATTTGATAGGTTCGCGCGGCCGTTTAGCGGCTTTCCTCGTCCGGAGGCACGGTAGAGCCGGCAGCCTCGATGAAAGCCTCCGTGCCTTCGACGAAGTCGCCTTCCTGCTTTTCGTACTGCTCGTAAGCACTGGTGTCAACGTAGTCCACACCCGCTTCATGGGCCTGGTCCGCGGCGACTTTCTGGTCGGCGACCTGAGACTGTTCGAAGAGCGAACGGCCTTCGGCGACTGAATCCGCGATCTTGGTGGTGAACAGGCGGATAGCGCGGAGCGCGTCATCATTGCCGGGAATAATCCAGTCCACCATATCCGGGTCGCAATTCGTGTCCACGACGCTCACAACGGGGATGCCCATGCGCCGCGCTTCCTTGACAGCGATTTCTTCGGCGTTGGAGTCCACGACGAACATGGCGTCAGGCAGTTGGGCCATGTTTTCGATACCTTCGAGGTTTTGGAACAGGTGCTTCATCTCGCGGTCCAACCGCGCGCGCTCTTTTTTGGAGAGCTGTTCCATGCGGCCGTCTTCGGTCATGGCCTTAAGGAGTTTCAGGCGCTTGATGGATTTCTGGAGCGTGGCCCAATTGGTCAGTGTGCCGCCGAGCCAGCGGTGATTAACAAAGAATGCGCCGCAGCGCTTGGCCTCTTCGGCGATGGCTTCCTGGGCTTGGCGCTTGGTGCCAACAAACAAAATGGTTCTGCCCTGCCCGGAAATGTCGCTAACGAAACGGCTGGCTTCACGGAACATCTTCAGGGTCTTCTGCAGGTCAATGATGTGAATGCCGTTGCGCTCCCCGAAGATATATTCTTTCATTTTGGGGTTCCAACGACGCGTCTGGTGGCCGAAATGAACGCCAGCCTCCAGCAGCTCCTTCATGGTGATTTCTACTGCCACTTTTCCTCCTAGTTGGATAGCTGTTTACAGCGATGACAGAAGTCACCGAAGAACAGCCTCTTGCCGGCTACCTTGCCGGCCGTGATCTTGGCGGCGCAACTTGCGTTACGCCGCCAGAGCCCGAAGGGCGGAAATAATCCGCCCCGAAAACGTCGCCGCCCAAGCGTTAGCGCTTGGTGAACTGGAAGCGCTTGCGGGCGCCTTTCTGCCCGTACTTCTTGCGTTCCTTCATGCGCGAATCGCGTGTCAAGAATCCGTTTTTGCGCAGCCCCGGACGAAGTTCAGGATTGAAGCGGCTGATCGCCCGGGACAATCCCATGCGAACCGCGCCAGCCTGCCCGCCCACACCGCCGCCCTTGGCGGTGACCACAACGTCCACCTGATCGGTGAGGCTGGTAAACTTCAGGGGCTCGGTGGCGTCATGCTTCCACGCATGATTCGGAAAATACTGATCGACCTCGCGGCCGTTCACCGTGAACTTGCCGGTACCCGGACGAAGGAAAACGCGCGCGATGGATTCCTTACGGCGTCCGGTGCCGTGAAACCAAGTCTTCGTGCCCAGTGCGGGCGTCTGCAGAGTACTCAATGCTCCTCCTCAAGAACTTTGTGCGAAGAGACAACTATGCGCCGCCTCATTCGACTTCACGTCAGAATAGCTCCCCGCTAAGACAACACTTAGAAAGGAACACCTACGTGCGGAAACCCAAAAAAACAGCGAGGGCAAAAGCCAACGCCAAGCAATTCCTAAACGGCCAAGGGCTGGGGCTTTTGCCCCGCGTGCCGCGCCAGGCCGGCGGCATCGCGATAGACGCGCAACTTCTTGGCGCGACGCGCCCGTAGTTTGTTCTTCGGCAACATGCCCACAATCGCTTCGCGAACCACCCACTCCGGCTTGGTCTGACGCACACGCTTCGCCGGAACTTCCTTGAGCCCGCCAGGATAGCCGCTATGCGAGTAGTAAATTTTCTGCTCGAGCTTATTGCCAGTCATGCGGATCTTGTCCGCGTTAATGACAACCACGTGGTCGCCGGAATCCAGATACGGCGTAAAGCTGGCCTTATCTTTGCCAATCAATAGACGCGCGACTTTGGTCGCCAGGCGTCCCAGCACCTGGTTCGATGCGTCCACCACAAACCACTGAGTGCCCGTTTTCAGCGCCTCAGCCTCTTCTCCTTTAGCCACGTACGTCCTCATCGCAATCAGCCACACCTTTCCCTGTAGAGACAAAATCTAAGTTTAAGGGGCGTGTAGGGCTTTGTCAACGTAGCACTTTCGCTGTTTCGCTGGCACTGTCATAAGTTTGAAAACTCACGGCCTTAGAAATGTGCGGTAGTTTTCTCGGCGCCAGATCATTCGGTAAAGATAAGCAGGAGTGCACGGGGTGGGTATTTGAGTGTTGAAGCCCTGAGGGCGTTCTTCTAACATACGCACAGTCAAACGATGGGGGTGAGTTAGGGCGGAAATTCGGCGCCTAACGAGAGTCCATCGAAGGAGAATCCCATGCCGAAGGCCCCTCTTCTCCGCTATATGCGGTTGGTAGCTTTTTGTCTCCCCCTGGCACTGACACCCTTAGCGCATTGCCAGGACGCTTCTTCCACGGCCCCTGCGGCTCCCAGCGGGCCGAAGAAGCGCGTTGCCGTGATGAATTTTGATTACGGCACAGTGCGCACATACGTGCACCAAATTTTTGGCTCCGACCAGGACGTCGGCAAAGGCATTTCCGACTTGCTCGTCCAAAAGCTGGTACAAGACGGCAATTATTCGGTTATCGAGCGTTCCGCTCTCGACAAAATCCTTGCCGAACAAAATTTTTCGAATAGCGACCGCGCGGATTCCACGACGGCTGCGAAAATCGGCAGGGTTCTCGGGGTGGACGCGATTATTATCGGTTCGATCACGCAATTCGGCCGCGACGACCAGCACACCAATGTTGGCGGAGGAGGATATGGTTTGGGCCGGTATGGGATCGGCGGGATCGGAACCAGTAAGGCCAAAGCGGTAGTGGGAATCACGGCGCGCCTGGTGGACACTTCCACGGGTGAGATCCTGGTGGCGGTGACGGGCACTGGAGAGTCAACGCGGTCGAGCACTTCCCTGCTGGGCGGAGGAGGGGGCTGGAGCGGCGGCGGTGGCGGAGCGCTGGACATGGGAAGCAGTAATTTCTCGAACACCATTCTCGGTGAAGCCACACATAAGGCAGTGGACGATACCGGAGCCCAAATCGACGCGGCGGCAGGGAAAATCCCAACGGTTAAGATCACAGTATCCGGGCTGGTTGCGGATGTTTCGGGAAACACGCTGATCGTCAATGTCGGCAAGAAGGCTGGATTGAAGGTCGGGGACAAACTGGTGGTCAACCGACAGGTGCGGACAGTGAAGGACCCGGCGACTGGGAAGGTGATCAAGTCTGTCGAGGACAAGATCGGTGATGCTACCGTGACGGAGGTCGACGACGACTCAGCCACGGTAGCTTTTTCGGGCGCGGGAGCAGCAAAGGTTGGCGACGTGGTGAAAAGCCCCTGAGGCAGTTCAAACCTGGAAACTTCGAACGAGCCTGCGCGGCGTGAGCCTCGCGGGCTTGTTCTGTTTTTGGCCAATCGATGGTGTATGCTCTGGGAGATCGATCCCTGCCGAGAGGGTGGTTTCATGACTACCGAATTCACAATCGGCCAACACATTGGCGACTACGAAATCCTGTCGATCCTGGGTCTCGGCGGGATGGGCAAAGTGTACAAGGTCCGCAACGTCATTTCCGATCGAGTCGAGGCCATGAAGATCCTGCTGCCGGATCTGTCCTCGCATCAGAATCTCGCCGATCGCTTCCTGCGGGAAATCCGACTGCTGGCGACGCTGAATCATCCCCACATTGCGGCTCTGCGCACCGCGCTGACGTTCGAGAACCAACTGGTGATGATTATGGAGTTCGTCGAAGGCGAAACGCTGGCAAACCGGCTGGCGCGCGCACCCATTTCGAGCTCCGAGGCAGTGAATTTTTCGGACCAGATTCTTTCGGCGCTTAGCTACGCCCACAAACAGAACATCATTCACCGAGATATCAAGCCGGCAAACATGATGCTGACCCCGCAAGGTGTCGTGAAATTGATGGATTTCGGAATCGCACGTTCGTCTACGGATGTAGGGGCTCTCACGTCTACGGGAACCACGCTGGGCTCTCTCAACTACATGCCGCCGGAGCAGGTACGCGGAGAAGCGGCGGATGCGCGCTCCGACATTTATTCTTATGGCGTGTCGCTGTACGAAATGCTGACCGGCAAACTGCCTTTCCAGGGCGATTCGCAGTACTCGCTAATGAACGCCCACCTGAAATCGGACCCTCCCGCGCCAATCACATTGCGAAAGGATCTCCCCGCAGGGCTGAATGAAATTATTCTGATGGCCATGGCCAAGGAACCGGGCAACCGCTTCCAATCCGCGGAAGCATTTCGCGCGGCGTTGAAGAGCGTCCCTGCCTCGGGGCTGGCATCGCCGCGGCCACTTGTGGCACCGCCGCCAAGTTCGAAGCCCAGTTCAGCCACGACGCTCTTGGATACTCCGATAAAGCCACAGTTCCCAACGCCAGAAGTGCCAGCACACGAAGCGTCTTCTGCCTCTCGTCCACCGCCGCAAGCATCACCCCGCTCAGGGACCCTGCCAGAGGCTCCGGCGGCGTCCCCGTCAAGCGCGGCCGCTGCTTCCCGGCGAGGATTGTGGCTCGCCTTGGGATCCCTACTGGGAGTAGGAGTGCTGATGGCCGCAGGAATCTACATACCGCGGCACATGCGAACCCACGCTGATCCGGACAAGGCCGTGTTGCCTGGCGAGTCGAGCGCTGGATCGAGCAACAACTCGAAGCAACCGGCGGATGCAGCGCAGCCAGCGGTGTCCGTCCAAACGGACAAGGGCAGTGTGACGGTGGACCAGCAGGGAGGGGTCTCCGTGCAATCGCCGAATGGCAGCGTGGAAATTCCCGGGAGCAGCGGGGCATCCGTGCCCCCTGCAGCGCAACCGCCTGTGGAAACTCATCCGGCGAAAGGCAATCCGAAGCCCGCGAGGAGCAATGCTTCCAAGCCGAGTACAACTCAGGACGTAGCTCTGCCGCCCTCCGGGCCGACGCCCGAGGAACTGGCAAAGCTAGAAGATGAAGCTGACAAATTGAACGTGCGCGGAGCGGCCGTGACTCATAGCATCGAGACGCTGCGGCAACAGCAGCAGGCCTCGGGCTACAACCTCCGCGCTGATATTTCCTCGGCGCAAGAACGCGCCCAGGTTTATTTGACCAAAGGAAATGCGGCGCTCCAGGTGCACGATACGGTAACGGCGCAGAAGTTTTACGACCTCGCGGAAACAGAGTTGGCCAAGCTCGAAAAATTCCTCAACCACTAACCCAGAGCAAAAAATTACGGGCAGCCGGGGCGCTCTCCTGCGCTCTTCCGACTGCCCGTCTCGCTCACTGACTCTTCTTATTATTCCAGCACGTGGATGTTTTTCTTGGCGCAGATCTCCTTCAGAATCTTGGGCCAAACACTCACGGTCACCTCACCAAGGTGAACCTTACGGAGCAAAAGCATCAAGGTACGGGATTGGCCGATGCCGCCGCCAACACCCAGGGGGATATCGTTTTTGAGGATTCCCTGGTGGTAGGGAAATTTAAAGAAGTCCAATCGGCCGGCCATTTCGAGTTGTTTACGCAAGGTCTCGGCATCGACGCGAATACCCATGGAGCTGAGCTCATGGCGACGGTGGGTGACGTGGTTCCAGGCCAAAATGTCCCCGTGCAAGCCGTGCAGCGTCTTGCCGTCTGCTGCTTTTGTTTCGGTGATCCAATCGTCGTAATCAGCGGCACGCATCTCGTGCGGATAGCCATCTTCTAGCGGGAAGCCGATGCCGACGATAAAGAGTGCGGGACATTGCTGGAGAATCTCCGTCTTCCGCTGCTTGCGGGGAAGGTTGGGGTACATCTTCAGCAGGTCTTCCGCGTGAAGAAAGGTCAGTCTCTCGGGAAGGTTGGGGACCTTCCTGGACCGGAGCTCGGGGAGAAGCTCCTGGGCGTAGCGCTCGGCTTCCACCAGAACTCTCCAGATTCTACCCACGATGTCCTTGAGGAAATCTACGCTGCGCTGCTCCGGAGAGATGACGCGCTCCCAATCCCACTGGTCAACATAAGCGCTGTGGTCGTGGTCGAGGAAATAGTCTTTCGAACCGCGCGCATGTCGGTGCAGAGCCCTTCGCCGATGTGCATGCCGAACTGCTTGAGAGCGGCTCTCTTCCACTTGGTGGCGGCTTGCACGATCTGGGCATCGAGGGGTGTTTGTTGTGATCATTCTTGATGTGGAACTGAATGGGGGTCCGGGAACCGTCGGGGTCCAACATATCATTGACGCCGCTATCGACGTCCACGATTAGGGGCACGGTCACCATCATGAGGTTCAATTCCTTGCAGAGACTGTCCTCGATGAAGCGTTTAACCGCAAAAATCGCTTTCTGCGTTTCCCTGCGGGTCAGGAGACTGCTGTAATCGCCGGGAAGAATTTTTTCCAGCTCCTCGTAGTTGCCGATCCCTGGGCCAGGTCGGCCACCTTGCTGCTTGCCATGGCGACACCTCCGCTGTCATGACGTTTGCGCGATCAAGTGATTCTGGCCAGTACATAGAGCACTGAAGGACGTGATGTAAATCACAGCTTTAAACCGTCTTGGCCTTGTGTAATGATTCTGCTCTCCGGCCAGCCGCAGGCGCCGGCCTCTATGCGTCGTTATTCAATGACATCTTTTTTCCCAATTCAGATAAGGAGGAATTACCCATGGGTATTGGTACCCTAACCCCGTCTTCACCGAAGGTTCCCGCGGAGTATGTGAGCGACATCCTCAGCAGCGTTCGCTCGAAAAACCCCGCCGAACCCGAATTTCACCAGGCAGTCCAGGAAGTGCTCGAATCGCTCACTCCCGCCATTGCCAAGCACCCTGAATATCAGAAAGCGCGAATCCTCGAGAGGCTGGTAGAACCGGAACGAGTGCTGATGTTTCGCGTGCCATGGATTGACGACCAGGGAAACTACCAAGTCAATCGTGGATTCCGAATTGAAATGAATAGCGCGATCGGACCGTATAAGGGGGGTCTTCGCTTCCACCCCTCGGTCAACCTGGGCATTCTGAAATTCCTGGCTTTCGAACAGGTTCTGAAGAATTCCCTGACCACGCTGCCGATGGGCGGCGGCAAGGGCGGTTCCGATTTCGATCCCAAAGGCAAGAGCGACAACGAAGTTATGCGTTTCTGCCAGAGCTTCATGAGCGAGCTGTTCCGGCATATCGGGCCGGACACGGATGTGCCGGCCGGTGATATTGGCGTGGGCGGACGCGAAATCGGGTTCCTGTTTGGACAATACAAGAGGCTGGCCAATCAATTCACCGGCGTGCTCACCGGCAAAGGTTTGAATTGGGGCGGCTCGCTGATTCGTCCAGAAGCGACCGGATATGGCTGCGTGTACTACGCATTGGAAATGCTGAAGACGAGGAAGGAAACACTGGAAGGCAAGCTCTGCCTGGTGTCCGGGAGCGGCAACGTGTCGCAATACACGGTAGAGAAGCTGCTCGATTTCGGGGCCAAGGTGATAGCGCTGTCCGATTCGAATGGCGTGATTCATGATCCCGAAGGAATCAGCCGCGAGAAGCTGGGCTGGTTGATGGAACTGAAAAATGTCCGCCGCGGAAGGATTCGCGAGTATGTGGATCACTTCAGGAGCGCGAAGTTCGTTCCTGCAGACCCCCAGCTGGATCACAACCCGCTGTGGACCATCAAGGCTGATTGCGCCTTCCCCAGCGCAACACAGAATGAAATCAACGCGAAGGACGCGGCGACGCTGGTAATGAATGGATGCAAGGTGGTCGCGGAAGGCGCGAACATGCCCAGCACCCTCGATGCCGCGAAACTGTTCCTGGAGGCGAAGATTCTCTACGGGCCGGCCAAGGCGGCGAATGCCGGCGGCGTGGCAACCTCCGGGCTCGAAATGAGCCAGAACAGCATGCGCCTGTCGTGGACAAGAGAAGAAGTGGACGATCGGCTGCACAAGATCATGATTGCGATCCACAAGAACTGCTACGAGACGGCAGCAAAGTATGGGACACCAGGAAATCTGGTAAACGGCGCCAACATAGCCGGTTTCATCAAGGTTGCCGATTCGATGCTCGATCAGGGACTCGTCTGAAGCCTGATCGGTTAAACTCAATAGCGGCGGGGTGGATCGCCTCCATCCCGCCGCTTTGCCTGTTCAGACGGGTTCGCCGATGAAGGAACACGATCCCCCCCGGTCGATGGCCGACGCGGAATTGCTCTTTGAGGGCTTCGACAACCTCATGCCCTTCCGCGTGCAGAATATTCTGCTGGTCTCCAGCCTGTACGATTCATTCATTCTCCGCGAAGATGGCCGCCTGAGTGAGCTGCTGATTGGGGAATCACAGGATCTGCATTTGCAGCAGATTCCGCGGATCACGCATGTTTCCAGCTGTAATGAAGCGCTGGCTTTGGCGCGCTCGGACTCACAGTACAACCTGATTGTGACCAATCTGGCGGTAGGAGAGATGGACGCGGCGCAATTGGCGCGCGAGATCAAAGCGTCCGGGTTGAAGGTGCCCGTGGTGGTATTGGCCTACGATTATCGCGGGATCAAGAGATTCATCGCGCAGAATCCGGTAACCGACATCGAAAAGATTTTCTTGTGGCAAGGGAACGCGCGGGTCCTGATAGCGATCGTGAAGTACATCGAAGACCGGCGAAACGTCGAGCACGACACGTCCGCGATGGGCGTTCCCGTGGTTCTCATCGTCGAAGACAATATTCGTTACTACTCCTCGTTTCTTCCGGTGATTTATACGGAGCTGATCACGCAGACGCGGCGCGTGATTCAAGAAGGCTTCAACCTGGCGCACAAACTGTTGCGCATGCGGGCCCGGCCGAAAATTCTGCTGGCTTCGAATTTCGAGGAGGCTTACGAGTTTGCCGTACGGTATCAGGACCATCTGCTCGGTATCGTTTCGGACGTGGAATTTCCCCACGGCGGAGTGCTGAGTCCTGAAGCGGGCTTTGAATTGGCCCGGCGGGTCCGGGAGCTGGTGCCCGATTTGCCCGTGGTGTTGCAGACAAGTCGCAGGCAGTTTCGCGCGCGGGCTTATGAGGAAGGCTATTCGTTTCTGCGCAAGCGGTCGCCGACTTTTCTGCGAGACCTGCGGAAGCTGTTGATCCAGCAATTTGCCTTTGGCGACTTCGTGTTTCGCACCGCGGACAAGGCGGAAGTGGCGCGCGCCAGCGACCTGAATTCGCTGGAGGCACTCTTGCACACGGTGCCTACCGCCAGCATCGCGTATCACGGGCAGCGCAACCATTTCTCGCACTGGCTGATGGCGCGCACCGAATTCGCGCTCTCGCAAAAGCTGCGCCCGCGAAAAGTATCCGATTTCGCAAGCATCGAAGACTTGCGCCGGAATCTGATCGATGCCATCGGAGAGTACCGGCGGGAACAAAGCGAGATCCTTATCGGGGATTTCAAGCCAGCGGCCTTCAAAACCGGCGGCTCGTATTTTCTGCGCATGGGAGCCGGCTCGCTCGGGGGGAAAGCGCGCGGGCTGGCGTTCATCCGGCACATGCTGCACAAACGGCGGGTGGCGAAGCGGTTTCCCGAGGTCCGCGTGTTCGTGCCACCGGCGGCGGTGGTGGCCACGGATTCCTTCGATCGCTTCCTGGCGGAGAACAACCTGCTTGATTTTGCGATTCATGCCGAGGATGACGCGGAAATTCAGCAGCGGTTCCTGGATGCGACTCTTCCCGCTTCGCTGACGGAGGACTTGCGCGCGTTCCTGGCCGAGGCTCGCTACCCACTAGCGGTGCGTTCATCGAGCTTACTGGAGGATTCGCAGTATCAGCCGTTCACGGGCGTGTACGAAACCTTCATGCTGGGCAACCAGCAGAGCGATGATGCACCGCGGCTCGCTCAGCTCAGCGAAGCCGTCAAACTCGTTTACGCTTCCACCTTCAGCCGCCACGCGAAGTCGTACGTGCGTGCCACACCGTTTCGCCTGGAAGAAGAAAAGATGGCAGTCATTCTCCAGCAGGTTGTGGGGGCATTCCACGGCACGCGGTTTTATCCGGATTTTTCCGGTGTAGCGCGCTCGCGCAATTTTTATCCCATTCCGCCGATGAAATTTGAAGACGGCATCGCGGCCGTCGCGCTGGGCTTGGGCCGCACAGTAGTGGATGGCGGGAAATGCCTAGCCTTCTGCCCTCGGTATCCGGCGAATCTGCTGCAGTTTTCCACGGTCGAAGACACGCTCGCGCAATCGCAATCCGCTTTCTGGGCTTTATCCGTGAATCACGCGGGCCAAGAAGGTTCTCCTCCAGGTCTGCGAGAAGTGCTTTTCACGTTGGCGGATGCGGAGACTGACGGCACGCTTGCTGCGGTCGGATCCACCTACTCATCCGACAATGATGTGGTGTACGACGGTCTGAGCCGGTCCGGCGTCAGGATCGTAACCTTTGCTCCCATCCTGAAGTATGGCGCGTTTCCACTGGCCCCGCTGCTTGACCAGTTGATCCAGGACGGCGAAGACGCCTTTGGCCAGCCGGTGGAAATCGAATTTGCGGTACGCTTACCGCAGCAATCTCGCGAACTCTCCGAATTTGGTTTCCTGCAGATTCGCCCGCTGGTGCTATCGCGCGAAACGGACCAGTTGCGGATGGAAGAGGTTGATGCGGCACAGTTGATCTGCCGCAGTTCGAAGGTACTCGGGAACGGACGCATGGCACATCTACAGGATATTGTTGTGGTGGATTCGCAGCGATTTGAACGAGCGCAAAGCCAGGAAGTGGCCCGCCTGGTCGCTTATTTCAATGCCAAGCTGAGTGGCGAGAGCCGCCCGTATCTCCTGATCGGTGTGGGGCGATGGGGTTCGAATGAGCCCTGGCTGGGTATTCCGGTGGAGTGGGACGAGATTTCCGGAGCGCGCGTGATCGTGGAAGCCGGGTTTCGGGATTTCCGCGTTACACCTTCCCAAGGCAGTCACTTTTTCCAAAACCTGACGGCGTTTCAGGTGGGCTATTTCACCGCGAATCCCGACCTTGGGGAAGGATCGGTAGACTGGCAGTGGCTCGCAGCGCAACCCGCACTCGAAGAACGAGGCTGCGTCCGGCATCTGCGATTTGCCGAACCGCTGTTAGTGCTGATGAACGGGCGGACGAGCCAGGGGATGATCTTCAAACCGGGGTCCGCGCCCGCCTGAGAGAGCCTCGGGACGCCGGGCGGGACCACGCACCTGCACGTCAGATCACGCAACACAACTGCGCAATATGGCCCGGTGGCGGAAGCAGGGAGCGGCCAGGCTTTCGGCTAACCCATTTTGTTTCAATCATCGCGCATCGTCGTGGTCAAAGTGCTCGATATGGACCCGGTAATGCTAATGCTCTTTATGGAGTTCTTTGTTCGGGGCCGCGGAGGCGAGGAGGCTGATATGACCCTTTCGAGCCTAATCCTTGCGACGATTTTTGTGCTGCTGTTTGGGGCTGTTGCGTCTGCGATGGTCATCGCGTTTCGCACGTCTCTTCGATACCACGGGAAACGCGTCGTCACTTGCCCCGAGACGCAGAAGCCTGCCGCAATTCACGTCAATGTGGGAAGAGCGGCACGACAGGCCATACTTGGAAAGACGGAGATTCGGCTTGACCAATGCTCCCGCTGGCCGGAGAAAAAGGATTGCGGCCAGGGGTGCCTGGAACAGATTCACGCTGATCCGGAACATTGCCTAGTGTGGAATATGGTGAGTGAGTGGTATGAGGGAAAAGCTTGCGCTTACTGCCAGAAGCCGTTCGGGGAGATTCACTGGCATGAACACCACCCCGTAGTGCTTGCACCGGATCGCACGTGCGTGCAGTGGGACGAAATACCGGCCGAGAAACTGCCGGAGATTTTCCGGTCGTACTCACCCGTGTGCTGGAACTGCTACATTGCGGAGACCTTTCGACGGCAGAACAGGGACCGCGTGCTCGACCGGAAGTGGGAACGGGGCGCAAGCGGGGAATACACTCCCAAGGAAATCGGTGGCCCGGAGTCACGAAAGGCCCCGTTTCGCGGGTAGCTGCTGAATCTCGCCAGTTCTAAGCGTTTGAGAGCCATTCTCCTATGGCCGTGTTCTCCTTCGACTGCGCCAATGTGCTAAATTCGTGCCTCGAGCGATCGAAGGAGTTCTTCCATGCCTGGGGCAGATCAGATCGACACCCATCAAAAAGCACTGTCCATAAATCTTGACGCCCATATTTTTGGCACCTTTGCCGAAATTGGCGCGGGGCAGGAAGTGGCCCGGTGGTTTCTGCGAGTCGGCGCAGCTTCCGGAACCGTTGCGAAGACGATTTCCGCGTATGACAAAGAAGTGAGTGATGACTTATATGGTTCCGGGACGCGCTACGTCTCGAAGCAACGCCTGGAAGCGATGCTGAACAATGAGTGGAAACAACTGCTTAGCCAACTGCAGGAGAGCCGGGGAGCAACAACAAGATTTTTCTCGTTCGTTGATACGGTCTCCGCGAGAAACTTTTCCGGTACTAACGAATGCCACGGCTGGATCGGCTTACGTTTCCTGCAAAAGCCCAGGGGCGTTCCGAGCGATGTGATTCTGCACGTAAACCTGCGCGATCCTTCGAACATCCAGCAGCAGGAAGCCGTGGGAATCCTTGGCGTGAACTTGATTTATGCGGCTTGCCATCAGCTGCAGACGAGCGAAGAATTTATGGCCAGTGTCTTCGAGGAACTGAGCCTGGAGCGCGTGGAGATCGACCTGATCGAACTGAGTGGCCCGGCATTTGAAGGGTGGGACCGGCAGAAAATTCACGCTTCGTTGGTAGCGGACGGCTACGCAGAGGCGGTAGTTTTCCCGGGCGACGGAAAGTTAGCCGCTCCGACAGAGCTGTTGTACAAAAAGGCGGTAGTACTTGTGCCGGGAACGATTGAGGACATCGAAGCGCTGCACGGCAAGCTGATGCAGACTGCTCTCAAGGACCTTCCTGCGGAAGACGCGGCGGACAGCAAGGGAGCGATTGGATTGTTTTGCATCTCGTTCGTGCCCCTCGGAGCGGAATCGGCGCGGCTTCCGGTGGAGCTCATTGTGCACAGGGCGGAAGAATTGCAAAAGCTGGGCAGTGGCGTGATGGTTTTCCGCGCGAAAGAACTTTACACCATGAGCGCGTATGTAAACCGGTTTACCAAGTCCAGGGTGCACTTCGCCATCGGGCTTTCCTTATTAGTCCGGGCGCTGCAGGACAGCTACAAGGATCTGGCCGGGAGTTTGCTGGAGGGAATCTCGCGGCTGTTTATGCAGAATGTGCGATTGAGCGTTTATCCCATGCCTGCGGGAGCGTTGGAGGATTGGCTAAAGGCAACGGCCACCGGAAATTGGCGGTGGAAATCAACCGACGGGATAGTGTACGCGGACGACCTGCATCCCGCCGAGCCATTGGATCATCTTTACCGATACCTGCTGGGCATGAAGTTTATTCTGCCCGTGCGGTCAGCCTCGCCCTGAGGCGAAAATTCTTTGTGATTCCCGCGCGATGACCGCACATCTCAATGCTTACAACACTTAGTGACAGAATTCACAGGCGCGGCCAACGGTACCCAAGCCGAGCAATTCGATGTTGGGTGACTGGTACTCTGGGCGAAGCGGCTCGTCGTGCATCAAGGCGGTGCTGAGGTATTTCTTGTTGTCATCGCAAAAGATGGTGACGACAGCGGAATCGGGCCCAAGTTTTTGCTGCGCCTGCAAAGCCGCGAGAAAATTACAGCCCGAGGAGATGCCAACGGCGAGACCGAGATTCATGGCCAGCTTTTGGGACATGAGGATGGCGTCGCCATCGTGGACGGAGATGACCTCATCCAGGTCCTTGAGATGGACGATGGCAGGAATAAATTCATCGGAGATTCCCTGAATGCGATGGCTGCCCACCTTGCAGCCGGTGCTGAGTGTGGGGGATTCGGCCGGTTCGACGGGATGGATACGAATGGAAGTGTCGTGTTTGCGAAGGAACTTGCCGACGCCCATAACGGTGCCGCCAGTGCCCACGCCAGCCACGAAGGCTTGCGGCCGTTTTCCGACCGAGAGCATTTGCGACCAGATTTCCGGGCCGGTGCTTTCTTCGTGAGCCTCGATGTTCGCGGGATTCGAGAATTGGCGCGGCAGGAAAACATCTTTGCGAGAGGCAGCAAACTCTTCGCACATGCGGATGGAGCCGAGAAAGCCGCCCTCCTCGGAACTGACGGAGACCACATCGGCGCCGTAGCTGCGGATGAGCTGCACGCGCTCCTGGCTCATCCAGGCTGGCATATATATTTTGACGGGATGGCCCAGGATGCGACCAAGCGCAGCAAAGGAGATGCCGGTGTTGCCACTGGTAGCTTCGGCGATCGTAAAACCGGGTTCGATCTTGCCTTCTTCGTAGGCTTTCTGGAGGATGCGCAGGGCCATGCGATCCTTGATGCTGCCGGTGAGGTTCAAGTTTTCAGACTTGGCGTAAAGAATGCGGTGATGCCCGTGGTAGCGGAAGTGGAGAGTCAAGAGAGGAGTGTTGCCGACCAGGCGAGTGAGGGCTTTGAATTTCGAAGTGGGTGTATCGAGTAGTGTAGTCATAACGAAATCTTTGTCGCACGTTGGGGGGAATTCGGCAAGTGCATAAGACACGAGGGACGGGGAGGACCGGCTAGGTTTTCAGGGCGGGAAATCGGGAGAAATTGCGGCGGGTCGGAGACCAGCAAGGATAACGAGCTTGCCGGGGGGATAGGACGGAACCTACTCCCAGGTACCTGCAAGATCAGGCAGATTCTTGAGGTTGCGACTGAGGAATCGTTGGTTCAAAAGAACGGCCCTAACTCCCTCAACAAGATCTGAGCCGGCGTCAGACTTTAAAACGTAGCCGGAACCCCCAGCCTCGAAAGCAGCCTGGACGAGGTCGGCGCCACGATGCTCACTCAAAAATAAAATCTTGGAATTCGGCGACAGGGTACGGATTTGGCGGGCGGCTTCAAAACCATTCATCCACGGAAGACTGACGTCCAAGAGAATGAGGTCGGGCAGCAGGTCCTTCGCCTTTTGAACTGCTTCCAAGCCATCGCATGCCAGGCCGACGATTTCAAGGTCAGGTATGGACTCGAAATCATTCAGAATGAAACGCTGCCAAGGCAGAAAATCATCGACCAGGAGAATACGAACAACTTGCATAGATATCTTTGTAGACAGCAGGAGCTTTCAACCTGGAAAGGCCGAGCAGACTTACTGTGTACCCCAAGTCAGGATTTCATACTAAAGGTTGTGCCGTCGTTGCGCAAAGGCAGGTACAAACTTGCCCAGAAGCAATGAACTGGAGCCTCTAAGGAACGATCCTCGCCGTGTCCAGGCCCAAAAGTAAAGAGAAGCCGGCTCTGTTATGATGCAGTTACCCGGTGGCAGGTTTCTTCGCGGCGGTTGACGCAGCGAGGAAACCGAGAAACCGCCCCGTTTCCGCCGCGAACCGAGAGAAGCGAACTCACAGGAGCAGACACATGAAAGAGAAGTCCTTCGGAGTATGGGTGTTAGCGGGGACGTTGTTGACCCTGCCATTGCTGGGGCTGGCGCAAACGACGCTGCAGAACCGCACGTTGGTGGTAAACGGGCAGTCCGGGCAAGTGAATATTATGCAGGTCAACGGGCGACCCTATATCGACCTGGAAACGCTAGTGCGGATCGCGAATGGAAGTCTCGCATTTAGCGATACTGAGATCATTGTGATTCTATCCGGCGCCGCCGCGAATGGGCCGGCTCCAGCAGCAGCACCGTCTCCCACGGCCTCTGCGCCACCCGCGGCAGCGGCGAACCCACCAAGCAATCCGGGCTTCTCAAAGGGATTTCTTCGCGCGGGAATTGAACTAATGTCCTCGATCCGGGAATGGCGAGCCGCGCTGATGAACTCGGTGCAACACGCCTATCCGGTAACGGAGGACTGGATCTCGTCGTACCGGGGGGAAAGTGCCCAAAATCTGCGATTGGCGAATGTGGCCGTGACGACCGATGGGGATCGCAGTGCCATGCAATTATTGACCAACGAATTCGGTTTCATGAAAAAATTGAGCGACCGGTACGTGGATGCGAACAAGAATATGACTTACGTTTCGCCGGACTCGTTGACGAATGATCCCCTGAATCAGCAAATCGTGACTTGCGCACACTCTCTGTCGGCGATGGCGGCGAGCGGGCAGTTTACCGATGACGGTTCGTGCCAGTAGGCGTCCTGTTCAGTCGATGCCATGAATGCGCATGCTGACGAGCTGGTCGACGCTGAGATCTTTCATGCCGCGGGACTTGAGACCGGAAATGTATTCCGGGGTTACGCCGTGGATGCGCATGGACACGAGTTCATCAGCAGTGGGGCTCTTGTAACCAAGGCCCTGAAGCTGCTCAACGAATTGCGGCGAAACGCCATGAATGCGGAAGGCGACGAGCTGATCGGGGTCGGGATGCTTATAGCCAAGTTTCTGGAGCTGCGCGATGTACTCCGGCGAAACGCCGTGAATCCGAAAAGCAATGAGCTTTTCCAGATCGACATGGTCATAGCCTAACTTTTTCAGCTGCTCCATAAAATCCTGCGAAACGCCGTGAATGCGCATGGCGACGAGAGTGTCCTCATCGGGCTGGTAGCCGGCTTGGTGGAGATAATGGACCATGTCGGGAGAGACGCCATGAATGCAGAAAGCGACGAGCTTATCGCTGTCAGCGGTTTTCAGGCCTTCTTTGCGCAGTGCTTCGATGAATTCAGGGGAGACACCATGGATGCGGAAGGCGATCAATTTATCGGTGTCGAGATCCTGCAGATTTTCTGATTTGATTTTCCGTGCGAACTCCAGGCTGACATCCAGAACGGCCATGGCGTATTGCTGATCTTCGTCCACGGGAAAGCCAAGTGATTTCATATGCTGGCCGTAATTCGAGTCGGGTGTGAAATGAAACGCGCCAGCACCCTCCCCATTTTCGACGTAGCCCTGACAATCAAAGCGTCCAGCATCGCGAGCGATGGTGAATTTGGCGTCCTGTTTGCCGGGCTTGGCAAGATCGAGTCCATGAAAGGAACTGACGGGCCAAGCGGATTCATGATGTGAGGAGCCGCCGTGTTGATGAGTGATCAGGGCAAAATCGACTTTGCCGGGATCATCCGACGGGCGGATGGTCCAATTGCCGGAGCGCGAATCAGCGGCACGGGAGAGAACAGCAAGAACCAACGAAAGCGCGATGAGAACATAGCAAACTAAGGCTTGGCGACGGTTCATGGCACTGACCTCCTCCTCGGACATGGTTACTTCTCGAGAACTCCGCTGCGCTTGAGTTCCAGGATCTGATTGAGATCGAGATTCTTGAAGCCATGGCTTTGGACTTTCTGGATAAATTCCGGCGTGATGCCCTGGACTTTGGCGCTCACGATGTCGTCTGCGTCCAGCTTCAAGCCGGTGGCCTGAAGCGACTTCACATACTCCGGAGTTACGCCTTGCACTTTCAGGCCGATGAGTTGGTCGGCGTCGGGATTGAGTCCGGTAGCGCGAATATCGCGGATGTAGGTCGGCGTGATGCCTTGCACTTTCAGGCCGATGAGGCCGTTCGCATCAGGATGAATTCCGAGATCTTTCATCTCCCGAACGTAAGCCGGTGTAATCCCCTGGACCTTCATGCCAATGAGTTCGTCGGTATCTGGTTTTAAGCCCGCGGCGCGCATCTCGGTCACGTACTGCGGAGTGACTCCCTGCACCTTCAACCCAATGAGATTGTCCGCGTCGGTCTGCAAGTCGAGTTCTTTCATCTGGTGGACGTAGTCGGATGTGATGCCTTGCACCTTGAGACCAATCAATTCGTTCACGTCGGGCTTAAGGCCGGCCGCGTGCAATTCATGAATGTATTCCGGCGTGACTCCCTGGACTTTCAAGCCGATGAGCTCGTCGGGCGATGGCTTGAAACCTGCTTCCTGGATCGCGCGGATGTAGGCGGGAGTGATGCCCTGGACTTTCATAGCGACGAGTTCATCAACGGAGAGATTGTCGTAGCCGGCGGCCTTGAGACCGTCAAGGTAAGAAACTTGGGATCGCGGCGCGGCGGCAGGTTCTGGGGCGGGAGAAGCTTTCGGTTGTTGCCCGGGGGCGGGGCGGGGCGCCGGAGCGATTGGCTCTTCCGAGGTCGGCCTATCGGCTTGGACCATGATGACGAGGTCGCGATGACTGGCATCCGCTATCTGAGGCTTAGAGGGAGCCTGAGGAGAAGCGGTGGCGCGAGCCAGGCCGAAGAAGGCATTGCCGGCGAATAAAGCGACTGAAAGGCAAAACACCCCGGCCGTCAGACTCGCTGTGCGCGTCATGGAAGAATCAGAAGGGATTCCGAGGAGGCGGCGAACACGTTCGGCGAGTGGAGCGCGATTGATCGCCATGGCCAGGGCTGGAGCGGCTCGCCACTCCTCCATCAGAGTCAAAGCGCGAGCATACTCGACCGGGCTGCCACAGACAGAAATGGCCACATCATCGCAGCAATTTTCGCGTTCCGCGCGAATGCGCCGGTTGAGCCACCAAATAGCCGGATGATAGAAAAGAAGGGATTCCGCAGCGATTTGAAAAAGATTGATGAAGGCATCAAGGCGGCGAATGTGGGCAAGTTCATGGGCAATGACAGCGTTCAGTTGGGTTTGGCTGAGCCCGGTGAGCGCGGAGAGCGGAAGCACCACGATGGGGCGGAACCATCCGATGACCGCCGGGGCGTCCAGATGGAGGGACTCGCAATAACGGATGATGCGCGTGAGTCTCATGCGGCGTTGCAGGGCAAGACAGCGGCCGAGGATGGCTTCATCGAGCGGGACAGAATTCTTGCGCCGCAAGCGTTCGAGAGCAGCGACACCGCCAACGGTGCGCAGGCTGAGAAGCAATACGCCGAAGAACCAGGCTTCAACGAGAATCAGATAAGGTTTATCCGGAATGGGTGGAAGTGGCGCGGATTTCGCGGAATTGTGCCAAGAAATTTGTGAGGCGAAAGCGGGACGCCTGGAAGAATCGGCGTTGAACGGAACCTCGGTGTGGGTGTGGGTCAGAACGTAGAAAGTGCCGGCCGGAGCAGCAACCATGGCGACGAGGACCGTCACAGCCACAAGGTAACGAGTGGAAGCCTGGCGGCAGAGAGTCAGGACCAGCGCGGCGAGCGCTGCCAGCGCCGCACCCTGCCAGAGAAAATGCAGGAGGGCCAAGCCAAGTGGCCGAAGGAGGTCCGCAGAAATCCAGTCCGCGAGATGGATCATGGGAGTTTCCTTTCGTAATCGTCGAGGAGCCGGCGAAGTTCCGCAATCTCTTCCTTGGAGCTGCGATGTGCGGCCAGGGCGTGCATCATGAGCTGGCTGGCTGAACCGTCAAACACACGCTGGAGAGTATCCGCAGCAAGCTGACGCTTGGTTTTTTCCGCCGGGAGGCAGGCCTCGTAGACGTGGGCGCGCTGTGTCTCGTTACGGCGGAGGAGACCCTTGGTGGTCATGATCTGCATAAGCTTGAGGACGGTGGTGTAACCGATGTCCTTTTTCACGGAAAGGCCTTCGTGGACTTCACGGACGGTGGATGGGCCGCGCTCCCAGAGGACGTGAAGAATTTCGAGTTCGGAGGTTGTGGGTTTTTGGGGCGTTGTCATGGGCGGGAAGATACTACGAAGCTTTTCGTATTGTCAACGAAAATCTTCGTAGAGAGCCAGCGATGGGCTAAGCAGGGCTGCGCAGTGCCAATGGATTGCGGACCTCTAGCGGGAGTTTACTGCGGATTCGGTCGACGTATTCCTAAAAGCTCTTTTTTGTGTAGTTTATGTCGCCCGGTTGG